>Ga0366748_1009_pt1 | contig 49398 bp, 45 predicted proteins | sample BONcelHN113001C6_FD_207079 | JGI IMG/M metagenome (GOLD analysis project Ga0366748, IMG submission 207079) | Enriched cells from coal bed in the Powder River Basin, Montana, United States - BONCAT cells N11 rep1 HSBNCT.N11.300.1.C6 ...
CGCATTCATATTTAAAGCCTGAATTGCTGCCATATTAATAAATATTCGAAGAGCGCCTATATTCGAGTTGTTTGATCCGATGTTCCAAGTCATAGATATCGGTTGATTCAGCCAGATAAGCTTCTTGACGTTTCATTTCCATACGCTCAATCCGCTGACCCAAGCGCTTGAAAAACCCCATTGGCTTGTGCGCGGTGATGACGTTAGCAGCGGCTTCGGGTGTCGCATCATTTTTGGGGGTAGCACTCTGCGCTACCGCCGAAGTCAACTGCGCAAAAAAATCTTGCAAAGGATGAAAGACGGTGGAGCCATTTGTTTGGCCGATAGTAGTGAAAGACATGATTTACTCCTTCTGTTTTGATCTTGAATGCTGCGATGCAATACAAGTATGTGGACAGTAAGATATAAATCAAATTACATTTTTCAATACACTTTATTCATATTGTGAATGTAGAGGTGCCAATAATTGTCTGTAAAAAATGCACAACAAAAGAAAATTTACATGAAAACATGCTCATCCAGCATAAAAATGGCAATATCCGGAAAAACAGCATTTATGTGCTTATAGATGCTCATGTTGTGAAATGTCAAAATGTCATCTCGCAACATGATAGATATCCTGCAGCGCAGCAAAACGCGCTGTCCACCATAAATAATTAGTCCGCCAAGTCGGCATACAGCGCCGTACTTAAATAACGCTCACCAAACGAAGGAATAATGGTGACGATCAATTTGCCGGCATTTTCCGGGCGGCGCGCTACTTCCAGCGCTGCCCAGAGTGCAGCACCGGATGAAATCCCGACCAGCAAGCCTTCTTCGCGGGCGGCACGGCGCGCATATTCGAATGCGTCGTCGTTCTTGACCCGGATCACCTCATCGTAAATCTGTGTATTGAGAACTTCCGGCACAAAACCAGCGCCCAGGCCCTGAATCGTATGCGGGCCTTTGGCACCGCCGGACAATACCGGCGAGCCGGCCGGTTCCACTGCAATTACCTGGAATCCTGGCTTGCGCGCTTTCAGCACTTCGCCAACGCCGGTAATAGTGCCGCCGGTGCCGACTCCGGCTATCAGAATGTCAGCCTGCCCATCGGTATCGTTCCAGATTTCTTCGGCCGTGGTGCGGCGATGCACTTCGGGGTTGGCAGCATTCTTGAATTGTTGCGGCAGGAAGTAGCGCGCATCGGCAGCCACCAGTTCTTCCGCTTTTTTAATCGCCCCCGGCATACCTTCGCTACCCGGTGTCAGCATCAGTTCGGCGCCATACGCGCGCAGCAGCATGCGCCGCTCCCGGCTCATGGTGTCAGGCATGATCAGCATGCAGCGATACCCGCGCGCCGCGCATACCATTGCTAGTGCAATGCCGGTATTGCCGCTGGTCGGCTCGACAATGATGGTATCGGGCTTGATCAGGCCGGCTTGTTCTGCCGCTTCGATCATGGCCACTCCGATGCGGTCTTTGACGCTATGCGCCGGATTGTAGAATTCCAGTTTGGCCAGTACGGTGGCAACCGCGCCCTGCGCCATGCGGTTGATGCGAACTAGCGGGGTATTGCCGACCAGTGCGGTGACATCGTTTGCGACTCTCATGGATTTACCTTTCTTGCCTTTTCCAGGCATCAGTTAAGAACTAGCGACTTACCAGCGCATTCGTGACAACTACAAAGCAGACGAGATACGCGGGTGCACTTTGTGGCATTTTGATAATTGGCAGACTTGTATTGCACGAACATTAAAATACTCTATTCCGAGTACCAATCGATGTGAATAGGCAAAACTTCTGCACAAGTTTTTCCGATGCGCGGTTGTCGCAAACGGGGCTGCAGCATACAATACGCACGTTTTGGTGCCCGCGGACATCCCCATGTCTGCAGTTAAACGGGAAACACGGCGCAGATGACACCATCATCAGCCAACGTGTGCTGCCCCCGCAACGGTAAAACAAGCGTCGCCGCGAAGCCTCGGTGACAAACTGCCTCTCAGGACCACTGTGCAACTCGCACGGGAAGGTAAGACAGTTTGACTTGTCAGCCCGGATACCGGCCAAAATAGGTGGAACTGCGCGAACACGCAGTTCCGTTGATTCCAGCTTGCGGGGACGCAGACTGGCGGATTCTTATTTGAAGCGACATCATGATTTTTCCTATCCTTACCAGTCGCGCTCCGGCATGGAAGCCGCTCGCGCTGGCTTCTGCCTTGTCTGCGTGCATCATCGCCCCCGCATTTGCCCAAACGAATAACGGCAAGACGCTTCCTCCCGTTGTGGTGACGGCTTCACGTTTTGCGAACGATCCTGCATTCAGCCCGATCGGTGCGACCGTAATCACGGCAGAAGAGATTCGCATTGCCGGCGTTGATAACGTCAACCAGGCGATTCGCAAGATCGGCGGCGTATATGGTCGCCAAAATAGTTTTGGAACACAGGATTTCGATCTCGATTTGCGCGGCTTCGGCACCAACAGCAGTCAGAATATGGTGGTGTTGGTCGATGGCGTACGTCTGTCGGAAAACGAGTTGAGCGTTGCCTTGCTGTCATCGATTCCGATTGACACGGTGGAGCGGATCGAAATCATGCGCGGCGGCAGTAGTGTGTTATACGGCGACGGCGCTACAGGGGGCGTGATCCAGATCATCACCAAGCGTGCGCAATTAGATGCAACGCACGGTTCAGTGACGGCGGAAATCGGCCAGTTCAACCATAAAGCAATACGTGCATCGGTTGCCAAAGGCTGGGGTGGCTTCGCGTTGGATGCCAATGTCAGCAAGCTGGAGTCCGATAATTATCGCAACAATAATGCGGTAGATCAGCAAAATTTCAGCGGTGGTGCGCAATGGGCATCGAAGGAAGGCCGCGCCGGAGTACGGATTGATATCGCGCGCCAGGATGCGCGCTTTGCTGGCGGGCTCTCTTTGGAGGACTTCGAGAAAAATCCGCGAAAAACTGTCACTCCGAATGATTATGGCTCCATCGATACTGATCGCTACACGGCTTTCATTGAGCGCAATCTTGGTAACTGGGACGTCGCGGCGGAATTGTCGCATCGGGAGAGAACCGCTAAGGCACTTTATGATTTCGGCAGTTTCGGAACATCGGCATCGACTTATACCGGCAAACAAACCCAGTTTTCACCGCGTGTGCGCCACTTGAGCACAATGGGTGGACTGACCAATGAACTGGTGACGGGACTCGATTTTATCCACTGGAATAGAGTCACTGACAGTGCCTTTTCGCAAGCTGATACATCGCAAAAATCGAAAGCGCTTTATCTTCGCGACGAGCTCAAATGGGGACAGTCGCGTGTAGCCATAGGCGTCCGGCATGAAGTGTTCGACAAAGACTCTAATGATCCTGCGCCATTTTCTACCGCTACCTACAGCAAGTCGCAATCATTCAATGCCTGGGAACTGCAGGGCAGTCACGCAGTTACGCCGTTGCTGAGCCTGTTTGCCAAGACAGGCCAGAGCTATCGGGTCGCTAATGCGGATGAAAACGGTTACACCGTGTTCGCCAACGAACCGTTGAAAGGGCAGACTTCGCATGACTTGGAACTGGGCGGCAGTTTTGGCAATGCGGAGCAAAAAATAAGCGCCCGCTTATTTCAGCATCGCTTGAAGAATGAAATTTTCTTCGATCCGACTGCAGGCTTTTGTGATCCGCTATATGGTTGTTCTGGTGCCAACGTGAATCTTGATCCGACCAAGCGGCAAGGGATTGAAATCGAAGCCAAGATGCGTCTGGCGACCGCTTTCACGCTATCTGCCAGCCTGCAACATGTGTCCGCCAAGTTTACGGACGGGGCAAATGCCGGTAACGAGATGGTCATGGTGCCGAAAAATACCGCTTCCGTGCGCTTGAGCTGGTTGCCTGCCGACGGCCAGAGCGCTGATATCGGTGCGCAATGGGTGGATTCGCAACGCTATGGCGGCGATTTTGCCAATAATTGTGCGGCATCGATTCCCTCCTTTGTTACGCTGGATGGACGGTATGCCAAGCGTTTTGGTCCATGGGAACTGGCTGTCACCGGCATGAACCTGACCGACAAGCACTATTTCAGTAATGCGTACGGCTGCAAATCAGGAATTTATCCAGGTGCAGGGCGTCAACTGAAAGTCTCGGTGCGCTACGATTTCTGATGTTTTGATGTGCGCGCGGCGATTGGAAATACATCGATTCCCTGTTTCATGAAAGCTGCCCTTGCGGGTGAAGGGTACGTTTTCATGGCTTGTATGTATTTGCTTCGACGCATATAATAATTTTCATTGTTTCAGGTATTTTGCGAACAGTCGTTAGCAAAATGAAATGGGAAGTCGGTAAGTTTTCTGAATCAGAGAACAAATCCGACGCTGCCCCCGCAACGGTAATCGAGTAAAAAGATTTGCAGTAAGCCACTGTGCAATGCATGGGAAGGCGCAAATTCAGGAAAACCCCACCAGGGAATTCCACTCGTAAGCCCGGAGACCAGTCTGAAACTGTCGTAGAGTTTGTATCGCGGAGGGCGATGCAGATGGCTGGCCTGTTGCGCCCTCCGTCTGTCACTTCCCTCTCAACATACAAGCTCGTTCATGCGCTTATGGCGCTGATTCGCTATGCAGATGTCAAACATCTCTGTGCCGATCGCTGTCATGGCTTGGGTGTTTCCCTCAAGAAGGAGTATCAGATGTCTTCAATCCCTGGTTTGCTCGATAACGTCGACTCGCAGCCCGTTCCACTGCCTGGAAAGACAAGGTAATGCCGGTTTTACTTGCCGTCAGCCTTGGACTGGTGTTGCCACGTCTTATCAAGGAGGTGGACACCCAGAACACCTTGATTTTTTTTGTTTGACTTATTAACCCCAAGGAACTTTTTTATGCACATCGAACCTGGACTCGTTGACGGATCCAAGATTTTTTTGAGCTATGCGACTTCGACGGCAGCCGTGGCCTACGCCGGCAAACTGGCATTTGATGCAGTCAAAAAGGATGGCGCCATCGCCTTGCTGCTGCGCGCCGTTTTTTGCACTGCTCTGGTATTCAGCTTCTTTCAATTGCTACCGCACCATGCGGTAGGCGTGTCTGAGGTGCATCTGATCCTCGGTACCACGCTGATGCTGATTTTCGGAGTGGCACCGGCCTCTATCGGTCTGGCCTGCGGACTGCTGATTCAAGGCCTGTTTTTTGCGCCCCTCGACCTGCCGCAATACGGCATGAACGTCACCACCTTGCTGGTGCCATTGTTTGCAACCGCTGCATTGGCAGGCCGCATCATTCCTGAAAACTTGGCCTATGTGGACATCAACTACCAGCAGGCTTTCAAGCTGTCAGTGGCTTTTCAGGGCGGCATCGTGGTTTGGGTGGGTTTCTGGGCATTCTATGGCCAGGGTTTTGGTGCTGACAATCTATCAAGCATCACCAGCTTTGGCGCGGCCTACATGACGGTTGTCTTGGTCGAGCCACTGATCGACCTGGGCTTGCTTGCGGCTGCCAAGCTTCTGCACCGCTTCAAGGGAACCATGATTGTGGACAAGCGCCTTTATAACGCGGCTTGATCAATGGTTGAAAAGATGCGTGGAAAAGTCTGGTTTGTGGACGCCGGTCCCGCGACCACGCTTGCGAATGCCGTGTTTTGGCTGGCGCTCGGTGGCTTGATGGGCTTGTTTTACAAGAAGTTAGCAACTATTCAGCACGCAAGAAGTACCCCCTGAGAATCCGTTCATCCCCGTTAAGGCGGGGATGACGGATTTATATACTGATATTTGTATATTTCATTAACACAATAAATATATGCGGTAAATGCACTAAAAATTACCATACTCCTTGTTTTTTTTAAATTAGTTGGGTGCCGAATTCCATGGCGCAAGCCTGGACGGTAGAAAATGTAATGAGAATCCACACCAGACACGTATTCATGTGCGTAGGGCCGCGCTGCACCGAAGATGGCGTGCAGGCGCAAGCGATGTTCGAATTAATGGGAGAGAAGATTGACGCCCGCCCGGAGCTGCGCATCAAGCGTACCCGAACCCATTGCATGGTTGCCTGCCAGAACAAGGGGCCGATTCTCGTCGTGTATCCGGAAGGCGTTTGGTACCAATGCGCCGACGAGACAGCGCTGGAACGTATCGTTGTCGAACATCTGGAAGGCGGGCGCGAAGTCAGCGATCTGATCTTTCATCGCCTGGCTGAAGGCGATACCTGTCGATTGGAAAACCAACATGTCTGAAGCAATGCCGGCGCGTGCCCAAATCGCATTGCTGACGCATGCACCGAACGATCTGACCGTGCTGCAGAGTGCGCTGTCGCAACTGCCGCAAGAATTTCCCGCTGTCGCCGGAGTCAATCTGCAGGCATTGGAAAGCGAAACGCAGATGGCGACGCTGCTGACACATGAACTCGCCGACGCACAAATCATTATCTTGCGGGTACTGGGGCGTCTTGGCAGCGTGCCGGGTTTTGCGGAACTGCTGCGACAAGTCCAGAATCGCGGCCTGCATTTGATCGCCATCAGCGGCACCGGCGAACCCGACTTGGAGTTGGCGGCTGTATCGACTGTTGCATCGGATGTATTACAGCAAGCGCTGGCGTATTTCCAAGCCGGCGGCAGCGTCAATCTGACCCAGTTCCTGCGTTATGTATCCGATCATTTTCTACTGAGCGGTTTCGCTTACGAGCCTGCGGTTGCCTTGCCCGAGCATGGAATCTACCATCCTGATCTAGCCCAGGGTGCCGGCATCGATGACTGGTTGGCGCAGCGCGAATTAGTGCATGGATCGCAGCAGCCGAACGTCGGCATCATTTTCTACCGTGCGCACTGGATCAGCGGTAACACGCGCTTTGTCGATGCGCTGATCGATGCGCTGGAAAAGCGCGGCATGCATGTGCTGCCGGTATTCACCTCATCGCTACGTGCCGGCAGCGATGGCGGCGCACAGCTGCCGACTGCTTTGGCTTATTTCACGGGTTCAATCAACGGCCAGCCGGTTTCGCATATCGACGTGCTGATCAATACCACCTCGTTTGCGATGGGCGAGATCACGCCGGGCGGGCCCACTCCGGCCGGCTGGTCGGTGAGCGCGCTGGAACAGTTGAATGTACCGGTGCTGCAGGCGATTACCAGCGGCATGACGCAAGATCAGTGGCAGCAATCGGCGCGCGGCCTGAACCCGCTCGATGCGGCGATGAACGTGGTGTTGCCGGAGTTCGACGGACGCATTATCAGCGTGCCGGTGTCGTTCAAAGCCAGGGCTGCCGGCCATTCCAAGGAACTGGTCGAATACGAACCGGTACCAGATCGCGTGGCGCGTGTAGCCGGACTTGCGGCGCGCTTCGCACAATTAAAACGCTTGCCCAATGCGGACAAGCGCGTGGCTTTCATCTTCACCAATTCGAATAGCAAGGCATCGCAAATCGGTAATGCGGTTGGGCTCGACTCGCCTGCCTCGCTGATGCACATCCTGCGCGCGATGCAAGATGCCGGTTACCGGATCGACCGGTTGCCCGAGAGCGGCACCGCGCTGATCCACGCGCTGATCGACCGCTGCGCCTACGACAATACCTATCTCACCAGCGAGCAGCTGACGCACGCGGTTGGACGCGTGCCCTCGGCACAATACGCGGAATGGTTTGCCGATTTGCCGCTCGATCTGCAGGAAAAAATGACCGCGCAATGGGGAGCTGCGCCGGGTGTCGCCTACCTGCATGACGACCATCTGGTGCTGGCCGGGATAGAGCTGGGCAATGCCTTCGTGGCATTGCAGCCGCCGCGCGGCTACGGCATGGACCCGGACGCGATCTACCATCAGCCGGATTTGCCGCCCACCCACCATTACTACGCTTTGTATCGCTGGTTGCGCGACGAATGGCGCGCCGACGCCATCGTTCATGTCGGCAAGCATGGCACCCTCGAATGGCTGCCCGGCAAGGGCGTCGGCCTGTCGGAGAATTGTTTTCCGGATGCGCTGCTGGCGGATATCCCGCTGTTTTACCCTTTCATCATCAACGATCCCGGCGAGGGCGCGCAGGCCAAGCGCCGCGCCCACGCGGTCGTCGTCGATCACCTGACGCCACCGATGACCACCGCCGATACTTATGGCGCGCTGGCCCAGTTGACGCAACTGGTCGATGAGTATTATCAGGTCGAGGTGCTAGATCCGGCCAAGCTGCCGCTGTTGCAGCAACAGATATGGGAACTGGTCAAGCAAACCAACCTGGATGCGGATCTGCAGGCCAGACTGCTGCACCACGACCATGACCACAGTCACGATCATCAGCACGGGCACGACCATGGCCACGGACACGATCACGATCATCCGCATGACCATGACGAAGCACTTCCGGCTGCGCTGGCAAATATGGAGGGCGCCGATGTCGCGCATCTGATTGAAGACCTCGACGGTTATCTGTGCGAACTGGGCAGCGCGCAGATCCGCGACGGCCTGCATATCCTCGGGCAATCGCCGCAAAGCGAGCAACTGGTGGAGATGCTGGTGTCGCTGACGCGCCTGCCGAACCAGGATGTTCCCGGTCTGCAGGCGGAAGTGGCGCGGCTATTCGGCTTGCAAATCGAGATGCTGCTGGATTCAAAGGGCCGTCGTCTGAATGTGGTCAGTGCTCTGGGGCGCCTGGCCGAGCGACCTGTGGTCACGCGTGCCGATGCGCTGGAGGCAATCGACGTGCTGTGCAGCAAACTGTTCATCGAATTGCAGGCCCACGATTACCTTGCAACGCGCATCGACGAAGTCCTGGCCAAGACATTTGCCGGGCTGGATGCCGATGGCGCCGCAGCGAGCCAGCCGCTGCTGCAACCGGCACTGCGTTCGCGTGGCAGCGTTATCTCGCAAGTCGGCAAACACCGGTTAAAAGAACCTACGGCGCGCAGCATGCCGGCCAGCATCGCGCACAAGGATGCGGTGACCGATGACAGCGTTCGTTACGACGCCTTGCGCCGGGTACTCGGTTTCGCCTGTCGCGAACTGGTGCCGAACCTGGCGCGGGCGTCGGACGAGATCGATAACCTGTTGGACGGTTTGTCCGGCGCTTATGTGCCGGCAGGGCCGAGCGGCTCGCCGACGCGCGGCATGGCGCACATCCTGCCGACCGGGCGCAATTTCTATTCGGTCGATCCGCGCAGCGTGCCGTCGCAATCGGCCTGGCGTGTCGGTCAGCAACTGGCGCACGAGGTGCTGACGCGCCATCTGCGTGAAACCGGGGACTATCCGGAAAGCGTCGCCATCAGCATCTGGGGCACCAGCGCGATGCGCACCCACGGCGACGACGTCGCGCAGATACTGGCTTTGCTCGGCGTGCGCCCGGTGTGGCGGCCGGAGAACCGTCAGCTGATCGGTGTCGAAGTGGTACCGCTGGCGGAACTGAAACGCCCGCGCATCGACGTGACGACCCGTATCAGCGGCTTTTTTCGCGACGCATTCCCGCAATTGATCGACCTGATCGATGATGCGGTCAATGCTGTGATCAAGCTCGACGAGCCGCCGTCGCAGAATTTCGTGCGCAAGCATTATCTGGCCGAATTGGGCGAGTGGATCGGCAAGGGCCTGCCGCAGGAACAGGCGTCACAGCGCGCCGGCTATCGTGTCTTCGGTGCCAAACCCGGCAGCTACGGCGCCGGTATCTTGCCGCTGATCCAGGAGAAAAACTGGCAGACCGATGCCGATTTCGCCGAGGCCTACGTCAACTGGGGCGGCTATGCGTATGCGCGTGGCACGCAGGGGGCGGACCAGCGCGATGCGTTCCGGGTCCGGCTGTCCGGAGTGCAGGTGGCGCTGCACAACCAGGATAATCGCGAGCACGATATTTTCGACAGCGACGATTACCTGCAATTTCACGGCGGCATGATCGCCACCATCCGCGCGCTGACAGGGCAGCAGCCGCGCCGCTACTTCGGCGACAGCCACGACCCGGCGCGGGCCCAGGTCCGCGATCTGAAGGAAGAGACCCTGCGGGTGTTCCGCTCGCGGGTGGTCAATCCGAAATGGCTGGCCAGCATTCAGCGTCATGGTTACAAGGGCGGGCTGGAACTGACGGCAACGGTCGATTACCTGTTCGGTTACGACGCCACTGCCCAGGTGATGGATGACTGGATGTACGAGCAGGTGGCCAGCAGTTATGCGTTCGATCCAGGGATCCGGCGCTTCCTGCAGGAAGCCAATCCGTGGGCGCAGAACGCGATCGCCGAGCGCCTGCTGGAAGCCGCCCATCGCGGCATGTGGGCCGAGCCGAAACCGCAGACGCTGGAAGCGCTGCGGGAACTGTATTTGCAAAGCGAAACCTTGCTGGAGGCGCGCGGCGAGACGCCGCGCGGGATATAAAGTATGCATTTTCCATTTTCCGCGATCGTCGGACAACCGCAGTTGAAGACCGCATTGCTGCTGTGTGCGGTCGATACCACTTTGGGCGGGGTGCTGATCCGGGGCGATAAGGGCACTGCCAAAAGCACGGCGGCGCGCGCACTGACCGCCATCCTGCCGTTGATCGAACGCATTGCCGGTTGCGCATTCAACTGCCTGCCCGGTGTACCGTGCGGGCACTGCGAGATCTGCAGCGGCGCGGCTGTCGTGGTGCAGCCTTGTGCGGTGCCTTTCATCACGCTGCCGCTGGGGGCGACCGAAGACCGGGTACTCGGCACGCTCGATCTGGAGCGCGCGTTGCAGGGCGCGAAGCGGGCTTTTCAACCGGGCCTGCTGGCGGCCGCGCATCGCGGCATTCTGTATATCGATGAAGTGAACCTGCTGGCAGATCATCTGGTCGATGTGCTGCTGGACGTGGCGGCGATGGGCGTCAATTCGGTGCAGCGCGAAGGCCTGTCGGTCACGCATCCGGCGCGCTTCACGCTGATCGGCACCATGAATCTGGAGGAAGGCGATCTGCGCCCGCAACTGTTGGACCGTTTCGGCCTGATGGTCGAAGTGGTGGCGCCGCGCGAGAAGACCTTGCGCGCCGAGGTGGTGCGCCGCCGGATCGCGTTTGAAGCCGATCCGGCCGCTTATGCCAGCGCCTGGGATCAGCAGCAGCACGCATTGCGGGTGCAACTCGCCACCGCGCAGCAGTTGTTGCCGAAAGTGCTGCTGGATGACGAACTGCTCGACCTGATCAGCCATCTGTGCTGCGAATTCGATGTCGCCAGCCTGCGTGCCGATATCGTGATGCACAAGGCATCGCGCGCGCTGGCAGCACTCGACGGACGCCTGCAGGTAAGGCCCGACGACGTGCGCAGTGCGGCGCAACTGGTGCTGCCGCACCGCCGTCGGCGCAAGCCTTTCGAACAGCCGGGACTGGATCAGGATCGGCTTGACGAACTGATGCAGCAAGCCAGCCCGCCGCCGGAGCAGGAGTCCGACGCGTCATCCGGGGATGACGGACAGCAGCCAGAGTCGGAACAAGAACAAGAGACCGAACAAGAAACCGGGCAGCAGGTGTTTACCGCTGCAGCCGGCGGCGCAGCGAGGCGGATTACGGTGGATGCAGTCTCTGCGCGCCCGATTGCTGGCCGCCGCAGCGAGGTGGTGGATGCGCCGCGCGGCCGCGTGGTGCGTGCGGTGCCGGACCAGAATCCGACCAGCCTTGCGGTCGGGGCCACGCTGCGCAGCGCAGCGCTGCAGACTGCAGCAAGCGGCCAGCCGCTGGAATTGAAGATAAGCAAGAGCGATCTGCACCAGCAGGTTCGGGTCGGCAAGAGCGCCAACCTGATCCTGTTCGTGGTGGATGCGTCCGGTTCGATGGCCGCGCAGCGCCGCATGGAAGCGGTCAAGGGCGCGGTGCTGGCGCTGCTGACCGATGCCTATCAACGGCGTGACGAAGTGGCGGTCATTTCCTTTCGCGGGGAATCCGCGGCGCTGCTGCTGGCGCCGACCCGCAGCGTCGACCGTGCCGAACAGGGGCTGCGCGAGCTGCCCACCGGCGGCCGCACGCCGCTGCCGCATGCGCTGCAACTGGCGCTGGAAACGCTGGAGCAGGCCGCTGCCAACGGTGCGCCTCCGCTGCTGGTCTTGCTCAGCGACGGCAAGGCCAATGTCGCGTTGAGCGACGGCAGCGACCCATGGCGTGAAACGCTGGCGCTGGCAGAAATGCTGGCCGGGCGCGCTGTGCCGGCGCTGGTGCTTGATACCGAAACCGGTTATCTGCGCCTGGGGCGGGCGGCGCAACTGGCGCAGGCTTTGGGCGCCGAATGCCTGACATTGGAAGAACTGTCGGCGGAAAGCCTGGCGCTCACGATCCGCGGCTGCATGAAGACAACATGAGCAACATGAATATGGGAAGCATCAATCCCGTTGACAACTATTAAGGAATCAACATGATTATCTGTATTGGAGCAGGCCCGGGCGACATCGGTTATTTGACGCAGCGCGGCGCAGAGCTGATCCGCAATGCCGACCTGGTGGCGGGATTCGACGCGGTGGTCAATGTCGTGCAAAGCATCATTCCGGCCAGCGCAGAAGTGGTGCTGATGAACTATCGCGACCAGGTCGCGCAACTGGACAAGGTGGCCGCGGCGCACCATGCGGGCAAGCGTTGCGTGGTGGTATTCATGGGCGACATCCATTTCAGCGGCTTCCAGTATCTGGAACGGGTTGAGCGCGCTTGCGGTCATCCGGTGGATACGCTGCCCGGCATTTCCTCGGCGCAAATTCTCGCCTCGCGCGGCAAGGTCTGTTTTGATGAAACCACCTTCATCACCTTGCATCGTCGCGGCGATCTGACGCCGTTCAAGCGGCATCTGGTGCATGTGCTCGAAGACCAGCGCAATGCGATCGTGATCCCTTGTCCATGGGATGCTGCGCGTTCGTTCATGCCGCGTCATATCGCGGCCTACCTGATCGAAAACGGGATTCCGCCCGAGCACCCGACCGAAGTGTGGGAAAACCTGACACGCAACGAAGCGGAATGGCGCGGCACGCTGGCCGAATGCGCGCAGCGCGATGTCTCCGACATGAGCATCATGCTGATCCGCACGCTCAATCCGATGTCCAGCCAGATCGAAGCTGCGGAGCAGAAATGACGCAGGCCAAAGATCCAGCGCAGTTCGGCATCGTCGTCGCCGGCCACGGCAGCCGCGATCCGGATGGCGTGCGCGAGTTCGAGGCGCTGGTTGAAGTGATACGCGCCCGTGCGCCGCAGCATGCGGTCAGCCACGGCTACTTGGAATTTGCCAGCCCGACCATCGCCGAAGCGGTGAAAGCCAGCCTGGCCGCTGGCGTGCGGCAAATAGCGGTGGTGCCCGGTGTGCTGCTGGGAGCGCGCCACGCCAAGAATGACATGCCAAGCGAAGTGCTGGCGCTGGCGCGGGAATATCCGGAGATCGACTTCCATTTCGGCGCGCCGCTCAATCTGCACCCGCAACTGCTGCAACTGGCCCAGGAGCGCATCGTCGCGGCCGAAGCGCTTTCCCCGCACACGGTGCGGCGCGATGACAGCTGTCTGGTGTTGGTCGGGCGCGGCACCACCGATCCGGATGCCAACGGGGAAATCGCGAAACTTGCGCGCATGCTCGAAGAAGGCATGGGTTTCGGCGGCGTCCACGTCTGTTTCTCCGGCACCGCCAAACCATTGGTCGATGACGGCCTGCGCGCCGCCGCCCGCCTGGGATTCAAAAGGCTGGTGGTGCTGCCGTTCTTCCTGTTCGACGGCGTGCTAGTCAAGCGGATTTACGCCGCCGTCGATGCGTTGCGCCAGCGCGAGCCGGAACTGGAAGTGCTCAAGGCCGCTTATCTCGGCGTGCATCCGTTTGTCGCCGATGTGCTGATCGATCGTGCCCGCGAGGCGGTTGAGGGCCGGGCTGCTATGAATTGCACGCTGTGCAAGTACCGGGTGCAGATTGTCGGTTTCGAGCAGCAGGTCGGAGAACCGCAGCAAGCGCACCATCTGCAGGTGCGCGGCTTGCTGGAAAAGGTGGGCGCAACTGCGGCAATTCCCACACCTGCGAAGCCCGGATTCACGCCTTACGAACCGCACCCGATCGAAGCGGAAAGCTTTCGCATTATCGCGGCGGGTCTCGACTGGTCGGTCTTTCCTGCCGCGCATCTGACGGCGCTGCAGCGGCTGGTGCATACCAGTGGCGACTTCAATGCGGTCGATGACATCTATTTCTCGCCGGGAGCGATCGAAACCGGCATCCGCGCGTTATTGCGTTGCAAGCGGGTGGTGGCTGACGTGACGATGGTGCAGACCGGCCTGAAGCGCGCATTGCTGGAGCAGCTCGGCATCGAGACCTGGTGCGGCGTGCATGATCGGGAAACCTTCTTGATGGCGCAGGCGCAGGGCATCACCCGCTCTGCGGCCGGGATCCGGCGCGCGTGGGAAAAATTCGGCAACGACATCATTCTGGCGATAGGCGATGCACCGACCGCGATTGCAGAAGCGACGCGTCTGATACGCGAACATGGCTGGCGTCCGCAACTGGTGATCGGGTTGCCGGTCGGCTTTGTCGGCACCCGTGAAAGCAAGGATGATTTGCGGCGCTGCATGCAGGTGCCGCGCATTACCAACAGCGGCACGCGCGGCGGCTCACCTTGGGCGGCCACCGTGGTCAATGCAATGATGATCGATGCATTGAATCAGCTCGCAGCGTATGAGCCTGGCTGAACAAGAAGAGTTTGATCTGAGTGTGCTGGCGCCGAACGGGTTGCGCCGGGGGCGCACCACGGGCAGTTGCGCGACAGCCGCAGTCAGGGCTGCCCTTTACCTGCTGCTGGATGGCCGTGAGTGCGAGAACGTACGCGTGACACTGCCGGACCGAGCCCATTACCTGATGGTGCCGATCCAGGCGGTGCAGTGGCTGGATGATTGCACGGTGCGTGCCGAAGTGCTGAAAGACGGCGGCGATGATCCGGACAACACCCACGGCGCGACCATTTTCGCCGAGGTGTGCCGCAATGATGCAGGACAGGTTCGGTTTTTCGCCAGCAGAGGCGTTGGCACCGCGACCCAGCCCGGTTTGCGGGTCGCGGTCGGGGAACCGGCGATCAATCCGGTGCCGCGCCAGATGATGCGGCAGGCGGTGACCGAAGTGCTGGCGGAACAGGCCGGTGCAGTAACAGAGTCGGGTGCAGGTTTCGATCTGCGCATCGGATGTGAAAACGGTGAGGTGATCGCCCGGAAAACCTTCAACCCGCGGCTTGGCATTTTTGGCGGTATCTCGATACTCGGCACTTCGGGCATCGTCGAGCCGATGTCGATGGCGTCCTGGATTGCCTCGATCGAGGTCTACATCCGGGTCGCACTGGGCGGCGATGCGCAAACCATCGCTTACCTGCCGGGCAAGATCGGCTGCGACTACGCGAAGGACGTGCTGCTGTTGCCGGAAAAACGCACGGTGCAGATTGCGAATTTCCTGGGCGATGCGCTTGACTTCACGCAAACAGCGCTGGTCGAGGAACAGCGCCAACTGGATGTGCTGTGGCTGGTGGGGCACCCAGGCAAGCTGGCCAAGGTGCTGGACGGGGTGTGGGATACGCATTCGAGCAAAAGCGGAATGGCGATGGGTTGTGTGGCAAGGGTGGCGGCGGAGCGCGGCTTCGCGCCGCACCTGGTACACGAAATACAGAATGCAAATACAGTGGAAGCAGCGATGGAACGATTAAAAAGTGAATCCGGCGCGCAGGCCTTGTGGGTCGAAATCGAGCGCCGTATCGGCGTGCTGGCGCACGGACGCGTGCCGGCAGCCAAACGGATCGAGGTACGCCTGTTCGATCTGCACGGTAATGCATTAGGAGAGGATGCATGAGTACGACCCAAAAGCTGGGCATGTTCTGGGGCCTGGGTGTCGGCCCCGGCCCTGCCGGCTACATTCCGCTGGCGGCGGTCGACGCGTTGCGCCAGGCCGATGTCGTGTTCGCACCGCGCGCGCGCGGCACGCAGGATTCGGTCGCCTTGCAATGCCTGGCCGGGATCGACATTGCGCGGGAACGGATACGGGATGTCGAGTTCAACATGGATCCGGACCGCTCGGTATTGAGCGAGCATTACACCGGCGTGGCCGAGACGATTGCGGTCGAACTGTGCGCCGGGCGCAATGTGGCGTACCTGACGATCGGCGATTCACTCACCTATTCGACTTACGGCTACGTGCTGGCGGCATTGCGCGATCGTCTGCCGGACATGCCGCATCGCACTTTTCCCGGCATTACCAGCTATGCGTCGGCCGCGTCGGCGCTGGGCTGGCCGCTGGGCGAAGGCAAGGAGCGCACGCTGATCCTGCCGTGTCCGGATGATGCCGCCGCGCTGCGCAGCGACATTGAGAGTCACGACATCATCGTGCTGATGAAAGTCGGCGCACGGCTGCCCTGGGTGCTGGAGTTGCTGCGCGAAATGGGCATTGCCGAGCATTGCGCGTTTGCACGCCGCATCGGCTTGCCGGGTGAAATGCTGTCGGCCGATGTCGGCAGCCTGTGTGCGACCGAGGCGATGGGTTATCTCGCCACGCTTTTGATACGCAAGACACCGAGAGAAAAGAGACATTCATGAAAGTTTATTTCATCGGCGCCGGTCCCGGCGCATCCGATCTGATTACCTTGCGCGGCGCAAGGGTGCTGGGGCAAGTGCCTATGGTCCTGTACGCAGGTTCTCTGGTGCCGAAAGATATGTTGCAGCATTGCGGCCCGGAGACCGAGCTGATCGATACTGCCGAACTCAACCTGGAACAGCAGGAGGCTTGCTATGTGCGCGCGCAGGCGGCTGGATACGATGTGGCACGCCTGCATTCTGGCGACCCGGCGATCTACGGTGCAACCGCCGAACAGATGCGCCGGCTCGACGCGCTGGGCATCGAATACGAAGTGGTGCCGGGCGTGTCGTCGTTCAGTGCCGCGGCAGCCGCCATCAAGTCCGAGCTGACCAAGCCGGAGGTGTCGCAGAGCGTGATCCTGACCCGCGTTTCCGGGCGGGCGTCAGCGGTGCCGGAAATGGAATCGATTGCCAGATGGGCCGAACATCGCGCCACCATGTGCATCTTCCTGTCGGGGCCGCATCTGAAGAAGATCGTCACCGACCTGCGCCTGCACTATCCGGACGATACGCCGGTCACGCTGGTGTACCGCGCCAGCTGGCCTGAACAACGCATCTATCAGGGCACGCTGGGCACGATTTTGAAAGAGACCAAGCGCGGTGAGTGGAATCTGACCACGATGATGCTGGTCGGCGCGGCGCTGGGCACCGGCGCGCAGGTCGAGTCGAGCCTGTATTCGAAGGATTTCAAGCATCTGTTCCGTGCAGTGAAAAAGCCCAGGTCGAAAGCTGTCAAGGCCGAAACCGCAGAGCAGCCTGAAAAGGCCGTTGCGTGACTGTTATGAATGTTGCTGCTGACTGGTCGCTCGGCATCTGGCTGGTGCGCGCAGAAGGCGAAGCGCTGGCGCTGACGCTGCAGGCGCGGCTGGGCGGCACAATCTATCGGCCCTGGCTCAATCCTGAAGTGGCGCAGAAACAGCAGTTCGCCGCCGCTTACCGCCAGCATGGGCAGTGGCTGATGCTGGCAGCCAGCGGCATCGCGGTGCGTTTTCTCGATGGGCTGGCGCTGGACAAGCACAGCGATCCGGCGCTGGTGGTGCTGGATGAAGCCGCGCGTTTTGCGGTGTCGCTGCTGGCCGGTCATGAAGGCGGCGCCAACCGTCTCGCGTATCGGGTCGCCAATGCGGTCGGCGCGGTGCCGGTGGTGACAACCGCGACCGAGGCGCTGAAGCCGCTGGTGGTCGGGATCGGCTGCCGCAAAGGCGTGCCGGCCGAACGAATCGAAGCGGCGGTATGCAAGGCACTGGGCGAGCGCCGCATCAGCGAAATCCGCGAGATTGCGACCATCGATCTGAAAGCGCAAGAACCGGGCTTGCTCGACTTCTGCGAGCGGCATGACTTGCCGTTGCGCGTGATCGCAACCGCGGCCGTGGCGGCGCGGCCATGGGTGACGCAGCCTTCGGCTTGGGTGCAGCAAAATGTGGGCGTTGATGGGGTATGCGAGCCGTGCGCGCTGATTGCCAGCGGGCGCGGCAGTTTGCTGGTACCGAAAACAACTTTGGACGGCGTGGCCGTGGCAGTGGTGCAGGATATGAATTGGAATCTGGGATTATGAGTGGAGTACTGAATCTGGTGTCGGTCGGGCCGGGATTTGCCGATATGGTTGTGCCGCGCGCCGAAGCGGCGTTGCGCGACAGTGAAGTGATCGTCGGTTACGAGCTGTATTTGCGCTGGATCGAACCCTGGCTGGCGGGCAAGGAAATCCACACGCCGCCATTGACGCAGGAGCGCGAACGCGCATTGCTGGCGATCGAGAAAGCCCGCAGCGGCGCCAGGGTCGCGCTGGTCTCCAGCGGCGACATCGGCATTTATGCGATGGCGGCGCTGGCTTTCGAGGAAATCCGCGAAGACGATACCTTCACGGTCAACGTGGTGCCGGGCATCACCTCGGCCAATGCCTGCGCCTCGCTGCTGGGCTCGCCGCTGTCGCATGACTTCGCCACTCTCAGCCTGTCCGACCTGCTGTGTCCGTGGGACTGGATCGAAAACCGTGCGCGCCATATTGCGCAGGCCGACCTGGCTTGCGTGTTCTACAACGTGCAGAGCGCCGGCCGTCAGGAAGGCGTGTACCGCGTCCTGAACATCATGCTCGAAGCGAAGGCGCCGCAAACCCTGTGCGGCGTGGTCCGCAATGCGTATCGGCCCGAGCAGCAGGTCAGCATCCACCGGCTCGACGAATTGCTGACGCTGAAGTTCGACATGCTGACCACCATCGTGATCGGCAACCGCTTCACCGAGCGCAAGCGCGACTGGATTTTCACCCCGCGCGGCTACAACGACTGGGCTTCTCCGGCCAAACAGCCGGTGGAAGACAAAGCGATGCCGGAACATGCGGCATGGGTGTTTTCCGGCACCAGCGACGGCAATGCACTGGCCATCGAACTGGCGGGACAGGGTTATCAGGTGGTGGTGTCTGCCGCCACCGAATACGGTGCGGAAGTGGCGCTCGAGCATTGCCCGGGCGTGACGGTCTGGGCCGGACGACAGGGCGTCGAGGCGCGCAAGCAGGCGCTGACCCGCGCCAAGGCCAGCGTGCTGGTCGATGCGACCCACCCGTATGCGAACCAGATGTCGGAGCAATTGATCGGCCTGTCGAAGGCACTCGGGATTCCGTATCTGCGTTACGAGCGGCCCAGCACGATAGCAGCGGATTGCGGCGAGCTGTTTGATAGCGTCGAACAGACGGCCCGGCACGCGATTGCGGTTGGCAAGCGGATTTTCCTGACCACCGGCTCCAAGGATCTGGCAACCTTCCTGCAGGCGCCGGGCGCGGCCGAGCGCGAGTGGTTTGTGCGGGTCACGCCGGAGCCGGAATTCATCCAGCGCGCGATCGATTCCGGCGTGCCGCGCAGCCATATCTGCGCGATGCAGGGTCCGTTCTCGCAGGCATTCAATAGCGCGCTGTGGCAAGACTGGAACATCGATTGCGTGATCACCAAGGATTCCGGCGATGCCGGCGGCTATCAAGCCAAAGTGGCGGCGGCGCAGGCGCTGGATATCCCGCTGCTGGTGATAAAACGGCCGCAGCTGGCGTATCCGCTGGCCACGTCGAGCTTCGCTGCGGTGTTGCAGCAACTGGCTGCATGGGATATCCGGAAATGAATCAGCTCATCCCGGTCACCATCGTGACCGGCTTCCTCGGCTCCGGCAAGACCACCTTGCTTTCAAGCCTGATCAAGAGCCGGCAGAGCCGCCAAAGCCATCACCTTGCGCTACTGATCAACGAGTTCGGCGAAGTGTCGATCGACGGCGCGCTGATCCGCGCCAGCGCGGACGGTCACGAGCAGATCCGGATCCATGATTTTCCGTACGGCCTGATTGCGTATGGCGACGACGAACTGTTCATCCCGACCATGCGCGCGATCGCAGAGCGGCGTGCGAATGTCGATCATGTGCTGATCGAAACCTCCGGGCTGGCGCTGCCGACGGCGATCATGGAGCTGCTGCAGGGGCCTGAGCTGGCCGGCGATTTCATCCTGGACGCGACGCTGGCGGTGGTCGATACGCCGCTGCTGCTGTCGGATCAGTTCGAACGCAGTGCCAATGCTGTCGCAAATTCGGTCGCCAGCCTGTTCGACCAGCAACTTGAATTTGCCGATGTAGTGGTGCTGAACAAGATCGACGCGCTGGACGAAGCCGCGTTGCTGCTGGCCGAGAGCCGGGTACGGCAGCGCGCGCCGAACGTGCGCTTCCTGGAGCTCGCATACAACGCGCGGCTCGATATCCGGCTGGCGCTCGGGCTGCGGCTGCACCAGCCGACGCTGGTCGCGCACCAGGCTTATACGCCGGTCGCCTCGATGCCGGGCGCGGAGTCATCGGTGCTGGCCAACCAGAGCCGCCTGAACGGTCACGCCCATTCCGGCATCAGCGCGCATACGCACGGGCTGGCGACGCACAAGCACTTTCATGAGCAAGACCCGGGCTGGCTGTCGTTTACGCTGCGCAGCAGCGCGCCGCAGCAGACCGACAAACTGAAAGCGGCGCTGCTGGCAGCCGTGCAGCAGGAACCGCTGCTGCGCATCAAGGGCTTCATCCGCAGCGAAGACAGCGCCAACACGGTGCTGGTGCAGGCGGTGCGTTCGCGGCTGGTCATCAGCGCCGATGCGGCCAAGCCGGCGCCGCACAAATCGGAGCTGGTCTTCATCGGCTACCACGCTAACCGCGCCAACATCGCCGCGCTTTTATCCGAACATAGCGGCACCACCTGGAGATAATTTCAATGAAAACCGATACTGCAGCCCACAAGCGGATGACCGAGCGCCATAAGGAAGGCTTCGAAAAGAAGAAGGCCGCTGCGCAGCTGGAAAAAGGCTTGCTGATGGTCTACACCGGCACCGGCAAGGGCAAATCCACCGCCGCCTTCGGCATGGGCATGCGCATACTGGGCCACAGGATGAAGCTGGGCGTGGTGCAGTTCATCAAGGGTGCGCTGCACAGCGCGGAACGCGAAGTGCTGGGCAGCAATCCGAATTGCGACTTCCACGTGGTCGGCGCCGGTTACACCTGGAACACCCAGGACCGCAACGCCGACATCGAAACCGCGGCCCGCGGCTGGGCCGAGGCAGTCAGGATGATCAACGACCCGTCCTACGACATGGTGATACTCGATGAACTCAATATCGTGCTCAAGTATCAATATCTGGATCTGGCCGAAGTGCTCGACGTGTTCGCCAAGCGGCGCCAGATGCTGCACATCGTGGTCACCGGCCGCCATGCGCCCGAGCAACTGATCGAACTGGCCGATCTGGTCAGCGAGATCCGTCCGCTCAAGCACCCGTACCAGACGCAGGGCATCAAGGCGCAAAAAGGCGTCGAATTTTGAACATGCCGCCCGCTCTGCGCAGCTGCCCCGCGCTGTTCATCAGCGCGCCCGCGTCGAATCACGGCAAGACCACCGTAACCGCGGCGCTGGCGCGCTTTCATGCGGATCGGGGGTGCACAGTCAGGGTGTTCAAGGCCGGACCGGATTTCCTCGATCCGATGATACTGGAGCGCGCCAGCGGCCATCCGGTCTATCAGCTCGATCTGTGGCTGGCCGGCGCGGCCGAATGCCGGCGGCTGGTATACGAGGCCGCGCTGGACGCCGATCTGATCCTGATCGAAGGCGTGATGGGGCTGTTCGACGGCACGCCGTGCTGCGCCGACCTGGCCGAGCTGCTAGGCGTGCCGGTGCTGGCGGTGATCGACGCCAAGGGTATCGCGCAAACGATGGGCGCAATCGCCTACGGGCTCGCGCATTTCCGCGTCGGGCTGCCGTTTGCCGGCGTGCTGGCCAACGGCGTGGCCAGCGTGCGCCATGCGGAAATGATCCAACAGGGCATGCCGCCGGATCTGCATTATTTCGGCAGCCTGCCGCGTGCCGCGCAATTTACGTTGCCGGAACGGCACATGGGCTTGGTGCAGGCGGCAGAGGTCGATGATCTCGAAGCGCGCCTGGCGGCGGCCGCCGCGGCGATTGCGCAAACCGGCCTGGCTGCATTGCCGGCCGCAGTCGCATTCAGCGCGGTTGCGGCCGATACTTTGCCGCCGCTGCTGGCGGGGGTGCGCATCGGGATTGCGCGCGATGCGGCGTTTTCCTTCATTTATCCGGCCAACCTGGATTTGCTGCGGGCGCTGGGGGCCGAACTGCAGTTCTTTTCGCCGCTGCTTGACCAGGCGCTGCCGCCGGTCGACAGCCTGTACCTGCCGGGCGGCTATCCGGAACTGCATCTGCTGCAATTGCAGGACAATACGGCGCTGAAAGCAGACCTGCAGCGGCATTTCAGCGCAGGCAAGCCGATGTACGCGGAGTGCGGCGGCATGCTGTACCTGCTCGAATCGCTGACCGACCAGTCCGGACAGCGCGGCGCGATGGCCGCTTTGCTGCCGGGACATGCAGTGATGCAGCCGCGCCTGACAGGCCTCGGTTATCAATCGGCGCCGATGCCGGGCGGCGTGCTGCACAGCCATACTTTTCACCACTCGCTGGTTACGTCGCCGCTGACGCCGGCCGCCACTGGGGTGCGTTTGTACAATACCTCGCCCGGAGAAAGCATTTTCCAGTCAGCGCGACTGGTCGCCAGCTATTTGCACTGCTACTTCCCGTCCAACCCTGCCGCAGCCGCCGCGCTGTTTTTGCCATGAACAAGCGCAACGACGAAGAGATCGCAGCGCTCCGCACGAAGCCGATGCTGTAGCTGGAATGCCGGGCGGGCAGCGCAGGAAGAATAGGAAGCGAAGCGAATCGAAAGTCGCAGTAAATCGCAATAAATATCACCGCCGTCATTTCCATCAGGCAGAGAAATTACATGAATCAGCCGCAGTCAGGATTTCTCTCTGCGGTTGAAATGGCAACAATTTTGCAACAACCCCCATTAATCTTATTTTATTGAAGGAACTCTCATGAACAGTAAATCTATCCGCTGGTGTATCGCCCTGATGTCGGTTGCTTTCAGCAGCATCGCCCATGCCCATCCCGGTCATGGCGGCGGCATGATGGCTGGCATCGCCCACCCGCTGTTCGGTCTCGATCATTTGCTGGCAATGGTCGCGGTCGGCATCTGGGCATATCAGCTCGGCGGACGCGCAAAATGGCTGGTGCCGGCCAGTTTCGTTGCGCTGATGGCAGTCGCGGGCGGCGTCGGCATGGCCGGTATCGGATTGCCGATGGTCGAAGCCGGCATTGCCGCTTCGGTGCTGGTGCTGGGTTTGCTGATTGCTTTTGCGATACGGGTGACGCCTGCGTTCGGTGCCGGTATCGTTGCATTGTTCGCGATTTTCCACGGCCATGCACACGGCGCAGAAATGCCGCTGCTCGGCTCGGCCTGGCAGTACGGCATCGGCTTTATCGTATCGACGGCTGCATTGCATGGCCTCGGTATGGCGTTGGGCAAAGGCTGCGCTAAGCAAGCTCTGTGGCTGCGCGCCGCAGGTGCAATGGTAGCGGCCACCGGCGCCTGGATGATCGCCGGGGCCTGATTATTACTCAACCTGGTATTTTTATAATGCACAGAGTATACCTGCGGGAGATGCACTGTTTTCAGGCCTACTCCACGTTTTTATTATGACTCAAGGGACCGGCGTGGCTAGTAATCCTCCTGTTGCATTGTTCGTGGGCCGTCATCGCAGCGTCGCTATCCTGATCGCGCTGGCGCTGCTGGCCGCGGCTGCGCTGCTGCTGGCCGGCATTGTCGGTTCGGTCGTGCTGCCGCTGGCCGATCTGGCGGCGGCGCTGGGCGAACTGCTGCGCGGCGCGCCGTCTACGCTGGCGGCCACGCTGCTGGAATTGCGGCTCGGACGCGCGCAGTCGGCGTTCGTCACCGGCGGCGCGCTGGCGCTGGCGGGCGTGATGATGCAAGCGTTGCTGCGCAATCCGCTGGCCGATCCATATGTGCTGGGCGTATCCGGCGGTGCGGCGGTCGGCGCGCTGGCGGCGATGCTGTTCATGGCATCGGCCTGGATGATCGACGCGGCGGCGTTCGGCGGCGCGGTGACGGTGGCGCTGCTGCTGTATCTGCTGGCGCGGCGCGATTTGCGCGGCGGCGTGGCGGCCGAGGGGGGGGGCGTCGCTGTTGCTGCTGACCGGCGTGATCTTGGCGTCGGGTTGCGGCGCGCTGGTGACGCTGATGCTGTCGATCGCGCCGGACAGCCGTTTGCGCGGCATGGTGTTCTGGATGATCGGCGACCTGTCCGGGACCCAAGTGCGCTGGCTGCCGTGGCTGGTGTTGGTCGCAGCCCTGCTGTTCGCGCAGCGGGCCGCACGGTCGATCAATGTGATGGCGCTGCATGCGGAAGCCGCCGCCACGCTCGGGGTGCGCGTCGGCGCGCTGCGCAAAGGACTGTTTTTGTGTTCGGCGGTGCTGACCGCCAGCGCCGTCACCAGCGCCGGCAGCATCGGTTTCGTCGGGCTGATCGTGCCGCATGCGTGCCGTTTTGCGCTGGGGCCCGACCACCGGCTGCTGATGCCTGCGGCGGTGCTGGTCGGTGGCACTTTCCTGGTGCTGGCCGACACACTGGCGCGCACCGTGCTGTCGCCGCAGCAATTGCCGGTTGGCGTGGTGACCGCGATGATCGGCGTGCCGGTATTCCTGCTGCAACTGCACCATATCCGGCGTAAATAATGCGTACTTTTAACCTGAAACTCAACATTGGCGCACGTTCGCTGGTCGATGCGCTGAATTGGCAAATCGAGGCCGGTCAATGCTGGTGCATCATCGGACGCAACGGCGCCGGCAAAAGCACGCTGCTGCGCACCTTGGCCGGCTTGCGCCAGCCCGACGGCGGCCGCGTCGAACTGGGCGGCAAGCCGCTCGCCGACTGGCCTTTGGCCGCGCTGGCGCGCGAACGGGCTTTTCTGCCGCAGGCGCGCAGCGATGCGTTCGGCTACAGCGTGATCGAAACCGTGCTGACCGCGCGCCATCCGTACCACGGCGAGCGCTACTGGGAAGCCAGCGACGACCACCTGGCCGCGCACCGGGCATTGCAGGCGATGGAAGTCGATCAACTGGCCGCGCGCGACGTGCGCACGCTGTCCGGCGGCGAGCGGCAGCGGGTTGCAATCGCCGCGCTGCTGGCGCAAGACACGCCGTTGCTGCTGCTGGACGAACCGGCCAATGCGCTGGATCTCGCGCATCAGGTCAGCGTGATGCGCTTGCTGGCACGGTTGTGCTTTGATCAGCACAAAACGGTGGTGATGGTCGGCCACGACTTGAATCTGGCGCACAGCGTAGCCAGCCATGCGTTGCTGCTGATGGGCGACGGCCGCTGGCAGGCCGGGCCGGTGGCCGACGTGATGCAGGCGCCGATCCTGAGCCGCTGCCTCGGACATCCGATCGAAATTGTGCAGCACGGCCAGCGCACCATCTATATTCCCGCTGAGGACACTGAATGACACGCACCTTGATATTAGGCGGCGCCCGTTCCGGCAAGAGCGCATATGCGGAGCGCCTGGCGAGCGCATCCGGGCGCGAAGTGGTGTACATCGCCACCGCACGGCCCGGCGACGGCGAAATGGCGCTGCGCATTGCGCATCACCGGCAGCAGCGGCCCGCAGTCTGGACTACGGTCGAGGAGCCACTGGCATTGGGCGACACGCTGCTGCAATGGAGTACGCCCGAGCGCCTGGTACTGGTCGATTGCCTGACGCTGTGGCTGTCGAACTTGCTGTTTTCTGATACGCAGGATTTTCCCGAGGTCGGACGGATCACGCCGCCGGCCTGTTTTCCGGTCGAGCGCGAATCCTTCCTGCAGGCGCTGCAGGCGGTGCGCGGCGACGTCGTGCTGGTGTCGAACGAGGTCGGGATGGGCGTGGTGCCGTTCGGTGCGGTCACGCGCTGGTTCGCCGACGAAGCCGGGCGGCTGAATCAGGCGGTCGCCGCGCGCTGCGAACGGGCGGTGCTGGTTGCCGCCGGCTTGCCGCTGGCGCTGAAGGGCGGCCCGTGCTGACCGGCTTGAGCCTGCCGATGCTCGCGCTGCTGGCGCTGGCCGGCATGACGCTCGATGCGCTGCTGGGCGAGACTCGGCGTTGGCATCCGCTGGTGGGTTTCGGAAAATGGGCGAATGGAATCGAACGCCGTTTGAATTGCGGTACGACCCGCTTCTGGCGCGGCGTGCTGGCGTGGGTGCTGGCGGTGCTGCCGTTTTCGCTGCTGGCACTCTGGCTGACCGGCATCGGCAATACGGGGCTGATGCTGCATGCGCTGCTGCTGTATTTCTGCGTCGGCCTGCGCAGCCTGCGCGAACATACGATGCCGATTGCACAAGCGTTGGCGTGCGGGGATCTGACGCAGGCGCGTCGGCTTACTGCGTACATCGTCAGCCGCGACACGCAAGCCGCACAGGAATCCGACTTGTCGAAGGCCGCTGCCGAATCGTTGCTGGAAAACGGCAATGACGCGGTATTCGGTACACTATTCTGGTTCGTGATTGCAGGAGGGCCGGGCGCATTGTTGTTCCGGCTTGCCAATACGCTGGATGCGATGTGGGGTTATCGGACGCCGCGTTTTTGTGCATTCGGTTGTTTTGCCGCACGGTTCGACGATGTGCTGAATTGGATTCCGGCACGCCTGACCGCTTTGTCGTATCTGTTGCTGGGCGCGACGGCAGCCGACAAGCGCCGCGCCTGGCATTGCTGGCGCACGCAGGCACCCGCCTGGCCCAGCCCCAACGCGGGGCCGGTGATGGCCAGCGGCGCCGGTGCGCTGGGTCTGATGCTGGGAGGTGCAGCGATATATGACGGCGAGCTGGAACAGCGTCCGCCGCTGGGCGCAGGACGTGCTGCAGCGGCCGGCGATATTGTCCGCGCATGGCGGCTGGTGGCGGCGACCGCAGTGCTGTGGGTTGCTGTCCTCATCAGCTGCGGGGCACTCGCATGGTTTTTTAGGTGAAATATACTGCGGCATGTAATTTTGAACTGGTGATGAATATCTGCGGGAAAGGTATGTTTTATCAACATACCCCGATAGTAATTAACAACGAGGTGGTGACCGATGCTTGAACACGGCGGCAATTTGCGCGATGCGGCGCTGCGCTTCGGCCGACCGGTGCCGGACTGGTTGGACTTGTCCACCGGCATCAATCCGCAACCGTACCCGGTGCCGGATCTGGCGCCGGATGCCTGGCACCGTCTGCCGGAAAACGACCCGGCGCTGGCGCTGGCCGCTTGCGCGTATTACAACGCGCCGTTGATGTTGCCTGTGGCCGGTACGCAGGCTGCGATCCAGGCTTTGCCGCGCTTGCGCTTGTTGTCGAATGGCCCATCGAAGGTAGTCGTGGCAGCACCGTCCTATGCCGAACATGCGCACCACTGGGCGCAGCACGGACATCAGATGCGCGCTGTGCCATACGCCGGACTGCGCACTGCAGTCGACAGTTGCGACGTAATGGTGGTGTGCAATCCGAACAATCCGACCGGTGCCACCGTTCCGCCGTATTGCTTGTTGAGCTGGTCCCAGAAACTGGCCGCGCGCGGCGGCTGGCTGGTTGTCGATGAAGCGTTCGGCGACATGACGCCGCACATCAGCGTAGCGCCGTGGAGCGACCGTCCCGGTCTGATCGTGCTGCGCTCGGTCGGCAAATTTTTCGGGCTGGCCGGGTTGCGGCTGGGCTTTGTCGCCGCGCAGCAGCAGATGCTGACGACGCTGGCCGACCAGCTCGGTCCGTGGGCAGTCAGCGGCCCGGCGCAACAGATCGGCCGCGCCGCATTGACCGATCGTACATGGCAGCATGCAATGCGCACTGAATTGCTGGTGGACGGCGCACGGCTGCACTGGCTGCTGGCCGACCATGACATTAAAGCGCACGGCAGCGCGCTGTATCAATGGTGGTCGTGGCCGCAGATGCAAGCGGTGGCCTTCTGGGAGCATATGGCGCAGCGCGGCATCTGGGTGCGTCTGTTCGAACATCAGGCATGCGGCATCAGACTCGGCCTGCCGCCGCACGAAGAGGGCTGGAAGCGTCTGGCGCAGGCATTGGACGATTGGCACACCCAGGATAAGCAATGAAGAACTACGAGCAATGAAGAACTATTTGTTATTGGCGCTGTGCCTGTGTGCAACGCAGGCGATGGCGGCGATTGCCGTGCAGGACGACGCCGGCCAGACGGTGACGCTGGCAAAACCGGCGCAGCGGGTGGTGACGCTGGCGCCGCACGTGACCGAACTGGTGTTCGCTGCCGGCGGCGGTGCGCGCATCGTCGGCACCGTCAGCTACAGCGATTTCCCAGCTGCTGCAAAAAGCATTCCGCAAGTCGGCGACAACCGCCAGATCGACATCGAACGCGTGATCGCGCTGAAGCCCGACCTGATCGTGGTCTGGCTGCACGGCAGCGCGGAGCGCCAGATCGAACCGCTGCGCGCACTCGGCATCCCGTTGTTTTACAGCGAACCGCGCCGACTCGACGACATTGCCGACAGTATTTTGCGTCTTGGCCGGCTGCTGGGCAGCGACCAGACCGCGCAGGCGGCAGCCGCCGAGTTGCGGCTGAAACTGGCAAAGCTCAAAACGCAGTATCAAAACCGGCCGCCGGTGCGCACCTTTTATCAGGTCTGGGACAAGCCGCTGTATACACTCAACGGCCAGCACATCGTCAGTGACGCGATGCGCGTGTGCGGCGGCGAGAACATCTTCGCCAACATGACGGTGGCCGCGCCGAATATCAGCATCGAAGCGGTGTTGCAGCAAGATCCGGAAGTCATCCTCAGCGGCGACCAGCGCAATCAGAGCAGCGGCGGCGTCAATCTGTGGAAGCCGTACACGACGATGACCGCAGTGCGCCGCGGCAACTTGTTTTCCTTGAACGGCGACCTGCTCAGCCGCTCCGGCCCGCGCATGATCGACGGCGCTGCCGCGCTATGCGAAAAGCTGGAACAAGCGCGCCAACACCGAAAGAACAAATAAGCATGAACTTTCCCTACCGAACATTGATGGTGCAGGGCACCACCTCCGACGCCGGCAAATCCACCGTGGTCGCCGCGCTGTGCCGGCTGCTGGCGCGCGCAGGGGTGCGGGTGGTGCCGTTCAAGCCGCAGAACATGGCCTTGAACAGCGCGGTCACATCCGACGGCGGCGAGATCGGCCGCGCGCAGGCGTTGCAGGCGCGCGCCGCCGGGCTGGAGCCGCACACCGACATGAACCCGGTGCTGCTGAAGCCGTCCAGCGACACCGGCGCGCAAGTCATCATCCACGGCCGGGTGCGGGCCGACATGAACGCGCGCGACTATCACCAATACAAGACCATCGCGATGGCGGCGGTGCTGGAGTCGCACCAGCGCCTGCTGGCCCAGTACGAAGTGGTGATGGTCGAAGGCGCCGGCAGCCCGGCCGAGATCAATCTGCGCGCGCGCGACATCGCCAACATGGGCTTTGCCGAAGCAGTCGATTGCCCGGTGATCCTGGTGGCCGATATCGACCGCGGCGGTGTGTTTGCGCATTTCGTCGGTACGCTGGCTTGCCTGTCCGACAGCGAACGGGCGCGCATCATCGGCTTCGTGATCAACCGTTTTCGCGGCGACATCAGCCTGCTGGAACCCGGACTGGACTGGCTCGAGCAGCAGACCGGCAAGCCGGTGCTGGCGGTGCTGCCTTACCTGCACGGACTGCATCTGGACGCCGAAGACGCGATTCAAATCGGCCAGAGCGGCAACGGAAAATTCCGCATTGCGGTGCCGGTGTTTCCGCGCATTTCCAACCACACCGATTTCGATGCGCTGCGCGCCCATCCCGACGTCGATCTGATCTTCGTCGGCCCCGGCCACGCGATCCCGGGCGCCGACCTGATCATCCTGCCCGGCAGCAAGAACACCCGCGCCGATCTCGACTGGCTGAAGGCGCAAGGCTGGCAGCACGCGATCACCAAACATTTGCGCTACGGCGGCAAGCTGATCGGCATCTGCGGCGGCTATCAGATGCTGGGCCGCAGCGTCGCCGATCCGGATGGCGTCGAAGGCGCACCCGGCGTCACGTCCGCGCTCGGCCTGCTCGACATCGACACCACGCTGACCAAAGACAAACGGTTAGAGCAGGTCAGCGGCCATTGCGCGTTCGCTGACGAAAACGCAGACGGCAATGCCGACGCCCGTGTCGCAGGCTACGAAATCCACATGGGCATCTCGCACGGAGCAGCGCTGGCGCGTCCGGTTTTTCTTCTTGCTGACGACGATCAAGAACGGCCGGAAGGCGCGCGTTCAGCCGACGACCAGATTCTCGGCAGCTACCTGCACGGCCTGTTCGACCACCCCGAAGCCTGCGCTGCGCTGCTGCGCTGGGCCGGACTGCAAACCGACAATACGGTCGATCTGGGACAGTTGCGCGAACACAGCCTGGATCGCATCGCCGATGCCAGCGCGCCCTTGCTGGCCGCGATATCAGGCTTTGGTAAATCATGATTTAGTGGAGTATCGTCAATAACATGCTGCTTTACGCATATTTTCATTGCCGATTTTAAAATACGGTATGGCGTATAGGTATAGATGGAACGTAAATAAGCGTGTCGCATCGCGCTGCATGCTGACGCCTTGCGTTGCGCGGATTGCGGCCCTGATCCCGTAACGCAGCTTGCAAGAACTGAACAGTAAACTATAGTTGAATGATAGATATCCAGGCGTGGATTTTTATTTTTCATGCCGCACTCATCATTCTCTCGATGGATTTGTCATGGCTGATTGTCCCTTCAGAATCTTGCTATATCGCTATTTTTTCTTTGGCTGGTTGTTCAAGGACGTCAACCAAGGCAATGTATTCGAGCGCTCAGTTGCATGGCGGCACAATCAGTATCAAGCCCGATGGCTGACTACTTACCTGCGGCGATGGCTTTTCATGAGTTGCATGTTGTATGGATTCGGCGCGGTATGCGAAATGCTCTTGCGGGCGCCCCTATTGTCTGCATTCTTTTTTGTCCCGATGGCGCTCAGCATGTCGATTAACGCAGTGATCGGCGCGCTGATACTCGGTTTCAAATCTTTGTCTGGTCCGCTTTAGCCGCGCCGTTTTTGCGCCGATGCAGTTTGGATGCCGGCAATATTTTCGACTTGCGGCAATTGCGCGAATACAGTTTGACTCGCCTCGCCGACGCCAGCGCGCCTTTGCTGGCCGCGATATGGCATCCTGGAAAATCATAATAAGTGCCAGTATCGTAAATAACCTATGTCTTTCCGCATGATTTAATGCGCATTGTGAAAATACACTCACGGGTATTGCTACAGTAGCGGGCGCCGCCAGAATGGTGCAACCGGGGTGTGCGGCAAGACATCGTTAGCCCTCCCCATATCGTTTTATCCTTCGTCGCATAAAAAATCCCGGTGACGGAGGCGTCATCGGGATTTTGCATCTATCCATTTTTTAGAGACCAGACGGTTGGCTCATAAGACCAGGCTCGGCTACCGCATGCCAAAGAACGCCGTCCCGTTTGCGCGCGCGGTATCTGTACCGGCAATAAGGAGTTGGCGTTTGCCATTTGCCAGCGGATATTCAATTGCGATGCCATTTGCCGACTGTCCGGCCAGACGGCATGAAATTGCGCCGAATGTCAGCGCTACATCAAAAACATTTTTGCCTGAGGCACGCGGATTGATGGTGCCGTTGAAAGCACAACCGCCCGAAGACCCGACAAGAGCGCCACTCGATGAAATGCTCACGGCTACTGTAGCGCCTTGAAGGTCGCTGAGGAGCCAGGCGCCGGATATATTGGCCGGATTTGCCGCCGTATCGTAGTTGTACGGGGAATTTTTCAGCGCGGTGCCGGTAAAGGTTACCGTAGAACTTCCCTGCGTCAGGGTGCCGTTAAAGCTTGTTTTGGGCACATATGCAGCACTCAGCGACCCAGATGTCACTGTGCCGTTAGCGAAAAAATCCTTCAAATCGGTAGAAGAAAAATTCCCGTTATTTGTTTTTCCATTGCCCTGGATAAAACCGGCAACGCCGAATCCGCCGCTAACGGCATTTCCGTACATTGTGTAAAACTGGTTATTTTCGAGGATAAGGGTGTTGTGTTCACGCCCGTTGGAAACAGTCCCTTCATAAACACCTTGTGCATCTGAAGCGGTTACTTTCGTAGCAGACGAACTGCCGCCTCCCCCACAGCCTGCCAGCAATATCGACAAAAAAGTGGCGCCAGCAGTAATTAATTTTTGCGTACTCATTGAATTTATCCCTTTATTTTCAGACTATGTTTTTATGTGGAAATGTTAGTTTAAAGTAAATATTTAATCAGTAATATCAACTTTGAAAGTTTATTTTAAGGCAATAAAATTCTCGGAAGAGCCAAAAGATGCAGTCTTTTGATCCTAATTTGATGCCCGCCAATCCTGCATGACGACAAAAACCTTTTGCATCAACGACTTGGGAAATTGGAGACGTGCTTGCACACAGAGTTATCCACAGAAAATGTGGATAACTTCAAACCGCGCAATCAATAGTGGGCAACATGCGCCGCCGAGCACTTGCTGGTGAAATCCTGAAAAAGTATTTTTCATTTCTTGATCTGGATTGTGTGAAGGGTGGTGCATCGGTGTTACAACGTGCGCTTCCATTTTTTACGTTGCCACCATGTTGACTCTGAAGCTCGCTGATTTCTCTCTTGAACACTTTCTTGCCCATTACTGGCAGCAAAAGCCGGTCGTAATCCGTCAGGGGTTTGAAAATTTCGCTGATTTGATCAGTCCGGATGAATTGGCGGGTTTGGCTTGCGACGCAGAGGTCGAGTCGCGTCTGGTGTATAAAAAAGACGGGCAATGGCAGGCAGAAGTCGGGCCGTTTGCATCGTACGAGCATCTGGGCGAGCAGGACTGGACCTTGATCGTGCAGGCAGTGGATCACTGGTCGCCCGCCGTGGCGCAACTGGTTGCGCCGTTTTCATTCATTCCGAAATGGCGCTTCGATGATGTGATGATCAGTTACGCGACGCCCGGCGGCGGTGTTGGGCCGCATATCGATTTGTATGACGTCTTCATTTGCCAAGGCTCCGGGCGCCGCCGCTGGCGCGTGGGCGACTTGGGCAATCACCGCCAATTCGCCGCGCATGCCGCACTGCTGCATACCGACCCTTTTGAATCCATCATCGATGTCGAATTGCTGCCCGGCGATATCTTGTACATCCCGCCCGGCTTCCCGCACGATGGCGTGTCGCTCGAACATTCGATGAGTTTCTCGGCCGGTTTCAGAAGCAAGTCCGCCAGCGACATGCTGAGCGGTCTGGCCGACCATCTGATCGACAAGGAACTGGGCGGCGCACTCATCAGCGACCCCGGGCGACCGCTGCACCGCAATCAAGGACAGATCAATACCAGCGATTTCGCCCTTATCAAGGCGCAACTGCAAGCGATTCTCGATGATGACAAACTGGTCGCCGATTTTGCCGGAAGTTTTTTATCCCGCTCCAAATGCCAGCTGGATTTACAAGCGGTGGAGGAACCGCTCGATGACAGCGCACTGCTGGCCAGCTTGCAGCAACAGCCGCTGATCCGGACCGGCGGCTTGCGCTGCTTTTATCTGGATGAAACGGTAGAGCAGGGGGTTTGCCATGTCGCTGGCGAACGTTTCGATTTCGGCCCCGCCTGTCAGGGTGCGGTATTGGCATTGTGCGATCACGAACGCCTTGACCATGCGTTGTTGCGCGACTGGCTGAATCAGCCGCAGTTTGTGGATGCGCTCACGCAGTGGGTGAATGACGGCTATTGGTATTTTGAAGAGTAGAACTTACGCGCTGATGTCGGTTTGATGCGTTCGGCGCTGGCTATGCGCCAGCGCCGTAACATCCGCTGCGCAGGGCGTGCGGTTATCGGCTTTGCATCAAGGCCAGATTCGCCGTTTTCTGTGCTTCTGCCTGATCGCGGCGCAGATGCCCGATCAGCGCTTGCTGCTCGTCGTGCCGGCCCCATTGGTCGAAATACACCAGTTCTTCGATCGGCAGGCGCGGCAACCAGCCGGCGCTTTCCAGTTCCGGCTTCGCATAAAAGTGGCTGACGTAGCCGACGCACAGGTAGGCGATTGGCGTGATGCGCTTCGGAATTGCTAGCGCGTCCTGCAAAGCGGATTGATTGAAAATGCTGACCCAGCCCACGCCGAGCCCCTCGGCCCGGGCCGCCAGCCACAGGTTCTGCACCGCGCACACGCTGCTGTACAGATCCATCGTCTTCATGTGGGTGCGGCCGATCACTACCGGGCCGGTACGTTCGCGGTCGCAAGTGATGCAAATTCCGATTGGCGATTCCAGTATGCCTTCCAGCTTCAGTCGCTGGTAAGTGCTGCGCTTTTCCCCGTCGAACATGTCCGCCGCTTCCGCGTGCGCGAGCGCAAACGCGTCATGCAGCCGGCGCTTGACCGCAGCGGATTGGACCACTACAAAGTTCCACGGCTGCATGAAGCCGACTGATGGCGCGTAGTGGGCTGCGGTCAGAATGCGGCTTAACACCGCATCGGGAACCGGCGTCGGCAAAAACTGGCCGCGCACGTCGCGGCGCGAAAAAATCGCCTGATAGATCGCGTCGCGGGCTTGCTCGGTAAAGGCGTGGATATCCTGGGTGGCTTGCGTCTGTGCTGTGTTCATGTATTCCCCTTGCATCAAAATAATGGGGCTGCCTGGCCGTGCAGCTTGCTTATTTTTCAGGCCGGTCTTCTGACTCGGATTCATCTGACCCAGGCGCCTTCCCGGCATCCGCCAGTGGCATTGTGTCTGGGTCATCCTCCTTACAGCGTTGGGCACGTGGCGGAATTGCACCGCCTTCCCGATTCTCCCTGCGCGTTGCGGCGCCGGGCACCTGAAGGCAGCGATCATCGGGGACGCATGGCGGTTTTGTCAAGGCGCGCAAGCGGCAAGACGGCGAAATTTAATTCGCAGGCGCGCACGCTGTGCGGCGTGCGACTTACAACCTTCCTCCCTGACGCGGCAGCCAGCGGAAGTTGCCTGCTTCATACAGTAAAATGCGTGTCCGCACCACACTCACGCATACCGAAATGAAGTCGATGAATCCGCTTAACAAACAACAAAAATTGACCAATATGAAGCGGTTTGCGACTGCTTTGCTGGCCGGCGTAACCTTGCTGTTCATATTGGCAAGGTCGCAGCAAGGCCTGGGGCTGTGGGGCTGGGTCGCGGCGTTTGCCGAAGCGGCGATGATCGGTGCGCTGGCGGACTGGTTTGCGGTGGTGGCTTTGTTCAAGCATCCGCTGGGCTTGCCGATTCCGCATACCGCGATCATTCCGCGCAACAAGGTGCGTATCGCTGACAATCTGGCGGTTTTTGTGCGCGACAAATTTTTGGCGACCGACACGCTGGTGGAAAAAATACGCGCTTTTGATCCGGCGCAAAAGATTGCCGGCTGGCTGAGCGTGCACAATAACGCCGATGTGCTGGCCGACAAAGTGTTGGCGATGGTGGTCAGCGGCCTCGATTTCATCGACGACGTGCGGGTGCAGAACGCCTTGCGCAATGCCATACAGCAGAATTTGCACCAATTGGATTTCGGCAAGATGGTCGGCAATTTGATGGGGATTCTGACCGAAGACAATCGGCATCAGATGCTGTTGAATGAAGCGCTGCGCAAACTGGCGACGACGCTGGATGATCCTGCCACCCAAAAAACGCTGGCGGGGATGATTGTCGAAGTAGCGGGGCGCGAATATCCGAGCTTGATGCAGATGCTGGGCATGGTGGCCGATCCCGATGAATTCAGCCTGAAAATTTCGACCTCATTGGTCAACAGCATCAATCGCTGGTTGCATGACATCGGCGACGACCCGGCCCATCCGCGCCGTCAGCAATTCGACGAAGTGGTGGCGGATTTCCTGGAACGGATGAAAAACGATCCTGCGTTCCATCAGAAAATCAACCACTGGAAGCTGCAGTTGCTGGCCTCGCCCGAGGCTGCACACTATATCGACGGTCTTTGGAGCCAGCTCAAGACTTGGCTGCGCAATGATCTGACGAAAGACGACTCTTTGTTGCGCATAAAAATCGCCAACGGCGCCCGCCATATGGGCCAGTGGCTGGTGGATAACCCGGTACTGCGCGATTCAATCAACGAGCACATGTCGGATGCCGCGCGTGGCCTGGCTGGCGAATTACGCGATACCATCTCGCTGCATATCGCCAGCACCGTCAAGCAATGGGAAGATAGCGAACTGGTGCGCGAACTGGAGCTGAGCGTCGGCAGCGACCTGCAATTCATCCGCATCAACGGCACCTTGGTGGGCGGCCTGATCGGCCTCATCCTGCATGCAGTCGTGATTTATCTGCCGTTCGCCTGAAAGCTGCACAATGCATGCGGTGGCTATGGTCAAGCGCGCCATACGCCATGCATGATAATCCTGCATTGTAATAAAAGTGTTTTATATCAATAATTTACTGGATTCTGTTGCCGCTTGTGCACACAGTTATCCACTAAAAATGTGGATAACTTCAGAGGGCCGCACTCAACGCAACGGTGTTATCAAGCTGGTGCCATTCGTACCGGATTCCATTCAATTCGTATGTAATGCCGGCAGACATTCGTCGAAAAATTATTTCCGGCCAGAGTTCGCACTACTGTACCGGGTCAAGGAATGGGGTGCCGGGATCGCTGGTATAAAAAATCACCACACGCGTCGGTTCGGCATTGCTGCGGTTATAACCGGTCATTTTTACGTTTGCCGGCTCCACGAATGCCTGTCCGGCTTTTACGATGACGGGCGCGCGCCCTTCCATTTCTAACGTGAACGCGCCTTCCAGGATAAATACCGTGACCGGGAAGCGGTGGCTATGCAATACGGTTTTGTCGCCGGGCTTGATGGTTGCCGTGAGAACGCGCACCTCCTGCTTTTCTCCCTTCGGCATGCCGGAGACGACTTCTTGCAAGACCATTTCTGGTTTGGCGGGGCCTTGCGCTTGCGTTGCCAATGGCACGCCACTGGTTAGAGCAGCGATTGCCGCGCCCCATAGTATGGGCATATTCATGTATCACCTCCTTGCGGCTGGGTATGGAATGGCGGATGCAGGAATATCTTTTCGAGCCAGACGGCCGCGCTGTGGGCGACCTGTTCCAGTGTGCCTGCTTCTTCAAACAAGTGGGTGGCACCGGGAATGATGTCCAGGGATTTCTCGCATTGCAACTGGGCATAGGCTTGCCGGTTCAGTTGCAGCACTTGCTGATCCAATGCGCCGACGATCAACAGGGTTGGCGCCCGGACCGCATGCAGCGCGTGGCTGCTGGCCAGATCGGGGCGTCCGCCGCGCGACACGACAGCGCTGATGGCGTCGCCCATTACCGCTGCGGCTTCCAGTGCGGCCGCAGCGCCGGTACTGGCGCCGAAGATTCCCAACCGGGATGCGCGGCTGCGACTTTCATTTTGCAGCCACGCCAGTGCGCCCAGCAGGCGCTCGGTGAGCAGCGCGATATCAAACCGGTTTGCGTATTGCTCATCTTCCTGCGGCGTCAGCAGGTCCAGCAGCAAGGTGCCGATCTGCACCTGATGCAGCACGCTGGCCACATAATTGTTGCGCGGACTATGACGCGAACTGCCGCTGCCGTGGGCAAACACCACAATGCCGATCGCTTTGCCGGGCAGCACCAGGCGTCCTTCGATGACCGCATCTGCTACGGGGATCGATGCCACCTGGTCGAAATGCGCGGTTTCCATGGTCGTATGTCTTTTGCAGGGAATTTTTAAATGATAGGGCATGGTCGTTCACGGTTGCCGGCGACGCAGCAGGTTTTGTTGATACTGATTAAATTGCGTGAAATCTGATTGATTTCACGCAATCCGGGCGCCCGAAAATCGCACAAGATAGCCAAGGAGAGGACAGCGCAAAAAGGTGGCGCGATGGATGCTGAAAACAAATGTTTTTTCGCATTGGATGCCGATCGGACTTTTGGCGAACGCATCAGCGAGCAATCCGGCGTGCCCTTGAATCCGCATGAAGTGCGTCAATTCGAGGATGGCGAACACAAGATCAGGCCGCTGGTCAGCGTCCAGGACAAGAACGTGTTCGTACTCCATGCGCTTTATGGCGACGATCTGCTTAGCGCCGACGACAAGCTGTGTCGTTTACTGTTTTTCATTGCGTGCCTGAAGGATGCCTGTGCCGCCAGGGTGACTGCGCTGGTGCCTTATCTGGCTTATTCGCGCAAAGACCGCAAGACGCAGTTGTACGATCCGGTCACGACCCAGTACGTCGCCCGCTTGTTCGAGGCAGTCGGCACGGATGCGGTGGTGACGATCGATGTGCATAATCTTGCAGCATTCCAGAATGCCTTTCGATGCCGGACCGAACATCTGGAAGCCAACCCGATTTTTGTCGCGCATATCGCGGCGCTGGTGGCAGATGCCGAAGTAACGGTAGTGTCGCCCGATGCCGGCGGCATGAAGCGGGCAGAGCAGTTTCGGCAAGCCCTGAGCATTCTTCTTCAGCGGCCTGTCGGCACTGGCATGATGGAAAAATACCGTGCGTTGAGTGCGGTCACCGGCGAAGCGCTGGTGGGCGAGATGCAGGGGCGGGTTGCCGTTATCATCGACGACTTGATCAGTAGCGGCACTACCATGCAGCGCACGGCAATCGCCTGCCGCAAAGGAGGTGCGTCGACGGTCTATGCGGTGGCGACACATGGCTTGCTGATCGGCGCTGCCAGCGAAGTGCTGGCAGGAAATGCGCTGGACCAGGTGATCATCGCCAATACCGTCCCGCCGTTTCGGGTCAGCGATGTGCAGGCATTGCAGAAATTGACGGTGCTCGATTGCTCAAAATTATTTGCAGATGTTATCCGGCGCATCCATTAGAGAGGCAGAGATGCGGAAATGCGCTGAAACATCGTGCGATTGCTGTGTCAGGTCATTTCAGGCCATGCCTGCGCATGACGATCTGCCAGCGCCAGGTATTGCTGCGTTTGCCTGATCCATTGCTGCGAATGGCAATATTGTGGTTCCCGCTGATGCCAGATCGCGATCTTGGCCCGTACATAAGCGCGATAGGCTTTATAAAAATGGACTAGCTGGTTCGGTACGCGATCCTTGGTCAGCGACCGATAGTCATTGAGGATACTGCTGCTGATGTCGGGAAATCCCATCCGTTCGCATTCCAGTGCAAGGAATCCGATATCGTCTGCGGCATCCAGCATCCGCAATTTTTGCGAAAATTCCAGGCAGTCGAAGATCACAGGCTCTGCGTCCACTTCCAGGCAGATGTGTTCGGGGCGCAGGTCCGCATGCCCTTCGATAATTTTACCGTGTCGCACCCGGTCATCAAAACGCGCGGCTTGCCATTGCACCATTGCCCGCAGCCGTGCGCCGATGTGGCGGACGTTCTCTTGCGACAAGAGAGTGGGAAACTGCATCAGCGCGTGTTCGGTATCGTCGATGTTTTGCATCAGTTGCTGGCGGTATTGCGCTGCCGAAATGTCGGCTGGCGTGCAGCGCAGATAAAAACGACTCAGCAATTCGGTGACCTTGCGGATTTCCTTGGGCAAAACAGGGTAATGCCGCAAGCGGTAATCCAGCATCCGGTCGGCTGGCAGACGCCGCATCTTGATCAGCCACTCTACCGTCTTGCCTGCGCCATACAAACTTAGCTGACCGTGCACACCGGCTGTGACCGGCACCAGTTCCAGGTAAACATTAGTGCTGAAACGCCGGTTCAGCCGCAACTCTTCTTCGCAAAAATGATGCCTCGCCTCCAGCATGCGGTAATCGAGATGGTCATACGCCATCGTTTTTTTCATTTTGTAAGCGAAATGGCCCGCCAGGAAAATCCACGACATATGCGTTTCGATCGCCTTGACCTCTGGTTGTCCGGGATAGGTGTCCGATTTCAACAGGAAGGTGACGGTCAGGTCGTGGCTGGCATTCTGGGTTTGCATGGACGTTACGCTCATTGTGAAAAAGACAGGGATTGAGTAACCGAAACGCCATTAAGACTCAAACCTTAGGCCTGAAATTCCCTATCGGCACTGAGATGGATCAAACCTGATAATGATGCCCATCAATGCGCAGTGCAGCAACCGAGGTATTCTTTTTAAAAGATAAAAAGGACATTGCGATGAGCAGGCTGACAGCGGGTTTTGAGGACAGGGCGCAGGGGGCGCAGCAGTTGGCTGAGCGTTTGCAAGCGTATCGCGACAAGAATCCATTGATTCTTGCCATTCCGCGCGGCGCGGTACCGATGGGACGCATCATCGCCGAACTATTGGGCGGGCAACTCGATGTGGTGCTGGTGCGAAAAGTCGCTTCGCCGTTCAATCCTGAATTTGCGCTGGGTGCGGTTGACGAAGACGGCAACCTGTTCTTGAATCCACATACCAGTTCGTCCGGCGCCGATGCCGCCGCGATTGCGGCAGAAAAGGCGCGTCAAATGGCCGTAATCAAGGCGCGACGCGCATCTTACCTGCCGCAGCATGCACCGATCAGTCCCGCTGGCAGGATCGTGATCGTGGTGGACGACGGGATAGCCACCGGCGCCACCATGATTGCCGCCTTAAAATCGGTACGGGCAAAAAATCCGAAAAAACTGATTTGCGCCACGCCGGTCGCTGCGGCGGACAGCCTGCAAGACGTAGCCGATTATGCCGATGAAGTAGTGTGCCTCCAGATGCCGGACAATTTCATGGCGGTAGGGCAGTTCTACCGCGACTTTCCGCAGGTGAGCGATGAGGAGGTGAAGGAAGAGCTGGGTGCCGCTGGCGGGGACTCTCCGTGACAACTTAGCTTGGGCTAGGCACCTGGGCATGCCGCCGAAAAAACCCACTGCTGCAGTGTTATGGCGAACAGAAGGAATTGAATTTCCACGTCCAATAATGCAGCCGCGTGTTCCGGAATCCGGAAGCAAGCGGCTTCATTATTTGAAGAACGAAATGTTTCTTAATGCTGCGCGCTGTGGCCAGTGCTATGCGGCTGGGTAGCATTGGCTTGCCGCAGTTCTGCAGCCTGCGTGTCTTCCGCAATCTTGCGTTTGAAATAAAGAATGAAGAAAACGCCCATTCCGATCATGAATGCAATTCCGGTAATGCTCATCAGTCCGGAATCGGTGGAAAAAAGGTCGATTAACAGTTTCATTTTTATAGCTCCTTGACATGCGAAATACCTACCTTATGTCAGTCCGGCGGCAACGCGCATGATTTTTGTCAACTGCTTGCCGCTGCTCCGCTACAGACAAGACCGTGCCAGCCTGATCGTTGCGGTCGATGAAACGTTCGGATAGAGGAGCGTGCAAGTTCGCTCCTGCTGATATTTGTTATCGGGAGTATGCAGTAAAATACTGCCGTTTCCGCATGTATTTATTGCGGTTGTTGAAAATACAAAGCCGAGTATATTTTCTTTCCAGAAAACACCTGAAACTGCTGGCGGCGTATTGTCGCTGTCGATAGAATCATCGTCCGTCATGGTTTTCACTCGTTCGCTTATTCAACTTCCTTATTCATGCGTCCATCCGGCCAATTTTCCCTGCTTGCCCAGCGTCGTTTCGGGCCGTTCTTCTGGACTCAGTTTTTCGGTGCGTTTAACGATAATGTGTTCAAGACCGCGCTGCTGACCATCATCACTTACGACGCCTTGCGCTGGACATCGATCGATGTGGGCTTATTGAATAATCTGATTCCGGGACTGTTCATATTGCCGTTCGTGTTGTTTTCCGCGCTGTCGGGGCAATTAGCCGACAAGTTCGACAAGGCGCGCATGGCGCGTTTCGTGAAACTGCTCGAAATTGGCATCATGGGAGTTGCCGCTTATGGCTGGATGACGCACAGTCTGTGGATTCTGGTGACTGCGGTGGTCGGCATGGGCTTGCATTCGACGCTGTTCGGCCCGGTGAAATACGCGTATCTGCCGCAACATTTGCATACCGCGGAGCTGACCGGCGGAAATGGCATGGTGGAGATGGGGACTTTCGTCGGTATTTTGCTGGGCGAAGTGCTGGGGGCGGTGCTAGTGGTGCAAAAGCCGTGGGGGCTGGAGTTAATTGCCGGCAGCACGCTTGCCTTCGCGCTGATCGGCTGGGTGGCCAGCCGCGCGATTCCTCCCACGCCGGCACCTGCGCCGGATTTGCAGATCAACTGGAACCCGTGGCGCGAAACGCTGCGCAACCTGCGGTTTTCACACCGTAACCGCACGGTGTTTCTGGCCATGCTGGGCAATTCCTGGTTCTGGTTTTATGGGGCAATCGTGTTGGCGCAGTTTCCGGTATATGCGCGCGATTACCTGCACGGCGACCATAGCGTATTCGTATTGCTGCTGACGGTATTTTCGTTCGGCATCGGCGCCGGCTCGCTGCTATGCGAACGGTTATCCAGGGGCAGGGTGGAGATCGGACTGGTGCCGTTGGGGGCGATCGGCTTGTCGGTGTTCGGTTTCGATCTGTTCCTTGCCAGTATTGGTTACAGCAACACCGGATTGGTTCACATGGGTGGTTTCGTGGCACAGCATGGCAGCCTGCGGATTCTGTTGGATTGTCTGTTGATTGGGGTTTTTGGCGGCTTGTATATCGTCCCGCTGTTCGCGCTGATCCAGACCCGCTGCGATCGCCAGCATGTATCGCGCACTATCGCCGGCATGAATATCCTCAATGCGCTGTTCATGGTTGCAGCGGCGCTGTTGGCAATGGTCTTGCTGAAGATGGGCTCCAGTATCCCGCAGATTTTCATGGTGACGGCGGTTCTGAATGCGCTGGTGGCAGCGGCGATTTTTGTGGCAGTGCCGGAATTCTGGTCGCGCTTCGTGGCATGGCTGCCAGGCTGGTAAAATCACTCTTTTCCAGCTTAACTGGCCTTATACATCGGCCCATTCCTATGTCCGGCAATACATTCGGTACCTTATTTACAGTCACCACTTTCGGCGAATCGCATGGTCCGGCTATCGGCTGCGTGATCGACGGCTGCCCGCCGGGCATGGACTTGTCGGAGGCCGATATCCAGCCCGATCTGGATCGCCGCAAGCCCGGCACCTCGCGCCATGTCACGCAGCGGCAGGAATCCGACACGGTCGAAATTCTGTCCGGCGTGTATCAGGGCAAGACCACCGGCACGCCGATTGCACTGCTGATCCGCAATGAAGACCAGCGCAGCAAGGATTACGGCAACATTGCCGAGACCTTCCGCCCCGGTCATGCCGACTACACTTATTGGCAGAAATACGGTATCCGCGACCCGCGCGGCGGTGGCCGTTCGTCGGCACGCCTGACTGCGCCGGTAGTGGGCGCCGCTGCCATTGCCAAGAAATGGCTGCTGCAGCAATACGGCACCACTTTCGTCGGCTGCATGAGCCAGTTGGGCGAGATCGCGATTCCGTTTGAATCGTGGCAGCATGTGCGCGACAACCCGTTCTTTGCCGCGACCGGCAATCTCGGCACCATCGCGCAACTGGAAGAATATATGGACGGCTTGCGCCGGGCCGGTGATTCGATCGGCGCGCGCATCGATGTGGTAGCGCAAAACGTGCCGGTCGGGCTGGGCGAACCGATTTACGACAAGCTCGATGCAGAAATCGCGTACGCGATGATGGGCATCAATGCGGTCAAAGGCGTAGAAATCGGTGCCGGCTTCAAATCGGTCGTGCAAAAAGGCTCGGAGCACGGCGATGAACTCACGCCACAAGGTTTTGTCGGCAATAACGCAGGCGGCGTGCTGGGCGGCATTTCGACCGGGCAAGACATTACGGTATCGATTGCGATCAAGCCGACTTCCTCGATTCGCGTACCGCGCCGTTCGATCGACAAGGAGGGCGAGTCCAGCCTGGTGGAGACTTTCGGCCGCCATGACCCTTGCGTAGGCATCCGCGCGACCCCGATTGCCGAAGCGATGCTGGCTCTGGTATTGATGGATCACGCGTTGCGGCATCGGGCGCAGTGCGGCGATGTGCAGGTGCAGACGCCGAAAATTACCGCGCACCAGTGAATTGTGCGTTAGCCGGGTTTTGTGAGACAAAATCCGGTAAAAATAAATAGAGTGAAAAGCGTTTCGGAAAAGAAAAAAGGGTGAACCGAAGTTCACCCTTTTCAATGTCTGGCGGAGTGGACGGGACTCGAACCCGCGACCCCCGGCGTGACAGGCCGGTATTCTAACCAGCTGAACTACCACTCCTAATTTACTGATTGCAACCTGTCACAGCTGCTGTTTGACTGATGGTGGGTGCTGACGGGGTCGAACCGCCGACCTACGCCTTGTAAGGGCGCCGCTCTACCAACTGAGCTAAGCACCCATTTCTTTGCTTAGTCAGTCAAACTATCTATCGATGTTTATGTTGCAGCACCGAAGAAGCGAAACTATACAGGGGCTTTTTAATTTTGACTAGATCTTGCGAGAAATATTTTAATTTTTTTCCTCCTGCAGCGGTTTTTTCGACACGCCGGCCGGGTTAAACTTGCGCGGTTCCGGTTTTTCCAGCGCATTCGCTGCGAATGCCGATCATGCATTTATTTTTAATAGGTTCTCCATGGCTCGCCCTCGTTTTGTGCCGGATGATTTCACTCTGGGATTGATTTTTGCCGTTACCGTCGCCAGCATTTTTCCTTGCGAGGGCCAGGTGGCCGTCGTATTTGAACGGATAACCAGCTTTGCCATCGGGCTGCTGTTTTTTTTGCACGGCGCGAAGTTGCCGCGAGAGGCGGTACTTGCCGGCATGCGTCACTGGCGCTTGCATCTGACCGTGATGGCGTGCACTTTCCTGATGTTTCCGGTACTGGGCATTGTGCTGCGGCCGCTGTTGCTGCCGCTGGTGACGCCGGAGTTGTATCTGGGTATTTTGTTTTTATGCGTGTTGCCATCGACGGTGCAGTCGTCGATCGTATTTACCTCGGTGGCGCGGGGCAATGTTGCTGCGGCCATCGTCAGCGCTTCCGCATCGAACTTGTTCGGCATATTTCTGACGCCGCTGCTGGCGGGTGTGCTGGTGATCGCCGGTGGCGGCAGTCATTCTTCGATGGATTCCGCCGTCAGTATCGCGCTGCAATTGCTGGTGCCGTTCGTGGCCGGTCAAATTGCCCGCAAATGGATCGGCCGGTGGGTTGACCGCCATAAATTCGGGCTGAAGTTCATCGATCAGGGCTCGATCCTGCTGGTGGTATATACCGCATTCAGCGCAGCGGTGGTACAGGGATTGTGGCAGCAGTTGCCGCTACGGGCGCTGGGCGGCCTGTTCATCGCCAGTGCGGTATTGCTGGCGCTGGCGATGACAATCAGCACTTTTGCCGCGCGGCGATTGGGCTTTAACAAGGAAGACGAAATCGCGATCGTATTTTGCGGTTCCAAAAAAAGCCTGGCCAGCGGCGTGCCGATGGCCCAGGTGCTATTCGCCAGCCATGTGGTCGGCGCCATCGTGCTGCCGTTGATGCTGTTCCATCAGATTCAGTTGATGGTGTGTGCGGTGCTGGCACAGCGTTATGCGGCGCGCTTGCCCGCGCAGCCGTCGGCTGTGCGAGGGTCGTCGCAGTAAGCCGCTGGTCTTGCGAGTGCAGGCCGGCGGCTTAACTCCGGATGCCCGAGTTACAAATCAAACCTGATGCCCTGTGCCAGCGGCAGTTCATCGGAATAATTGATGGTGTTGGTGGCGCGACGCATATAGGCTCTCCAGGAATCCGAACCGGATTCGCGGCCGCCGCCGGTTTCCTTTTCGCCGCCGAATGCGCCGCCGATTTCCGCTCCGGACGGGCCGATATTCACATTGGCAATGCCGCAATCGCTGCCCACAGCAGAGACGAATATTTCGGCTTCGCGCATGTTGAGGGTGAAGATCGAAGAGGACAGCCCTTGCGGCACGCCGTTTTGCAGTGCGATGGCCTCGGCAAAATCATCGTATTTCATGATGTACAAAATCGGCGCAAAGGTTTCGTGGCACACGATTTCGCTCTGCTGCGGCATTTCCACCAGTGCCGGGCGTACATAGTATGCATCGCCGCAGCCTTCCACAGCCACGCGCTCGCCGCCGCTGATCTGGCCGCCTTGTTCGCGCGCGGCCGCCAACGCATGCTGCATGGCGTCAAACGCACGGGCATCGATCAACGGGCCGACCAGCGTATCGGCTGCCAGCGGATTGCCGATCTTGATGTTGGCGTAGGCATTGCGGATGCGCGGCACCAGCGTATCGTAAATATCCTTGTGCACGATCAGGCGGCGCAACGTGGTGCAACGCTGTCCGGCAGTGCCGACGGCGGAAAACAATACGCCGCGCAACACCAGAGGCAGGTCGGCGCTGGGCGCAATGATCGCTGCGTTATTGCCGCCCAGTTCCAGAATGCTGCGACCGAAGCGCTGTGCCACGCGCGGGCCGATTTCGCGCCCCATGCGGGTCGAGCCGGTGGCCGATATCAGCGGCACACGACGATCGGCCACCAGGGTTTCGCCTACGGCAATGGTGCCTTGCACCAGTTCCATCAATCCTTGCGGCGCCGCGCCGAATTCTGTGCAGGCCTGCGCGAACAGGGCGGTACAGGCGAGTGCCGTTAGCGGCGCTTTTTCGGAAGGTTTCCAGACCACGCTGTTGCCGCACACGATTGCCAGCGCGGAGTTCCAGGCCCAGACCGCAGCCGGGAAATTAAACGCCGAAATCACCCCGCACACGCCCAGCGGATGCCAGCTTTCCATCATCCGGTGACCGGGCCGCTCGGACGCAATCGTCAAGCCGTACAACTGGCGCGACAGGCCGACCGCGAAGTCGCAGATGTCGATCATTTCCTGCACTTCGCCCAAGCCTTCCTGCAGGATTTTCCCGGTTTCCAACGTAATCAGCGTTCCTAGATCGGCTTTGTGGTCGCGCAAAATATTGCCGAACAGGCGGATCAATTCGCCGCGTTGCGGTGCCGGGACGCTGCGCCAGGTCAGGAATGCCGCATGGGCGCGGCCGATCGCTGCGCTGGTCTGATCTGCAGTATGGGTGCCGACCATCGAGAGCAAGGCGCCGTCGATCGGGCTATGCACCGCCAAATCGCCGTTTGCCAGAGCGGATGATGGTATGCCGAGGCGTTGCATTAATTCTGTTGCGTCCATTTGTCGTTCTCCATTTTTAAAAGCCAGGAATTTTATGGGGTTAAAGTCCTGTGTGGCTAGATACTCCCGCCTGATATATGGAATATATGGTTCTATCGCATATATTATGTGCGGGTATTTTTATACTAATGTCAGTATATTGATTTCCCTCGTCCTGATCGTGCGGCGGCACTTCCGGTTCGGCTCAGTTCTGGCTGGCGATCCATAACACTTCCGCATCGTTTTCGCTCACCGAAACCAGTGCATGGCGCATGCCGCTATCAAAGTAGACGCTGTCGCCCACATCCAGGCGGGCCGGTGCGTAGAAGTCGGTATGCAATTCCACCGCACCTGACAATACGTAAATGAATTCCTCTCCCGCATGACTGGCCTTGCCGACGTCGTGTGTCGCACTCAGTACCGGCTTGCGCCCAATGATCTTGCTTTTAAATGGAGAAAATTTCTTATTGGAAAGTTGTGTCGCCAGCAATTCGTGCACATACAGTTGCGTGGTATGCAGATTGCCTGTGCCGGCGCGCGTGATATCGCGCCGTCCGCTTGGCAGCGCGTGCTGGCGCGTATCGAATAATTCGACCAGATCGATCTTCAGTCCCTGCACGATTTTCTGCAGTACATCGTAGGTAGGCGACATTTGCCCGTTTTCGATTTTGGATAGCGTTGATGCGCCGACGCTGGTGAGATGCGCCGCTTCTGCCAGCGTCAGGTTCATTCCGTTGCGGATTGCACGCAGGCGCTCGCCTAATGTTACGGAACCTGCTTCTGCATTCGATTCAGGCTGCGCAGCAGGATTCCGGTCCGGCATCGCCTTCAGCAATCGCTTCGCGTCCTTGTCGATGGGCGTGGTGGTTTTGGCATTTTTGGGCGCATTGGCAACCATTTCGGCAGCGTCTGGATTTTGCATTTCCATGTTTACTTTCTTGAATATAGGGTTGTATTATATAAAAAAATACACTATAGGAAATAATATTTATTATGATGAAAAAAGAGACTGTGGTTATCGTAGGGGGCGGGGTGATCGGAAGTGCAGTTGCTTACTTTCTTGCTTGTCACAAACGCTTCACCGGCAAGGTGATCGTTATCGAACGCGATTCCACTTATGCATGCGCCTCTTCGGCGCTGTCGGCCAGTTCAATCCGGCAACAGTTTTCCTCGCCGGTAAATATTCTTATTTCTCAATTTGGCATCCAGTTTCTACGCGACATCGAGCAGCATCTGGCAGTCGATGGCGAGACTCCGGATCTGGCTTTGACCGAAAAAGGATATCTGTATCTTGCCACTGAAGCGGGTGCGGATGCTCTGCGTGAAAATCATGCGGTGCAAAATCAGCACGGCGTCGATACCGCCTTGCTGAGTCCGGCCGAGCTGAAAAAGAAGTTCCCCTGGCTGGCGGTAGATGATCTGGCGCTGGGCTCGCTCGGCTTGAGCGGCGAGGGCTGGTTTGACGGTTACGGCTTGCTGATGGCATTTCGCAAGAAGGCCCGCAGTCTCGGCGTCGAATATGTCAAAGGCGAAGCGCAGAATTTCGTCATCGCGCACGATCGGGTGCAGGCGGTACGGCTCGCGGACGGCTCCGAGCTGGCCTGCGACTGGGCGCTGAACGCAGCGGGAGCGTGGGCCAAACCGCTGCTGGATGCGACCGGCTTCGATTTGCCGGTGCATGGCAGAAAACGCTGCGTGTATGTATTTTCCAGTCCGGCGCAAACTCCCGGCTGTCCGCTGGTGATTGATCCCAGCGGCTTGTGGTTCCGCGCCGAAGGGCAGTACTGGATTTGCGGTCTGCCGCCGGAAAACGATGTCAACGATCCGCCGCTGGAAGTGGATTACCCGCTGTTCGATCAAGCGTGGTTGACGCTGGCGCAGCGCGTGCCCGGCTTCGAGGCAATCCGCCTGCAGCGTGCGTGGGCCGGTTATTACGAATACAACACCTTCGATCACAACGCGATTCTGGGCCCGCATCCGGGCATCGCCAATCTGCTGCTGGCCAACGGTTTCAGCGGCCACGGCTTGCAGCAGGCGCCGGCGGTCGGCCGCGGGCTGGCCGAGTGGATCGTTGACGGCGGCTATAGTAGCCTGGATCTGTCGCCCTTGTCGGTACAGCGCATCGTTGAAAATCGCTGCCTCATGGAGCGCAACATCATCTGATGAATCAGTTTGACCCCCTTGAACAACGCAATAGATACCGGAGGAAACGCAGACGAAGAATTGAACCTGATAGAGGAGACACCTTTTTACCAGCGTATCTGTTTCGAAAATACAAAAAAGTGATACCCATCCAATTGAGGAGGTTTACATGACGCAGTTAATTCAAACCAATTGCACTATGAAGTTGTCGGTGATGGCGCTTGCGCTGGCGTGTTCGGTCAGCGTGTTTGCGCAAGCGAAGGAACAACTGGTCAAGATCGGCCATGCGGCGCCGCTGACCGGCGGCCAGGGGCACTGGGGCAAGGACAATGAAAACGGCGCGCGCCTGGCAATCGAAGAGCTGAACGCAAAAGGATTGG
>Ga0366748_1011_pt1 | contig 46346 bp, 47 predicted proteins | sample BONcelHN113001C6_FD_207079 | JGI IMG/M metagenome (GOLD analysis project Ga0366748, IMG submission 207079) | Enriched cells from coal bed in the Powder River Basin, Montana, United States - BONCAT cells N11 rep1 HSBNCT.N11.300.1.C6 ...
TCCGTGAGGCCAACGTGCAGCTACCAGCGCCTCTTCGCATTGCGCCTCACTGCCATATTTCTTGAGAAATCCATCCAGCGATAGCCCTTTTTGAAACTGCACTTTATTCATTGCCATGGTGCGCTCCTTCAAAAAACCTCATCCTGTTAATACTGTATGTAAAACAGTAGTGTTTTCAAGGGGTTCTGAGGTTGGTAGCTAATCAGGAAAATTTAAGGGAGTATAGCTATAAATATGATGTTTTACGCAGTCAAATAATGCGCTATATAAAAATACAACTGCATGTATATGCGCGTTGAAAGGTTTTGAAAAGCTCGAATCCGGAAGATATTTTTGCAAATTTGACGTAAGTCAAATGGATACCGTGTTGCAACATGTTACTACTAATACACTTACAAATTTTAAGGATACTGACGTGAAAAAAGTTTCTTTGGTCGCAACCTTATTGGTTCTTGGTGCTGTTGCAGCTCCGGTCATGGCACAACAAAGCCCTTGGCAAGTACGCGCACGCGTAGTGCATATGGATACTGAAAATAATTTCGATACGAGTAGTGCGCTTCCCGAAGACAGCGTTCGTGTCAGCAACAAGACTATTCCTGAAGTCGATATTTCCTACTTCTTCACGCCGAACTGGGCGGCGGAATTGATCCTGACTTACCCGCAAAAACATGATGTAACCCTCGCAGGGACCGGCAAGATTGGTACTTTCAAACATCTGCCGCCGACACTGTTACTGCAATACCACTTCATGCCGGACGCGCAGTTCAGCCCTTATGTGGGCGCCGGTGTTAATTACACCCGTCTTTCAAGCATTGATTTGCCTGCTGGTTTATCGCTGGAAAGAGACAGCTTCGGCTTTGCGCTCCAGGCCGGCGTGGACTACAAGCTGGACAAAAACTGGTCGCTCAATCTGGATGTGAAAAAAGTCCAGATCCGTAGGGATCTGGAATCCAATGGCACTAAACTTGGCACCGTGAAAGTTGATCCATGGCTGGTTGGCGTCGGCGTCGGCTACCGTTTCTAAGACGATTGCCAAATCGCATGTGAGTCTTGAGGCCGGCGCTTGCCGGCCTTCGCATTGATGGGGCGCACTTGCGCCGGATTGCCGCTTCAAACCTGCATCAAAATCAAATAATCTTCAGCAGTGCGCACCGCAGTTCATCGGCGCGGCGCTTGCCATCGTGGGTCTCGATGATGGCTTCCATCCAGGGCTCGAAGTGCGCGCGCATTTCAGCGTGCGACTGCGCTGCATCGACTTTTTCCAGCAGGCTGAGCGCTGCATACGGGCCGATGAAACTTTTTAGCGTATTCATCATGAAATTGCGCGCCAATTCCAAGTCAGGGGTACCCGACGTCGGCGGCAGTTCGCGAAAGGCGGTGCTGTCGGATATCGGCGTTTCTTCGCTTGCAGCAGTCGGTGCAAGCTCGCTGATACCGATTCCGGCTGTTTCTATCGCACCAATATAATCCTGTTCCTGCAGCATTTGCAGCGTGTTTTCCAAGTCTCCGGCAGGCAGCATTGCGCGCAGCGCATCCAGATCGCGCTTGCCGTCAATAAAAATCAGCACCTGCCGCACGCGCTGGCTCAGATTGCCTGTGCGTGCCTTGATCTCTTCTTGCCCTTTGCCGGTCTTCGAGAACACTTCGCTCATTGCTTGTCTCTTTCTTTTGGGTAATATTTTTTTCTATTCTAACCGGTGTGGAAGAAGGGCAGGCGATCGCTTCCCGGCTGGAAATTCCAGCCAGTTGCGTCAGGTACAGAACAGAGGAAAGGGTGCGAGGCCGAATTATTTCTGCGACGGTAGCGATTGCGCGGTGGTGTTTATGTCGTCGCCCGCATTCGGGGTATTGCGGGAATCGGGCTCGAGATAGCGTTCCACCAGCACGAAAAAGCGCTGATAGAATTTTCCGGTAGGAATCGTTTCGCTGGCGACCTTCACCAGCGAGTCGTCGCTGGAAGAGAAGGGCAGCGAAATCGAGCCCAGTCCGCCCACGCCCAGGCTGGCTGAGTTATTGCTTTTTTTCAGCGCGTAGCGGTCTTCCAGCGCGCTGACAAAGGCGGTCGAGCCTTTGCCGCTGGCGTCTGCCACGCAAACGATGCGAAACACCAGTTGAACGTGATTGTCGCTGTTGGGCTGGAAGTTCTTGCGTCCATCGACCAGATCGGACTTGGCCTGATTGATCAGATAGCCCTGGCTGAGCAGCGCGCGCCGCGCAGCTTCGCACGTTTCGCCGGCCGAAGCTGCGAAGCTGCGCGAATAGGTCGAAGCCGAATCGAATTCCTCATGCTGGTACACCACCGATGTGGAGGGCGTCGAGCACGCCGACAAGGCGCCGGCAAGCAATACCGCAAACAGCGTCGGCATGCAGTGAAATGACTGGCGCATGCGCAAGTTCTCCCTGAAATATGGATGGACGCTTGACGACTATTTACGCTTTAATACGCGCCCATAAAGTCTTTTTTGCCGATTTCGACGCCGTTATGACGCAAAATTGCATAAGCGGTAGTGACATGGAAGAAGAATTGCGGCAGCCCGTAATGCAGCAGGTACGCTTGGCCGGATAATTTTTTTTCTTTGGGCGTACCCGGGCGCAACACGATTTCGCGCGTTTCGCTGCCGTCATATTGCGTTGCATCCAGGCTATCGAGAAAAGCCAGCGTTTTGCCGATCAGCACTTTCAGATCGGCAAAAGTCTTTTCGCTGTCGTCGTAGGCCGGTACTGCGGCTCCTGCCAGGCGCGCCGATACGCCGCGTGCGAAATCGGCTGCGATTTGTACCTGGCGCAGCAGCTGGAACATGTCGGGAAACAGCCGCGCTTGCAGCAGCGCATTCGGATCGATATTCTTTGCGCTGATATGCGTTTCGGCCTTGACCAATACCTCGTGCAGGCTGGACAGCATTTGCTTGAAAACGGGAATCGATGCGGAGTACATGGAGATAGTCATGGCTTTACCTGTGGTGAATGGGGCGGAATGAATGTGGCTGATTATAAAGTTTAGCCGGCCAATGTGTTCAACTTGCTTTTTCGCTGATCAGACTTGCCATGCGCCGTCGCGATACACCTCGTCCTGATCCAGCATCACCGATTGCGTCACTGCAAAAACGTCAACGTGATATTTGCCGTCGCCGCGCTTGAAGTTCGGCTTGCCGTAGCTGCCATGCTTGGCGCCGAGCGACAGGTGGATGCCGCACATGCGCTCGAAGGTGCCGATATCGCTCACCGTGCGGTCTTTTGAAAATGCCCGGTTCATGCCGAAGCCCAGTTCGCGTACCCACACCACGCCTTCATCGGCGCGAATGTTCGCCAGCACCGTGTCGAATTCGGGCGTGGAATCGATCGTATCGGTCACTTGTCCATTGACAATAACCAGCGTGATCGGCATCGCCGGCTGATTGACCGAAAACGCGGTGTCGCCGAACACAAAAATCCGCACCCGGCCATTGACCGCTTCCAGGTCGAGTGACTCGGTGAAAACTTCGCCGATCGGAAACTGGCCGCCGACGTTTTTCATCGCGCTGTAATCGCCGACGTTCAGTTTGGCCGATTCAAAGCGGGAACCGTACACCAGACGCTCGCCGCCGCTATCGATCACGCCGCCTTGCGCGCGATCGATCCGCACCTTCAGCGCATTGCCGACGCCGCGATAATAGGCGGGGTCGTAGGCCAGCGATTCAAGGTAATACAACGCTTCCTGCCCCTGCATGCGCGCCAGATGCGGATGTTCGATCACCTTCAGCGCCCGCTTGAACAGTTCGACCCGAATCCGATACGCTTCCAGCCGGAAATTGGTCGATTGAATCAGCACCACCAAGTCGGATGGCACGAGCAACGCAAATTTTTCCAAAATGGCTTGCGGCAAAACCGCATCGAAATCGATGAAATCGGCGTTCGGAAGGCAGTGCCGGTACGCGGCGGTCAGCGCCAATGCCAGATCGCAGCCGGTATCGAATACCACCACCGCATGCTGTCCCGGCGCATGGTCGAATGCCAGCGACAGGACATCGTGCAAATGGCGTTGCGCGGCATCCACTGCCGCAGCGGAAATTGTGGCAATGACAGTGCAGCGCGTGTCGCCGGTATTTTCGGCGTGCGCCGAATGCGTAATGGGGGTCATCGCAACAGCCGTAGTGTAGGTACGGTGCTTGCGCTTACTTGCCGACAGCAAACTGCTGTTGCAGATACTGGATGATGGCAGTCGAGTCATACAGCCATTTCGCATTGCCGTGCTCATTGGTAATTTTCAGGCAAGGCACTTTGCTGCTGCCGCCTTGCGCCAGCAAGACTTGGCGATTTTCTGCCGAATGTTGCGCATCGCGCAATGCGACCGTCAATGAAAGACGCCGCATTTCCTGGCGCACCTTGATGCAAAACGGGCAAGTGTTGAATTGATACAAGACCAATTTCTGGCACGCGGCATCGACGCGGTCTTGCTCGGCGGCAGCGCGTACGACGCCTTGCGGCCGGGTCAATCGCTCTTTGAGCAGCATGACAGGGCCGAGGATCACACGCAGCATTTTAAAAAAGGTTTTCATCGGTTCTTTCGGTCGGAAGTTATCAGCTGCAGAATGCAGCAAATGCAGCGGGCAGGGTTCGCATTGTAAGCGACAAGACGGCTGGCTGAATGCCAGTCGCCGCCAGCGTCGCAGACAACCGTGCCCGGAAAGGCGTTTTCAGACCGATTCAGGCAGCCGTCCCGGATGCTTCCAGAGCGGCGCTTAAGGTCGCAACCTGCTCGCGCAGCAGTGCGTTTTCGGCGCTCAGAGCGGCGGCTTGCGCACGCAAGGCTTCAACTTCGCTGAGCGCATTATCGATAGGATATGGCGCTGCCTCGGCAACCGGTTTTGCAGCCGGCTTCAGCGCGCGCATCTGTTCCCTTGCCTGTTCCCGCACTTGCCGCGCGGCCTGTTGCAATTCCTTGCGACCGCCGGCTGCTGCTGTCACCTGCTCGGCGCTCGGCAGCGACGCAATGGCGGCGGCGGCATTGATCGAAATGGTGCCGGCGCGCACTGCCTGCACCAGTTCCGGCGCGGCGGTTTTCTGGATTTTCTCGATCTGGCCGATGGCATTGCTGCTAATGCCGGCAACCCGCGCGATATCCTGGCGGGTCTGGAGCGGCTTGGCGGTCGGCGCGGCGGTATCGTCTGACTCGGCAGCATCCGGCGCGCTTTGGTCCGATACCCTGGCGCGTGCGGTCACGATTTCTTTCTTGCGCAACGCCAGCACGCCGCGCTGAAAGTCGGACACGCTGCGCCGCGCCAGATGGTTATCGATCATCCACAATTGCACGTCCTCGATATTGGCAAAACTGTCGTTTTGCACCGTCTTGAATGCGATATCGTGCTGGCGGCAAATCGCATAGCGATTGTGGCCGTCGATCAGCACTTCGCCCCACAGCACCAGCGCATCGCGGCAACCCTCGGCCAGCAAGCTGCGTTCCAGCGCCGCATGCTCGTTCTCGGTCAGCGGGTCGATGTAAGCGCGCAATTCTTCATTGATGGTGATGTTCATGTTCTCTTTCCTGTCGGTGTGATCCGCGCCGCTTGCAAGGACGACAAGCGCGCAAGGCCGGCATTGTAGCCGACAAGGCAGCGCTGCAAGGATGCGAAAGATGCGGCGGACACCATAAAAGAGCAGCGCAAGCGTATTGGAGTATTTTTAAATAGAAAGGAGTATGACTAAAATACATGCACCTACCGCATTATTTATGCTGGCTTTTAAAAATACGCTGGCGAGTATATTGAAAATGCGAGATGTGCCGGAAATTGGCGTGATGGATCGTGCAAAGTGGGGTGGTGACGCAGTGCTGATGCAGATCGGAGGAGCCGGATGCTCGACGGCCATGCGGCAAGCGCATGACCGTTTTCTTACAGGTATCGGATCAGGAACCCTGGCAGCCGCAACCGCCGCCACCGCCGCCGCAGCCGCCCGATTGTGGCGCATCGGCAGCTGCCGCGCCTGCTGCCGCCGCTGTCGCTTCTAGCTGCTGTTTCGGATGAATGGTGAAATCGATCACCACCGCATCCGCGTTGTTTTGCAGGTATTCGTGGTGCACCTGGCCATCGTAGCGCTGCGCGATCTGGCTCAGCAAAGGCAATGGATCATGATCGTTGATGAAGCGCATTACATCGCCCTGTTCCAGCGATTCCAGCGCGCCGAAAATGGCCGCATGGCGCAAGCGCTTGGACACGCCGCGCACATCGAATTGATAAACATTGGGAGTCGCTTGGATAGACATGATTGATTCCGGAAAAAAGTAATGCGCCATCCTATTTTTTACCCGAAGCGATTACCTTAATGTAGGTCAATTTTTTGAAATGTATCAGAATGGGATATTTGTTGGAGGGTAAATTTTTTGCCGTTGATTGCAGCGCAACGGGCAAAAATTCCAGTTTCTGTGTTGTGTCGAAAGCCTCAAACACCGCTTGTTTGACGATTTTTCCAGCGTAGCAAGATGCGGTCGGTGGGTCGTCAATAAAGCGCAGCCGCATTGTGCGGTGGATAGCTGCGAACCATGCGGCGCAATACGCTGCGCTATTGACGCCCTACGTCTGGCGGTGTGCGACTTGCGGCCGTAGATTGTGGCGGGATGGGTAAAAACCCCAGGCGCTGCGCCTTGTCTACCGCTTCAAACACCGCTTGCTTGAAGATTTTTTCCAGCGCTGCGGTGTCCTGCAGTTTTTCATCAATAGAATCGCGTTGTTGTTTCAGATCGATTGAATCTTGTTCCATGAAGCCTCCTCATAAATTGTGTCCTGCACGCCAGTCGCGCCAGCTGCAATCATGTGCGGATTCGATGATTCAGAATTGTCGAATACCCGCCATCTATCCGCAATCGGCAAATACAGCGAGCGGAAATTTTGCACGCTGCGTGCATAACGCCGGGTGATCACGTCTGGCGGAATATCATGACCGCCCATCCGTACCCGCAACGCAACCCGTTCTTGCGCCAGCGCCACGCTATTCAGCCAGACATAGCAAAGATCAACCCGATAACCTTGCGCTTTCAGTTTAGTCAGGAAAACCGAAAAGGTACGGCTCGACAAGGTCGATTCAAACGCAAAGCTCTTGCCCGAGCCAGCCAATTCCTGCAAGCGCCGCAGCATGATGCGTCCCGCTTCAAACGCCGCCCCTTCCGGATTAAAAGCGGAGAGTCCGGCAGCGATCTGATCCGCATTCACAAAATCCGGAATCGCCAGATAGTCACGCAGAACCAGCGGTGCGATGGTGGATTTACCCGCACCATTGGGGCCGCCTATGACGATGACGTGGCGTTGGGACATGGTGGTTTATTCAAGTTTGCGGTGTTAAGCCTGAGTGTTGGGCTAATAAAGCGTTAATTCCACAAGATTGTATTCGTAGGGCGTCCACAAGGCGCAGCCGCATTGCGCCGTATGTGTACCGTGTCATGCGGCGTTACGGCCTTGACGAAGTGCAACTTCCCACCTTGATTTCAAAGATAGATGCATATTACGCACGTCCTGAAATTATTCTAGAGTAATTTACCAGCCACCCTTTTGGAGTGATGCTAATCGTTTTACGTCTATTGTCATCTTCATCAATTTGGCTAATAAGCAATCCTGCATCTTCCAATTCTTTAACATATGGTCTCAGTAACTGGGGGTTTGCACAATTGAAAAGCTCATGTTGGCTTGGAGAAAATGATCCATTTAATTCTTTTGCTGCAAAGTCAAAAATTGCAAACGATCTAGTCTTAACTTGCGATACGCAAGCTTGCTCATTGTGTTTGGCTTCTTTTTGCAACCAATTCTCAAAAAACGTTTTCTTCTCATCCGCAGTTGATGGTTTTAAATTCTTCTCGAAAATTGAGATGCAATAATCATGACATTTGGAAAGTGTAGTTCGAAGATTATTATTTAAAACCATGTAAAGTAATTCAAATTCTTTTGTGGTTAGAGGTAGATATGTTAAATTTTTACTTCTATAAGATTTTTCTCTGCTTGAATAGATATCCGTAATAAATATACCACTTAATGGTTTAATCTCAATAGGGCTCTCTAAAAAACCATTCAGCCGGGGTGAATTTGCAAAAGAAAGTATTATGTTATTCGCTCCACATAGCGCCCATCTAATACCCTTAATTTGAAAAACTGTATCACGTAAAGATTCTAGACATTGCCTTGCAATCTTGGATGTTTGCAATAATTCCAAATTGTCTAATACACAAACTACACCTCCTTTCACAGAGGAGAAAGTATCTGACAGCCAAGTTGTAATCGCTTTTTCAAAACCACTCTCATTAAAGCCAGTTGAATCATTTACAGATGTATTGCGCCCAACTGAAAATTGTATGATTGTAGCGCTCCAATCTCTTACTAGACTGTCGTTAAGCCAAGCATTAATTTTATGAGATCCCTGTAAATTTTTTTCGAGAGATGCCAACTCTCTTTTTTTCTCTATTAGTGTCTGAGCAATTTCAAGTAAAACTTTAAATCTAAAATGCTTAAGGTCATGGGCATCCTCTAATTGAAATACTGTTCTGCAAGGAATGAAAAGTGGGTTCGAGTCCGGTGCCTCCAAGAAATCACAATAACTTCTGTACAGTCCAATATTAATAAGACTAGTTTTCCCTACTCCATTATTTCCATCAAAGGTAATTATTTTATTTGATGCACGTAGGCGCGTATGAAAACTACGGATTTCCTCATCTCTCCCAACCAGTAGCTCATTACCCATGTTATCTGGTTTAAGAGCTTCAGTTTCAAATAAACAGCCTTTGAATCCCCATTCTAAATACATTCAATTCTCCATCTTTTTTTGTATTCAACTGAATTACTAGCTGACTTGTTGCTATTATTTCCCCCACGAATCCTTCAACGTAGTCACCCGATTAAACACCGGTTTCCCCGCGACAGAATCGACCCGATCCGCAACGAAATAGCCGTGCCGCTCGAACTGGTAGCGGTCGTCCGGCTGGGCCTGTTTCATGCCCGGTTCCAGGTAGGCTTTTACGACTTCCAGCGCGTTCGGGTTGAGCAGGGTCATGAAGTCCTTGCCGCCGGCGTCGGGGTTGGCGTCGGTGAACAGGCGGTCGTACAGGCGCACTTCGGCTTCCAGCGCGTCGTGGCTGTTGACCCAGTGGATGTTGCCCTTGACCTTGTAGTTGGCGCTGCCTTCGGTGCCGCTCTTGCTGTCGGCGAAGTAGTTGCAGTGCACTGCGATCACATTGCCGTTCTCGTCCTTGTCGCAGCCGGTGCATTCGACTACATAGCCGTAGCGCAGCCGCACCTTGTTACCGGCTATATCTCCGATGGGTGGATATAGGCGGAAATAGCCCTTGCTCGGCACTTCCATGAAATCTTCCTGCTCGATCCAGAGTTCGCGGCTGATGTTGAACTGGCGCAGGCCGCGTTCCGGGTGGTGCGGGTGGATCGGGGCGGTGCAGGCGTCGCTGAGCTGTTCGGGGAAGTTGTCGATGATCAGCTTAAGCGAACGCAGCACGGCGGTGGCGCGCGGCGCTTTCGGGTCGAGGTCTTCGCGCAGGCAGCCTTCGAGCGTGCTGTAGTCGATCCAGCCGTCGGATTTGGTGACGCCGATGCGTTCGCAGAACAGTTGAATCGATTCCGGCGTGTAGCCGCGGCGGCGGATGCCGACGATGGTGGGCATGCGCGGGTCGTCCCAGCCGCTGACGATGTTTTCTTCAACCAGTTGGCGCAGCTTGCGCTTGCTGGTGATGACGTAGGTCAGGTTCAGGCGCGCGAATTCGTACTGGTGCGGCACCGGTTGCTGGAAAAAGCCGCCTTCGACGCAGCGTTCGATGACCCAGTCGTAGAACGGCCGGTGATCCTGGAATTCCAGCGTGCAGACCGAATGCGTGATGTGCTCGATTGCGTCCGACAGCGGATGCGTGAAATCGTACATCGGGTAAATGCACCAGGTGTCGCCGGTGCGGTGATGGTGCGCGTGGCGAATCCGGTAGATCGCCGGGTCGCGCAGGTTCATGTTGGGCGAGGCCATGTCGATTTTGGCGCGCAGGATGTGTTCGCCGTCCTTGAATTCGCCGGCTTTCATGCGCCGGAACAGGTCCAGCGATTCGGCTGGCGCGCGGTCGCGGAACGGCGAATTGACGCCGGGCTTGCCGAAGTCGCCGCGATTGGCGGCCATGTCGGCTGCGCTTTGGCTGTCGACATACGCGTGGCCGCTGTTGATCAGGTATTCGGCCATGCTGTATAGCTGGTCAAAGTAATCGCTGGCGTAGTGCAGATGTTCGATGCCGTCCTGCGCCCAGCTGAAGCCGAGCCATTTGACCGAATCCATGATGGTGTCGACGTACTCCTGATCTTCTTTTTCCGGATTGGTGTCGTCGAAGCGCAGATGGCAGCGCCCGGCGTAATCACGCGCCAGGCCGAAATTGAGGCAGATCGATTTGGCATGGCCGATGTGCAGATAACCGTTCGGCTCCGGCGGGAAGCGGGTGATTACATTCGGTAATCCGGAGCGCTGGTAGGCGCCGGCTTGCAGATCGGTTTCGACGATGGCACGCAGGAAGTTGGAAGTGGCGGGCGCGGTTGCGGCGGCTGGGCCGTTGCCTTTTTTGATCTCGGTGCTCATGGTGTGTGCTTTGAAATAGGTGTTGGATTGATATTGGCTGAGGGCATTCTACCGTAGCGGGTGGCCGGCAGGCAGCCAAAGCGGCTGATGCGATGGTGCAACATGCTGTCCTGTCAAGCGTTAAACTAAGCGGCATTGAGCGGCTGCGTCATACAGAATTGCGCCGACTTACGCCGAATCGCCTTTTCATTTCCAAACCTGCCATCCGATGACTGAAATACTATTGCTGTGCCTGTTCGCCTTTTTTGCCGGCCTGATCGATGCTGCCGTCGGTGGCGGCGGCTTGATCCAGATTCCCGCACTGTTTAATTTGATGCCGACTACTGCGCCGGCGACCCTGTTCGGCACCAACAAGGTAGCGGCAGTGTCGGGCACGATGTTTGCCGCCCGATCCTATTTCAAGCGGGTAAAAATTCCGTGGGCGCTGGTGTTGCCGGCGGCGGCCAGCGCGTTCCTGATGGCGTTCGCTGGGGCTGCGACGGTATCGATGGTGCCGAAATCGGTGCTGAAACCGGTGGTGTTCTTTCTATTGGTGGTGATCGCGGTCTATACGCTGTGGAAGAAGGATTTCGGCAAATTGCATAAGCCGGTCGTCATCGGCAGCAAGGAAAAAATGGTGGCGGTATTGATAGGTGGCGCGATCGGCTTTTATGACGGACTGTTCGGGCCAGGCACCGGCAGCTTTCTGATCTTCCTGTTCATCCGTTTCTTCGCGTTCGACTTCCTGCACGCATCGGCGGCGTCCAAGTTTGTCAATATCGCCACCAACGTTGCGGCGCTGGCGTTCTTTGTGCCATCCGGGTTTGTGCTGTGGCAAGTCGCATTGCCGATGGCGGCAGCCAACATTGTCGGCGCAGTGTCCGGCACCTGGCTGGCGATGCACAAGGGAGCGGGTTTCGTGCGGGTGTTGTTTCTGGTATTGGTGACGCTGCTGATCATGAAGCTGGGTTATGAGATATTCTTTTAAAAAATAAGTGTATGGAATTTATTTTTATAGGGAGTATAGGTAAAAATATATGGTTATCCGCATATTTTTATTGCGGTATTAGAAAATACAATTGGTAGTATATTACGACTTTCCAATCCGGAAAGGCGGCATCGCCGTCGCTGCGACTGGATTGACAGGACGCTCCGTTTGCGGGCAAATTTTTCTTGAGGTACGAACATGTGGCCTTATCCGAAAATCGTTGCCCATCGCGGCGGCGGTGCGCTGGCTCCTGAAAACACGCTGGCAGCGGTGCGCTGCGGTCTGGCGCACGGTTTTCATGCGGTCGAATTCGATGTGATGCTGAGCCGGGACGCGGTTCCGGTGCTGATGCATGACGAACAATTCGGTCGTACCGTCAGCGGCACCGGCAGCGTGTCCGATTCCAGTGCCGCCGAACTGGCGGCGCTGGATGCCGGAAGCTGGTTCGGCAGCGCCTTCGCCGGCGAGCCGGTACCGAGTTACGCGCAAGTGGCGGCGTTCTGCCGGGAACAGGCGATCTGGATGAATGTGGAACTCAAGCCGGCTGCGGGCTTCGAGGCCGCTACCGGACGGGCGACTGCGGCGCTGACGCGGCAACTGTTCGCCGCCGAGATTGCTGCGGCAGTTGTCGATCCGCGCACTGTTCCTTTGTTTTCTTCCTTTTCCCTCAAGGCATTGAGTGCGGCCCGGGCGGTCGCGCCGGAAATTCCGCGCGGTTATCTGGTGGATGCAGTCCCGCCGGATTGGCATGCGCGGCTGCAGGCGCTGGCGGCGGTGGCGCTGCACGTCAATCACGAAACCCTGACGCCGGACCTGGCGCAGCAGATCAAGGCAGCCGGTTTCGGCCTGTTTTGTTATACGGTGAATGATCCGGTACGGGCGCGCGCGCTGTTGGCATGGGGCGTGGATGGCTTTTGCACCGATCGCATCGACCTGATCGGCGCCGATTTTTCGTTGACGGCAACGTAACGACAGACCTTTACGCAGCAGGAACGCGTACACGTATAATCGACGTTTTGCAACGCATTCTTAATTTTTAGCCAAAGCACATGAACTCGTCCGAAATCCGCGATAAATTCCTCAAGTTTTACGAATCCAAGGGCCATACGATCGTGCGCTCCTCGAGCCTGATTCCCGGCAATGATCCGACCCTGTTGTTTACCAATTCCGGCATGGTGCAGTTCAAGGACGTGTTTCTGGGCCAGGACAAGCGCAACTACACCCGCGCGACCACCGCGCAGCGCAGCCTGCGCGCCGGCGGCAAGCACAACGATCTGGAAAACGTCGGTTACACCGCGCGCCACCATACTTTCTTTGAAATGCTGGGCAATTTCTCGTTCGGCGACTATTTCAAGCGCGACGCGATCCATTACGCATGGGAATTGCTGACCTCGGTCTACAAGATGCCGAAGGACAAGCTGTGGGTGACCGTGTATTTCGAGGACGATGAAGCGTATGCGATCTGGGAAAAGGAAATCGGCGTCCCGGCCGAACGCATCATCCGGATCGGCGACAACAAGGGTGCGCGCTATGCGTCCGATAATTTCTGGCAAATGGCGGAGACCGGCCCATGCGGTCCGTGCAGCGAGATTTTCTACGACCACGGCGCCGATGTCTGGGGCGGTCCTCCGGGCAGCGCCGACGAAGACGGCGACCGCTACATCGAGATATGGAATCTGGTCTTCATGCAGTTCAACAAGGACGACAAGGGCGTGCTGCATCCGCTGCCGAAACCGTGCATCGATACCGGCATGGGGCTGGAGCGCATTACTGCGGTGCTGCAGCATGTGCATTCCAATTACGACATCGACAGTTTCCAGTCACTGATTATTGCGGCTGCGCGTGAAACCGGTTGCATGGACCTGACCGACAATTCGCTCAAAGTCATCGCCGACCATATCCGCGCCTGTTCGTTCCTGGTGGTCGACGGCATCATCCCCGGCAGCGAAGGGCGCGGCTATGTGCTGCGCCGCATCGTGCGCCGCGCACTGCGCCACGGCCACAAGCTGGGCCAGACCAAGCCGTTCTTCTACAAGCTGGTCAAGGATCTGGTGAATGTGATGGGCGATGCCTATCCGGAATTGACCGATGCCGCATCCCGCGTCGAGCAAGTGCTGCAGCAGGAAGAGGAACGTTTCGGCGAAACCCTGGAACACGGGATGAAATTGCTGGAAACCGCATTGGCCAAGGACAGCAAGGAACTCGACGGCGACACCGCTTTCGCGTTGTACGACACCTACGGCTTCCCGCTCGATTTGACCGCCGACATCTGCCGCGAACGCAAGATCACGCTCGACGAAGCAGGCTTCGATGCGGCGATGGAGCGCCAGAAGGCGACCGCGCGCGCCGCCGGCAAGTTCAAGATGGCCGCCGGCATCGAATACAGCGGCGACAAAACCCAATTCGTCGGCTACGATCAGCTGGTCCAGACCAGCAAGGTCATCGCGCTGTATGTCGAAGGCAGTTCGGTGCTGTCGATTGCGGCAGGCCAGCAGGGAATAGTGGTGCTCGACACCACGCCGTTTTATGCAGAATCGGGCGGCCAGGCGGGCGACTCCGGCGTGCTGGAGTCGGTCTATGGCGCCGATGCAGTGAGCTTCGAAGTACAAGACACGCAAAAAATCCAGGCCGACGTTTTCGGTCATCACGGCATTCTGAACAAGGGCGTGATGACGGTCGGCGATACGCTTACCGCGCAAGTCGATGCGACTGTCCGCGCACACAGCATGCGCAACCATTCAGCCACGCACTTGATGCACAAGGCGCTGCGCGAAGTGCTGGGCAGCCATGTCGCGCAAAAGGGCTCGCTGGTCGATGCCGACAAGACCCGTTTCGATTTCAGTCATAACGCGCCGATGACGGCCGACGAGATTCGCCGGGTCGAAGATATCGTCAATCGCGAAATCCTCGCCAACGTGTCGACTCAGGCGCAGGTGATGTCGTATGACGACGCGGTCAAGCATGGCGCGATGGCGCTGTTCGGCGAGAAATACGGCGACGAAGTGCGGGTGCTGGAGATCGGTTCCTCGCGTGAATTGTGCGGCGGCACGCACGTATCGCGCACCGGCGACATCGGCTTGTTCAAGATCGTTGCCGAAGGCGGCGTCGCAGCCGGCATCCGCCGCGTCGAAGCGGTCACCGGCGAAGGCGCGCTGACGCTGGTGCAGACCTTGAATCGCCGGGTGCAGGAAGCCGCTGCCGCATTGAAGGCACAACCGGAGGAATTGACGCAACGCATCCTGCAAGTGCAGGACACCGTCAAGGCGCTGGAAAAAGAAGTCGCTGCGCTGAAATCGAAACTGGCATCCGGGCAGGGCGATGAGTTGGTAACGCAAGCTGTCGATGTCAACGGCATCAAGGTGCTGGCAGCAACGCTCGATGGCGCCGATGTGGCGACGCTGCGTGAAACCATGGACAAGCTCAAAGACAAGCTGAAAACCGCCGCCATCGTGTTGGCGGCAGTCAACGATGGCAAAGTCAGCTTGATCGCCGGGGTAACTGCCGACGCGACTGCAAAAGTCAAAGCGGGCGAATTGGTCAACTTCGTCGCGCAACAAGTCGGCGGCAAGGGCGGCGGCCGCGCCGACATGGCGCAAGCGGGCGGCACCGATCCTAAAGGTTTGCCGCAAGCACTCGCTGGCGTGGCCGCGTGGGTAGCGGCACGCGTCTGATAGTGTTGGAATAGGGGGAAACCGGGGCCGTAGCGCAGAACTCATGTACTGTCCGCGGCCTTATGAATGCTGCGCACCGATTGCCAGGAAAATAATTGCTGTTGTTTTTGTCAAGATTTTGCTGTCCGAAAAGGCAATATTCATTGAATGTGCAACAGGTTTTCTGGTCTAAGCTGATAATTGTGGAAGTTATTTTGATGCAATGCACCATAGCGAATAATCTTCGGTAGAATGCATTGCATTAACCATTTACCCGATGAGTTGCGGATGGACACCATGCAATTTAATAAAGAGCTTGATGCACGCGGACTGAATTGTCCATTGCCGATTCTGAAGACCAAAAAAGCATTGGCTGAAATGCTTAGCGGTCAGGTTCTGCGCGTTATTGCGACAGACCCTGGTTCGGTGCGGGACTTCCAGGCCTTCTCGAAACAGACCGGCAATGAATTGTTGTCGCATGAAGAGCATGACAAGGAATTCGAGTATTACGTCAAACGCAAGTAATGCATGCTTGCAAACATCGACCCGCGCAAGCCCATCTTGGCTTTCGAAAAAAAACCTGCCAGAAGTATCGGCAGGTTTTTTTGTATGTTTTTCCACCGATGTCGGTCGGCGTCAAAATATTGCAAGTGTGCCGAATTGCAGCTTTTGGGCAATGTTTTCCCTCTTTTTGAGCCTGAAAATCCTGCGAAAAGGCCCGAGTTCAGGCAATATTAGGAAGTAAGCTCTATTTTTGATCATGGAATTAATCGAACGGTCGTGCTAAATTACGCATCAACGGTGATAATTCGCTTTATAATTCAATTTGGTTTACGTTAACGTCAATTAAACTTCATTCGCAAATTTGCACAGTAAAGGCAGAACTATGAAAGTCTTGGTCCCGGTCAAACGCGTGGTGGATTACAACGTCAAGGTGCGTGTCAAGTCAGACAACACTGGCGTGGATATCGCCAACGTCAAGATGTCGATGAATCCGTTCGACGAAATCGCGCTCGAAGAAGCGATGCGCCTGAAAGAATCAGGCAAAGTTACAGAAGTGGTCGCCATTTCATGCGGCGTCACGCAATGCCAGGAAACCCTGCGCACCGCAATGGCAATCGGCGCCGATCGCGCGATCTTGGTCGAAACCGAAGCCGACATCCAGCCGCTGGCGGTTGCCAAGCTGTTGAAAGCGCTGGCCGACAAGGAACAACCGCAACTCATCATCCTCGGCAAGCAGGCGATCGATGACGATTGCAACCAGACCGGCCAGATGCTCGCTGCTCTACTGGGCTGGCCGCAAGCCACCTTCGCTTCCAAAGTCGTGCTGGAAGACGGCAAAGTCACCGTCACCCGCGAAGTCGATGGCGGCTTGGAAACCCTGGCGCTGACCCTGCCGGCGATCATCACCACCGACCTGCGCCTCAACGAGCCGCGCTACGTCACGCTGCCCAACATCATGAAAGCCAAGAAAAAGCCGCTTGATACCGTCAAGCCGGCCGATCTGGGTGTCGATGTCGCTTCCCGCCTGAAGACCCTCAAAGTGGTAGAGCCTGCCAAACGCAGCGCCGGCATCATGGTGCCGGACGTCGCCACGCTGGTGGCCAAGCTCAAGAACGAAGCGAAAGTTCTTTGATTCCTTGCGTGACTCACTGAAATCTTTCCGCACGACCGGCGCAAAAGCATTGCGCTGTTTCCGGTTTGCGCGCACTTCATCCTGCTCATCCTGTTATTAGGAAAACATCATGGCTGTACTCGTCATTGCTGAACACGACAACGCTTCCTTAAAGGGAAGCACGCTTCACACCGTCACCGCCGCTGCCGCTTGCGGCAGCGATCTGCATATCCTGGTGGCCGGCCACAATTGCGCCGCTGCCGCTCAAGCCGCAGCGCAGGTTGCCGGCGTGGCCAAGGTATTGGTAGCCGACGCCGCCGCCTTTGCCGACGGCCTGGCCGAAAACGTGGCTGAACAAGTGCTGGCGATTGCCGGCGGCTATTCCCATATTCTTGCGCCTGCCACTGCCTACGGCAAGAACATCCTGCCGCGCGTGGCAGCCAAGCTCGACGTTGCGCAGATCTCCGAAATCACCCGGGTCGACGCGCCAGACACCTTCGAGCGCCCGATTTACGCGGGCAACGCGATCGCTTACGTGCAGTCGAGCGATGCGATCAAGGTCATCACCGTGCGTTCCACAGGCTTCGATGCCGCAGCCGCAGGCGGTTCCGCTGCGATTGAAAACATTGCAGCAGTGGCCGACTCAGGCAAATCCGCCTTTGTCGGACGCGAAGTCGCGAAATCGGACCGTCCTGAACTGACCGCCGCCAAAGTCATCGTCTCCGGCGGGCGCGGCATGGGCTCCGGCGAGAACTTCAAGATTCTGGAGCCGCTGGCCGACCGGCTCGGCGCCGCGATGGGTGCATCGCGTGCGGCAGTCGATGCCGGCTACGTGCCCAACGACTGGCAAGTGGGCCAGACCGGCAAGATCGTCGCACCGCAGCTGTACATCGCGGTCGGCATCTCCGGCGCGATCCAGCATCTGGCCGGGATGAAGGACAGCAAGGTCATCGTTGCGATCAACAAGGACCCGGAAGCGCCGATTTTCTCGGTGGCGGACTATGGCATCGTCGGCGACCTGTTCGACGTGGTGCCGCAACTGGTGACCGAGCTGGGGTAAGCAATACTCAGCAATCCCAAGCAGCGCTTGTACCATTGAGTGATAAAGGCGACAAGGCGTATTGCCTTTGTCGCCGGATTGACAGGCAGGCGCCTGTCAATCCGCAATAATGACCGGGTCTGTTAGCAATGGGTTCTTTACCGAGTCTATTGCTAAGAGGCCTATATTTTTGTCCATATACTGGAGTCAGATGATGAGTTATGTTGCCCCTTTGAAAGATATGCTGTTTGCGATGAATGAACTCGCTGGTTTGGCTGCCGTAAATGCCTTGCCGGGATGCGAGGACGCGACGCCGGAAACCGTTGAGGCGGTGCTGGAAGAAAATGCCAAATTCTGTAGCGAAGTTGTTGCGCCGCTGAACTGGGCCGGCGACCAGACGCCGAGTTATTGGCACGATGGCGAGGTCACGACCACCAAAGGTTTCAAGGAAGCGTTCAAGGCCTACGGTGAAGCCGGCTGGCAAGGCGTGCAGCATCCGGCCGAATTCGGCGGCCAGGGCCTGCCGAAACTGGTGGCAACACCGTGCATCGAAATGCTTAATTCGGCCAATCTGTCGTTTGCACTCTGTCCGCTACTGACCGATGGCGCGATCGAAGCGCTGATGACGGCCGGCACCGATGAACAAAAAGCGATTTACCTGGAAAATCTGATTTCCGGTAAATGGACCGGCACCATGAACCTGACCGAGCCGCAAGCCGGCTCCGATCTGGCAGCAGTGCGCACCCGCGCCGTACCGCAGGGCGACGGTACCTACAAGGTATTCGGCACCAAGATTTTCATCACCTACGGCGAGCACGACATGGCCGAGAATATCGTTCATCTGGTGCTGGCCCGCACGCCTGATGCGCCGGAAGGCGTAAAAGGCATTTCGCTGTTCGTCGTGCCGAAGTTTCTGGTCAACGCCGACGGCTCGCTCGGTGCGCGCAACGATGCGCATTGCGTATCGATCGAACACAAGCTCGGCATCAAGGCCAGCCCGACCGCGGTATTGCAATTCGGCGACCACGGCGGCGCGATCGGCACGCTGGTCGGGGAAGAAAACCGCGGCCTCGAGTACATGTTCATCATGATGAACGCAGCCCGATTCGCGGTCGGTATGCAGGGCGTCGCGGTAGCCGAGCGCGCTTACCAGAAAGCGGTGCAGTTCGCCCGTGATCGCGTGCAGTCGCGCGACTTGGCCGGTTCCGCCGGACCGGTGGCGATCATCCATCATCCCGACGTGCGCCGCATGCTGATGTCGATGCGCGCCCAGATCGAAGCATCCCGTGCACTGGCATATGTTGCCGCTGCAGCCTCCGATGCCGCGCATCACCATACGGATGACGCGACACGCAAAACGAATCAGACTTTTTATGAATATCTGGTGCCGATCGTCAAAGGTTGGTCGACCGAGATGTCGATCGATGTGACCTCGACCGGCGTGCAAGTACATGGCGGAATGGGTTTCATCGAGGAAACTGGTGCCGCGCAGCATTATCGGGATGCCAGAATCCTGACCATTTACGAAGGCACTACCGCGATCCAGGCCAACGATCTGGTCGGCCGCAAGACGGTGCGCGATGGCGGCGCGACCGCCAAAGCGATCATTGCTCAGGTGCGCGAGACTGAAACTGCGTTGATGCAGCAGGGATCAGCCGATCTGGCCGCAATCGCGGTGCAACTGGCGGCCGGGGCAGCCGCACTGGAAGAAGTCGTCACTTACGTCGCCGGTAACATGAAGTCCGACATCAAGGCGGTATTCGCCGGTTCGGTGCCGTACCTGAAGCTGGCCGGTATCGTACTGGGCGGCTGGCAAATGGCACGGGCGGCATTGATTGCAGAGCAAAAGCTGCAGGCAGGCGAGGGCGATGCCAAGTTTTACCGGGCCAAAATCGGCACTGCGCGTTTCTTCGCCGATCACATCTTGTCGCAGGCAAGCGGCTATCGTACTGCGATTGTTGCGGGTAGCGCGGGGGTAATGGCGTTGAGCGAAGATCAGTTCTGAAGCAGTTATTCATTCAGCTGATGTTGTGCGTGTTATGTACTGGCACCAGTAAATGCGCATCCGCAATGAAAATATGCGGTAAATGCCATAAAAATGGCAATACTCCTTATTTTTTGAAGTGCGCTAAGATCTGATTACTATTTTTATGTTTTTGATCGGAAGAAGCGCAGTACCGGCAATGTGATTGACTTCTTTTGTTCCAAAGGGCAGCCGCGAGGTTGCCCTTTTTGCTGATAACTGTCCCTCTTGATCGGGCTTTAATATTTGTGATTTTATGTCTGGCAGCGCCTTGTATGGGGACAGCTCCGTGTCTATAAATAAGTATGCGTTGCCCTCATACGCACGGTTGAGCCGCGCTGGCGCCGCTTGAATGTGGCGCCCGAGGTTGAATCATTTACTGGATGCGGAGGTTGATATGTCTCGAAAATACATTGATTGCCGGGAATTCCCCAGCGAAATGAACTGCACGGTAGCAATTTGTGCCGATACTGACAAAGAGTTGCTGGATGCCGCCGTGCAACATGCGGTTGCGATACACCAGCATCAGGATTCGCCGGAATTGCGCGCGCAGCTCCAGCAATTGTTCAGGGAAGGAACGCCACCGATTGAAGGCCGTCCCAGCCAAGAAATCTGATTGTAATTGCCTGTATCAGGTTTGTCCGTACCTGCGCACGCCCAAATCGTCCGCTGCAATTGCTGGCGTCTTGTTTGACATCAGATCCGCCAATAATTGCCCGGAGCCGCACGACATGGTCCAACCCAAAGTGCCGTGGCCCGTGTTGAGCCACAGGCCCGGAAGGGCGGTTGGGCCAACAATAGGCGTGCCGTCCGGTGTCATCGGCCGCAAGCCGGTCCAAAAACTGGCTTGTCTGACGTCGCCGCCGTGCGGGAACAAATCTGTCACGACATGCTCCAGAGTTTCGCGCCGGCTATCATGCAGATCCATGTCATAGCCGACCAGATTGGCCATGCCGCCGACGCGAATGCGGTCGTTGAAGCGCGTCACTGCAACCTTGTAGGTTTCATCCAGAATGGTCGACACCGGCGCTGCTGCTGAATCGATGATCGGGACTGTGATCGAGTACCCTTTGACCGGATAGACCGGAATATCGATCATGCCGCGCAACAGCGCTGTGGAAAAACTGCCGAGTGCCACCACGGTTGCATCTGCTTCCAGGGTTTCGCCGGCCGAGCGCACACCCTTAACTCGGCCCCCTTCGATCACCAGACTGTCGATGCTGCGGTTAAACAAAAACTTTACCCCGGCAGCTTGTGCCAACGTGGCGAGCTTGGTGGTGAAGAGCTGGCAATCGCCGGTCTCGTCGTTGGGCAGACGCAGTCCACCGCTCAATTTGCCCTTTACCTGCTCCAGCGCAGGCTCGGCGCGGCTGAGTTCGTTTCTGGTAAGCACCTCGAACGGCACGCCCATTTCCTGCAGCACCGCAATATCCTTGGCGGTGTCATCCATTTGTTTTTGGGTACGGAATACTTGCAGCGTGCCTTGCTGGCGTCCTTCGTAATCGATGCCGGCGTCAGACCTGATTGCCTTGAAGCAATCGCGGCTATATTCCGCCAGGCGCACCATGCGGGCTTTATTGACCGCATAGCGTTTTTCAGTGCAGTTGGCCAGCATCTGGGTCAGCCATTGCAACTGAAATAGAGTGCCGTCCGGTTTGAGCGATAACGGCGGATGCTTTTGCAGCAGCCATTTGATCGCTTTCGCGGGTACGCCAGGACCGGCCCATGGCGATGCGTAGCCTGGGGAAATTTGTCCGGCGTTGCCGAAGCTGGTTTCCAGTGCGGCTTCGGGCTGACGCTCGATGACGGTCACGTCATGCCCTGCGCGTGCCAGATACCACGCGCTTGTGACGCCGACTACACCCGCTCCAAGAACCAGAATACGCATCAGAATCTCCTGAAAATATGCACATATATTATTAAGTATCACTATAGTAGTGATTACAATCTAGTAAATGTTCATGTATTTTGCGGTTTTAAAGGAAAAAATTATGCGCATGCAACGACAGCCTGTTCGCACTCTGGATAAGCTGGATCGCAAGATATTGATGCTCTTGCAGCAGGATGGCCGCATGGCGATGACGGAATTGGCCGATATGGTCGGCCTGACCATTACGCCCTGTATCGAACGTGTTAAGCGCATGGAGCGTGATGGCATCATTGCCGGTTATTACGCGCGCATAAATCCCCAGGCGCTGGACGCGGGTTTATTGGTATTCGTCGAAATCACGCTGTCGGCCAAATCCGGCCGCACATTTGATGATTTTCGGCGTGAAGTAGTGCGGATTCCCCAAGTGCTGGAATGCCATCTCGTATCGGGCGACTTCGATTACATCATCAAGGCCCGGATCAAGGAGATCAGTCAGTATCGCAAGTTGCTGGGCGATATCCTGTTGCAGTTACCGGGTGTGACGCAGTCCAAGAGTTTTGTTGTAATGGAAGAGGTGAAGGAAGCATTGACCTTGCCGACGGACGCATGATTTCCGGTTTTACATCATCCGAAAGCGCCGCCCGTCAGAAACAGATCCGCGAGGCGCGCCATTGCCGCAATCAATGCAGTCGCTCCGGTACCGACAGTCAGTACCAGCAATACCGCCAACGGCCAGTCGGACATGGATTTGCGTCCGGAATCGCGATTGAAGCGCGCATCCCAGGCATCATCCGACGTGATGCCAATTGTCAGCGATTCGATGCAGCCGGTCAATACAGACAGCACGAACGGGCTGCCAGTAAACATTAAAGGTTGGTCGGGCGCTACCAGAGCGAACAGGACCGAAACAGGCAGGCTGGCAAAATGTACCCACGCCCATTTGTCTTGCCAGCCGTGCAGATATACCCGATGCAAGCCCAAGCCGCCCAGAAACGTGGCTAAAAAAGTGGCAATGGTTTTGTTTTTGTGCGGAGTTGGCATGGTTTAATCAATTTAATTGAGTAATGCAGGGGGGGTATATCCTAAAACATATGCTTTCCCGCATATATTTTCTTCGCTGTTCTAAATGCACCGTAGAGTATAAAGTATAGTGAAAGACTTTGCGTAATTTTAGGCATGGAGTGTGAGTCCTGCGTGTCCGAATCCATTATTTCAACCGATGTTGGAAAGCCGTGAATAATATGAACATCAAGGCTTGCAAACGGTTTTAAAGCGGCTGGCAACCGGCGAATGCAGGGATTATGTTTCTTGTTGCAGTTGGGATGGTAGTTGGTCTATAATCTAGGGCTTTTTCCGCATTCGAACACTTTTTTGGAAATAAATATGGTCGTCATTCGTTTAGCTCGTGGAGGCGCAAAAAAGCGTCCTTTCTTCAATATCGTGGCAACTGATTCGCGCAATCGTCGCGACGGTCGTTTCATCGAACGTATCGGTTTTTATAACCCGATGGCTACAGGCGGCGAAGAGTCTGTTCGCATTGTGCAAGACCGTTTGGTCTACTGGCAAGGTGTTGGCGCACAAATGTCGCCTACAGTAGCTCGCCTGGTTCAGGCTGGCAAAAAAGCAACTGCTTAAACTTGTCGCTTAAAATTGCAGCAGGGGTGAAAATCCCTGTCGATTTGGTGCTGGTAGGCTATGTGTCGGGTGCTTATGGAATTCACGGTTGGGTTCGTATCAAGCCGTATTCCCCTGATGCAGATGCGCTGCTGGGCACAAAAACCTGGTGGCTTGATCGGCCTGAGATGCACGATGTCGATGTAATGCAAGCAAAATTGCATGGCGACGACGTTGTGGCGCAGCTGGTTGGGGTTTCTGGCCGCGACGCGGCAGAGGCGCTAAAAGGCACTGCGATTCAAATTCCCCGCAGTCATTTTCCTGCTTTGGATAATGATGAATTTTACTGGGTCGATTTGATCGGCTTGGACGTCAATGATCTGGAAGGCATGCGTTTGGGTGTGGTCCACGATTTGATGAGTAACGGTGCCCATCCGATTTTGCGTGTTGCAGTCGAAGATTCTCAGGTCAAGGATGCGGTGTCGCGCGAGTTGCTGATTCCTTTTGTCGAGCAATTCGTTAAGGCGGTTGATCTGCAAGCGCGGAAAATCACAGTCGACTGGGGTTTGGATTATTAAATAATACCCTTCGGGTATGTTTTTGATCTGGCCGCCATCATTGTCGGGATAAGGAGACGAGATGCAATTTGATGTCGTCACGCTATTTCCCGAAATGTTTGTCGCGCTGACGCAATCTGGAATTACACGGCGTGCATTTGAACAAAAAAAATGTGAATTGACGCTGTGGAATCCGCGTCAATTCACGTCGGACAAACACCGTACCGTAGACGACCGGCCTTATGGCGGCGGACCGGGTATGGTGATGCTGGCGCAGCCTTTGGATGCTGCAATTAGTGCGGCAAAGCAACATCATGCCGAACTAAAACTGCCTGTTCCCAAGGTTGTGTATTTGTCGCCCCAAGGTAAAACTCTGACTCACCGGCATGTGATGGATTTGACCAGGCAGTCTGGTTTGATATTATTGTGCGGGCGTTACGAAGCGGTTGATCAGCGGTTGCTCGATGCTTGCGTGGATGAGGAAATCAGTCTCGGAGATTTTGTTTTATCCGGTGGCGAGCTGCCTGCGATGGCTTTGATGGATGCGGTCATCCGTCAATTGCCTGGAGTATTGCACACCGATGCATCGGCGGTTGAGGATAGTTTTTTCAACGGTTTGCTGGATTGTCCGCATTACACAAGGCCGGAGTCGTATCATGATGTGCTGGTGCCTCCGGTATTATTAGGCGGAAACCATGCTGATATACAGAAATGGCGACGCCAGCAGGCACTAAAGGCAACTCTCCAGAAACGTCCTGATCTTCTCGCACAAGCACGCGAGCAAGGGTTGCTGACGGTTGCAGATGAAAATTTTTTAAAATATTTGTAGTTGGTAGTAAAGAGCGGTTCGAACCATTTGGTTTCCCGCATGTTTAATCCCATCCTCTACTGGGCAATGGTAGCCAAACCGGATGCGCCAGCAAGATGGCATATGGAGCTGAAAATGAATTTGATTCAACAACTTGAGCAAGAAGAAATTGCTCGTTTGGCCAAGAATATCCCTGATTTTGCGCCAGGCGATACCGTCATTGTCAATGTGAACGTTGTAGAAGGCACACGCAAGCGTGCACAGGCTTATGAAGGCGTAGTTATTTCTCGTCGCAACCGCGGCTTGAATTCGAACTTCATTGTGCGCAAGATTTCTTCAGGCGAAGGCGTCGAGCGTACATTCCAATTGTATTCTCCGCTCATCGCTTCAATTGAAGTCAAGCGTCGTGGCGATGTGCGTCGCGCCAAACTATACTATCTGCGTGAGCGTTCGGGTAAATCTGCGCGTATTAAAGAAAAATTGCCAAATCGTCGTGCGGTGGCAAAGCAATCCGCATAACATCGGGATATGCATATTGCATGATAAAAAGGCGCCTGATGGCGCCTTTTTTGCTATTGTTTGTTGTTCTTTGTCGGAACCGAGGTGAATTTTGTCGAAGCTGGTTTTTGATCCGCAAATCGCACCGGTGGCGTCGATTGCAGGTGAACTGGCAGTGCCATCAGAGCATTTGGTGACGCAGTGGCTGCGGGAGCGTTTTGCCCGCCCGCCGCACTGGCAGCCTGAAGTTATGCACGAACACGATCCGCAGTTGCAGCGCTTGCCGCTACGCCCAGCATCGGTTCTGATTCCTCTGGTGGCCAGAGAGGACGGGATGACTTTGCTTCTTACTCAGCGCACTGCGCATCTACATGATCACGCCGGACAGATCAGTTTTCCTGGGGGGCGTGCCGAGAAAATCGACGCTTCTGCCATTGAAACTGCGTTGCGAGAAACCGAAGAGGAAATCGGCATCCATCGCAGCCATCTCGATGTGCTTGGCACCTTGCCGCATTACTGCACCGTTACCGGTTATCTTGTCACACCGGTGGTCTCTATCGTGACGCCTCCGTTCGATTTGAAAGCTGACCCATTTGAGGTCGCAGAAATTTTCGAAGTTCCTCTCTCGTTTTTGATGGATGGGATGCATCACCAGCGCCGCACCGCCGAATTTCCATTAGGGTTAGGCCGCCGCACATTCTACGCGATGCCTTATGAACGATTTTTCATTTGGGGCGCGACTGCAGGGATGTTGCGTAACCTCTTTCATTTTCTGAGGGCATGAAATTTTGTTGCTTAAAGCTATAACCATGAAAGAGAAATGCATGCTGATGATTCCGAAGCTCAGAAGGCGATGCTTTTCCTGTAATTAACGCTCATCTAGTTCCCTGATCTTATAAAGCTGTTTGATTCTATGGATACGCTAGGTTAAGGTAGAGCTTCACTGATTTTTAAGATGTCCCCATGACTTTTCTTTCGATACTTTGCGCTTTGCTGATTGAGCAACTCAAGCCATTACGCGCGGATAATCCGATTTATACTGAAATTAAAGCGCTGGCAATCCGTATGGAAAGCTGGTTTGATGCCGGTCAAGCGCATCATGGGCGCAGAGGCTGGATTTTAATGATGTTGGCGCTGATGGTGCCGACCCTATTGATATACTGGTTGTGCTTTAAGATCAGCCCAATTGCTGCTTTTGCCTGGAATGTATGCGTCGTATATTTGACGCTCGGTTTCAGGCATTACAGTCATTTTTTCACATCAATTCAATTAGCGCTGAATGCCGGAGACGTAGTGACTGCGCGTCATTTGCTCGCAGAGTGGACCCGGGAAGATACTGTCGGCATGGAAGTGGCTGAAATATCGAGGATCGCAGTCGAAAAAGCATTGATTTCTACGCACCGAAACGTATTTGGCGTTTTCTTCTGGTTCTTGATGCCGTTGGGGCCCACCGGTGCAGTCATGTATCGTGTTGCCGAATATTTGGCACGCGCGTGGAACGATCCCACACGCCCGAATAGCGCATCGTTTGGTCAATTTTCAGCCCGTGCTTTTTATATCATCGATTGGATCCCGGTGCGGCTGACGGCAGTGGCATTTGCGATAGTAGGTAATTTTGAAGATGCTATTTATGCTTGGCGCAATTTTGCAGGCAACTGGAAGGATGAAGCGATTGGCATCATTCTTTCGGCTGGCGGTGGCGCGATGGGCTTCCGGCTTGGTACACCTTTAGAAAATGCAACCGACATTTTGCCGGCCGATGCCTCCATAGTGGACTCGATAGCCGCCGAGGCTGACAGTGTGCCGGGAGATGAGCCATCAATACGGGCGCTGCAAAGTACCGTGGGATTAGTGTGGCGCGCGCTTTTGCTATGGATGTTGCTCCTCTTGATGTTGTCAATCGCGGTTTGGCTGGGCTAATTCAAGAATGCATTATTAACTGCTGGTAATTTCATATTGCGGTCTGTTTTTCGTGTGCGGGTCTTCTATAAGATATAATACGCAAGAATGCTGAAGGCTTGGTGTCGCACAACGGCAGCAAGCAAACTTGGATGGCAGATACTATAGAAATTAGCTGCAAACATGGCTCATAAAGATATAACTCCAATCATTAAAGAGTTTTTCATACTCGGTGTCACCAGTAGCGGAAAACAGTTTCGTCCAAGCGATTGGTCAGAGCGTCTATGTGGAGCTATGTCCTGCTTTCGACAGGATGGCGGAAGGAATGCCCATCTTCAGTATTCTCCGTATGTCCGTCCGATTCTGCTCAACGGCATCCGTTCGGTAGTGGTAAACGAAGAATTACGGCAAATTGAACCGTTGGCATATCATTTCGTTGTTGATTTTGCGAAAGATAATGATTTACAGGTAGTGGATGCCTGTTTACTTCCCGAGCCCGACGAGAAAAAAAGTTGAGATTTGCCTTCGGCATCAGACTTTTAATTTTGTTGGATTGCGCCGTATATAAATCAATTTTCCATTTTTATCTGGTTCAAGACTCCCTTTCTTACGGTGTCCACCCTGCCTGTAGCGCGTGTAATTTCAATCCCCAATCTCATCTATTGCCATTTCAAGGGTAGGTCTTGGCACATCTTGTTTCTGATGTCGTGAAATTATTCATTTAGAAGCAAAGGGAGCTGGCCTGAATTTTTTCGAGTGGTGCGTATCTGGAAAAATACTGTGGCACAGAGTATGAAAAAGGAGAGCCTCGGCTCTCCTTTTTCACTTCCGGAATTGCGCTGTTTTGAAATGAGCGCAGCCCTTCGGATTAGTTGCGTGTTTCAACTTGTGACAATGGTTCTATTGATAATGGCGGTAATGGTTTCCGCTCACGATGCAATGCTGCAGGAGGAGCGATTTTTGTGGCAGCCTCTTGCGCTGCACGTAATTTCTCCGGGTCTGTCGTGGCTTGTGTCAGTCCCGCTGCGACAAGCGCTTGTTGCAAGTCGACTGAAGGATTTGATGGAGAAACCACGGGGACTGTAACTGATGAAGCGGGTGTTGCCGTTGCCTCAGTTGCACCAATGGTTGTAACTGGCGTAGTTGCCTGTTCTTCTTTGACCGAAGCGATGATTTCAACCGGGGCGGCTTCAGCAGGAGCGACTACTTCGTTTGGAGCAACGGCTTCAGCGGGAGTCGCTACTTCGGTTGGAGCGATGATTTCAATCGGAGCAATCACTTCGATGGTCTCAGCTACTTCAATCGGCTTAGCAGGTTGAGTTAATGGCATTTCTGTAGAGACAATCTCGGCAGGCTCTGGAACTATAGTGACCAGTTGAGCAACTTCCGGGGCTTTCTCGATCAATGCAGTTGCCGTGACATCTGCGGCTAGTTCGGCCGGCGTTACTGCTGGTACCACTATTGCCGCTGCGTCAGATACAACCGGTGTCGATTGAATCATCGTGGCCCAAGTCGATTCAACTGTTGCTTCAGTTGCCTCGTTTGTCTCAGCAGTAACACCGATATCGCTTGATTCTGATTGGTCGCCGGACTCGCGATCACGACGATTGCGGTTACGGCCTCCACGACGGCGACGACGGCGCGGTTCATCACCCTGCTCATTGGTTTCTGTGCCTGTTAGTGCGGTATCTTCTGCAGCGGATTCGTTTTCACCCATAGTTTCTGGCAAAGCTATCGGAGTTGCAGCAATATTGGCGCTAGCAGCCAATGGTGGTGATGCTATCAGCGAGGTTTCGTCAATTTTCGGTTCTTCGCCAATAAATTCCTTGCTTTCGTCCCGGCTGCGTTGCTGCCGTTCGCTGCTATTGCGCCCCCGACGGTTTTCATTTTCTTCTCCTGCTTCCCGGGGCGGTTTAGGTTGACGTGGAGGACGTGGGGGGCGCACTTCGCTTGTCTCACCAGTGCCAGGTTTGACATTGTCTTCACGGACATCAAGCCGTACAGCATCGCGTTCTTCGCGATTGCCGCGATCTTTGTTATTACGACCGCTGCGGCTGCGTGGGTTGCGGCTGCTGCGTTCACGGTTTGGTTGTGATTTCTCTTCGGTGACAACGACCGGAGTTGCAACGGCAGCGAGAGGCTTCTTGCCAAACAGCAAATCCATGAATTTGCTGAAAAAACCTTCTTTGGCAGGCTGTTTCGCTGCGTTATCAGAAGTGCTCGTCAAAGGTACTGCTGCCGGCGTGCGGTCCACTAGGGGGGCGGGTTGCGATGGCGTAATACCTTTGACCACAGCTTCCTGACGCGGCTTCACTTCCTCTTTCTGGCGTTTGTCATAGCTGATGTCGGTTTCTGCTTTTTCCGCCATCGTATAACTGGCTTGACTGTCTTCAAGGCGCGGGTCGTCGTGCTTGATACGCTCAAGTTTGTAATGCGGCGTTTCAAGATGCTTGTTCGGGATCAGAATTACGGTAACGCGGTGGCGAGTTTCGATCTTCAGGATTTCGCCGCGTTTTTCATTGAGCAAGAAAGCTGCCACATCGACCGGTGCTTGCACATGGATGGCGGCTGAGTGCTCTTTCATCGCCTCTTCCTGGATAATACGCAGAACTTGCAGGGCCGAAGATTCTGTGTCGCGGATATGGCCGGTGCCATTGCAGCGCGGGCAAGTTACATGACTGCCTTCCGACAATGACGGTCGCAGACGTTGGCGCGACAGTTCCATCAAACCGAAGCGAGAAATTTTGCCCATCTGGACACGAGCACGATCATAGTGCAATGCGTCTTTCAAACGGGTTTCAACTTCACGCTGATTTTTTGCGTTCTCCATGTCGATGAAGTCGATCACGATCAAGCCGCCGAGGTCGCGAAGGCGCAATTGGCGTGCTACTTCTTCGGCCGCTTCACAGTTTGTATTGAATGCTGTGGTCTCGATGTCCGATCCACGTGTTGCGCGTGCGGAGTTTACATCGACAGATACCAGTGCTTCGGTATGGTCAATCACAATCGCGCCGCCCGATGGTAATGGTACGGTGCGTGAATATGCGGTTTCGATCTGATGCTCGATCTGGAAACGCGAAAACAGCGGCACGTCGTCGCTGTAGCGCTTGACGCGATGCACCATATCGGGCATTACATGGCTCATGAACTGATGTGCCTGTTCATAAATGCCATCGGTATCGATCAGGATCTCTCCAATATCCGGCTGGAAATAATCCCGGATCGCACGAATAACAAGAGATGATTCCTGATAAATCAAAAAGGCACCGGGTGCTGACTTGCCCGCACCTTCAATCGCGCGCCAGAGTTGCATCAGATAATTTAAATCCCATTGCAATTCGTCTACGTTGCGGCCAATTCCTGCGGTACGGGCAATGACAGACATGCCACTTGGCAAATCCAACTTGTCCATGGTTTCGCGTAACTCTTGGCGATCTTCACCTTCGACACGACGTGAAACGCCGCCGCCGCGGGGATTGTTAGGCATCAGAACCAGATAGCGGCCCGCAAGTGATACAAAGGTAGTGAGCGCGGCACCTTTGTTGCCACGCTCCTCTTTCTCTACCTGAACCATGATTTCCTGGCCTTCACGCAAGGCATCCTTGATCGAGGTATTGCGGACATCGACGCCATCCTTGAAGTAGCCGCGCGCTACTTCCTTAAAGGGAAGAAAGCCGTGACGTTCTTCGCCATAATTTACAAAACAGGCTTCCAGCGAGGGTTCGATGCGAGTGATGACACCTTTATAGATGTTCGACTTGCGCTGTTCGCGCCCGGTAGTTTCAATATCGATATCGATGAGTTTTTGCCCATCGACAATTGCAACACGCAATTCTTCTTGTTGCGTGGCATTAAACAACATGCGTTTCATGTATATGCTCCGTGGCCAAAGGCCATCTTAAATGCTGCCTGATCTATTGACAGGCAGCAAACGTATAGGGATGCACGCAAAACGATGGTTTGGGGGGAGGGAATTGCCTTATTTTGAAGAAGACGACGGGCCATAGGCGCCGAGTTCATCATAGGGCGCGGATGGAGTCAATCTGTTTGCCGAGTGCGCACATCGTCAGCAGTGCGTCTGTGGTCGAATCGTTCGATCCAGATGCGTGGCGGTGAGCAGTTAAAATGAGCTAAACAAATCATGGGTTTAGCGAAAGCGGCAATAGTAATCAACCACATCAACCAGCAAGCCTTCTTTTTATGTTTAGTATGAAGGAAGACTTGCCAGCAACATATCCTTGTAATCCAAACAATCTTTTCCAACATCCTTTGCGTTATCCGATTACAACAACGGTGCAACCTTGACTCGCACAGGATGATGCGTACACATCTTTTCCACCGAATTTGCAAATTGGCGAGGCCAGTGGAGACGCCCCTGTGTAGAATGTCTTTATTATTCTTGCACTTGCGACGGTTTTTCACCGAAGCCAAATGATTATATATTCAAAATGAAAGACTTAATGAGATTTTGTGGGAATGAGGCTCAAAAGCCGGTTCATCATCGGGAGCCGCAAAATCAGTCCCCTGCGCAATTTGTCAATATTGCCGAAGAAGAAGCTGGTCAGCGAATCGATAATTTTTTATTGCGAGTGTGCAAGGGGGTGCCAAAAAGCCATATTTATCGAATCTTGCGTTCTGGCGAAGTTCGCGTCAATAAGGGGAGGATTGATCAAACATACCGATTGCTTTCAGGCGATATCGTGCGTATTCCGCCCATTCGCGTGGCGGAAAAAAATGTGCAATCGGTACCTGGCGCGGAATTCAAAATATTGCTTGAAGATAGTCATCTTCTTGTGATCGATAAACCTGCTGGCGTAGCTGTGCATGGCGGTTCTGGTGTCAGTTACGGGGTAATAGAGCAATTGCGCGCCTCTCGTCCGGATGCTAAATTTCTTGAGCTGGTGCATCGGCTGGACCGCGACACTTCGGGTATTTTATTACTGGCGAAAAAACGTTCGGCATTGGTGAATCTGCATGAGCAGATCCGTGAAGGACAGCTGGACAAGCGTTATTTGGTTTTAGTGCACGGTGAATGGAAAAATCAGCGGCAGCATGTCAAATTGCCGTTGTTTAAATATACAACCTCCGAAGGCGAGCGCAGGGTGAGGGTGCAGGCAGATGGATTGGCATCGCATACCGTGTTTACTTTGCTCAGAAAATACGGAGAATTTGCGTTGCTTGAGGCAGAATTGAAAACAGGCCGCACGCACCAAATCAGAGTGCATCTTGCTTCAAGCGGATTTGCGATTGCTGGTGACGACAAATACGGCGATTTTGCTCTCAATCGCGCATTGCTGAAAGCTACTGAGAAGCGCGGCGTATTGAAACGCATGTTTTTACATGCTCATCAGATTACATTCACGCATCCTGAAACTCAAAAGCCAGTAACTTTAAACGCAGCACTGGCTCCAGAGTGCGAGAATTTTCTGAAAAGCATATAAAGGATGCCGGCTTGAAAAGTACTGAATTAGATTCAGATAATGCAAGCGTATTTTCTTAAGAGTTCCTCTTTTTACCCACATATGAATAATGGAGTTGGCAGTGCATACTGCCAAAAAAATGGCAAGAAAGCAATTTGATTTAATCGTATTCGATTGGGATGGCACCTTAATGAATAGTACGGTGACTATTGCCCAATGCATTCAGGCGTCCGCCAAGGATTTGGGCTTGCCGGTGCCCGACGACACTATGGCCTCGCATGTGATCGGTTTAGGTTTGCAAGAGGCTATGGAGGCGGTATTGCCAGGCGTAGACCCGAAATATTATCCGCGCATGATCGAGCGTTATCGTTACCATTATTTGACTAAAGACCGTGCGTTGACCTTGTTTGAGGGCGTCCCTAAAATGCTGGCTGAATTATCTCAAGAGGGATATTTTCTCGCAGTCGCCACCGGCAAAAGCAGAGTGGGGTTGAATCGCGCTCTTGATGCGGTTAATTTATTGTCTTTATTTGATGCAACGCGTTGCTCAGACGAAACTTTTTCCAAGCCGCATCCAGCCATGTTACAAGAGTTAACGCGTGAACTTGGCCAAGATATAAAGCGCACGGTAATGATTGGAGATACCACACACGATCTGTTGATGGCGGCGAATGCAGGTGCAGCCGGTATTGCGGTAGAGTATGGCGCGCATCCACCACACCAATTACAAGCATTGCATCCGGTGTTTTCAGCCAGTTCTGTACCGTTATTGCATGAATGGTTGAGTCGGCATGCATAAGTTAGCATGACGGATGTAATGATTCCAATCTGTGCTTCAGATGAAGTCCATGAGGGTGGGAATGGCGTGCGTTTTCCTGTCACGGCGGGAGGTGAAGATGCGGTGGGTTTCATCGTACGTCATCAAGGCGTCGTTCGTGGTTTTCTGAATCGGTGTGCACATGTGCCGATTGAACTGGATTGGAATCCTGGGGTTTTTTTTGAATCCAGCGGCGCTTACCTTATGTGTTCAACCCATGGGGCGCTTTATATTCCGAGTACAGGGAAATGTGCTGGAGGACCATGTCGTGGGGGAAGCCTGCGAACAATAACCGTAATTGAGATTGATAACCAAGTTTTTTGGCAGCCGGATGACTATATTCGGCCGGCATTGGCCTGAAGCAACAGGGGCATCGCTAAGTAGCGATAATATTTTTTACCATTTTTTTTATTTTACCAATCGCTTTTGAAGCCGCGTTTGCATTTTGCGGCCCTCCGGGCAAACATAACCAGCTAAAACACCATGAGCGATAATGAATTCGACAATATGTCTAACAAGAGTTCAGTGGATCAAATGAAATCCGATAATAGAAAAGATGGATGGGAACGTGAAGTACTGGAAAAGCTGGCTTTTTCCACAATCACGGAGCAGCGCGCAAGCCGGCGTTGGGGAATTTTCTTCAAATTCTTGACACTGGCTCTGATTTTTTATGGCTTTTGGTTGGTATTCAATCTCGGCAATGCTGATATGGGAGCGCAGGGCAGGCATACCGCTTTGGTAGAGATCAATGGCGCAATAGAAGCAGGGGGCAATGGTTCGGCCGACGTAGTCATCCCGGCATTGGATAATGCATTTTCTGCGGATTCTTCAGTTGGCGTTATTTTACGCATCAACAGTCCTGGTGGAAGTCCTGTGCAGGCAGGGATGATTAGCGATGAAATTGTCCGGATGCGGAAAATGTATCCAGGCAAGCATCTGTATGTTGTCGTCGATGAAATGTGCGCTTCTGGGGGCTATTACATTGCTGCAGCTGCAGATAAAATTTATGTCAACAAGGCTAGCATTGTTGGTTCTATTGGCGTTCTGATGGATGGTTTTGGCGTTTCTGGTTTGATGGAAAAGCTTGGAGTCGAACGTCGGTTACTTACTGCAGGAAGCAATAAGGGGTTCATGGATCCTTTTTCTCCGCTGAGCGAGACGGATAAGGTTTATGCACAATCCCTGCTGGGAGAAATTCATGCACAATTTATCGATGCGGTGCGCAAAGGACGGGGAGCGCGTTTGAAAGAATCCCCTGAAATATTTTCAGGTTTGTTTTGGAGTGGAACCAAGGCAATCGAATTGGGATTGGTCGACGGCTTGGGTACTGTGGATACAGTTGCACGAGAAATAATCAAGGCTGAAGATATTGTCGATTACACCGAGCATGAAGGCTTGCCTGATCGCGTCTTGAAAAAATTTGGCGCTGCGATCGGCGCGGCAGCACTCACATCGGCTTGGCATGGTGCGTTGCCTGGTTTGCGGTAATTTCCAAGCAAATAAATCTTGTAAAAATATTATTAAGCAGACTGATTACGGCTGTAAAAATAATCACAAAATATTCAGGTTAAATAGAAAAATTTATTTTTATCTTTTAAAAAAATATTTTCTTGTAACTTTGTAGTTACCTCCTATACTTGAAATGTGAATGTTTATTTCCTATTTGTATTTTGGATATAAATATTCACAGTGTTGTTTTTACTTAGGCTTTTTTGTGATGTTCTATTGAGGAGGGATTGCTCATATACCATTCTTACCTTGAATTTCAAAAATGATAACTTCGTATACGAGAACGTTTCTCGATGTTGCATTTAATGCGGCCCGAGGAGTTTAAAACTCCTTCCCAGTGCTCCCTCACTCTAAGGGAAATGAAAGCGGCGGCGCAATACCGCCGCTTTCGCTTTGTGTTTATATGTTTAATAAGATTTGCCGATAGTGCTTGAAATTCACTTTGGTGAAATCAGGCGATCGTTTGTTATTTCTGATTCAACAAAATCCTAGCCGGAAACAAGGTCTTCATATTCTTTTTTACTCCTTACCTGACAGATTTACTCAGGTTTGTTATACTTGACTAAATTGTTCGGGAATTAAAGAATTTTTGAGAGTTGTCCCGAATGTTCTTGAGACTGAGGTTTGGATGCGTCTGACAACAAAAGGTCGTTTTGCGGTGACTGCCATGATTGATTTGGCTCTGCGTCAAGACAAGGGGCCAGTTACATTATCTGGAATCAGCCAGCGACAAGAAATCTCCCTTTCCTATCTTGAACAGCTGTTTGGTAAATTGCGCCGTCATAAAATTGTAGAGTCTGTGCGCGGCCCCGGAGGTGGTTACAATCTGGCGCGCAAAGCGGAAGATGTAACGGTGGCAGATATTATAATCGCGGTTGATGAACAGCTCGATGCGACACAATGCGGCGGTAAAGAGAATTGCCAGCACTCGAAACCGGAAAGAGGCGGTCGTTGCATGACGCACGATTTATGGTCGACCTTGAATGCAAAAATGGTCGAATATCTCGATTCCGTGTCCCTCAAGGACTTGGCTGACCAGCAAATACAAAAGAACACTGAACAAAACGTGGTTGTCATGCAATCGCGCCGTACCCACGTCGTCATCTGATGACATTTGGAGCTTAAGAATGAATGCACCGTTGGAAAAAAGCTTGATTGAATCGTTGAAGGCACCGCATTTCCCGATTTATATGGATTATTCCGCAACTACGCCAATTGACCCGCGTGTTGCCGACAAAATGATTCCTTATTTACGCGAACAGTTTGGTAATCCTGCTTCGCGTAGCCATATGTATGGCTGGTCGGCTGAAAAAGCAGTAGAGGAAGCGCGCGCCCAAGTCGCGGCTCTGGTAAATGCCGATCCGCGCGAAATCATCTGGACTTCCGGTGCTACCGAAGGCAATAACCTTGCTCTTAAAGGCGCAGCACAGTTTTACAAGACCAAGGGCAAGCACATCATCACAGTCAAGACCGAACATAAGGCGGTGCTTGATACGGTGCGCGAGCTGGAGCGCCAAGGCTTTGATGCAACCTATTTGCAGCCGCAAGAAAATGGCTTGATAACGATCGATCAATTAAAAGCAGCGATTCGCCCCGATACTATTTTGGTATCGGTGATGCTGGTCAATAATGAAATCGGCGTGATTCAGCCAATTGATGAGATTGGCGAGCTATGCCGTGCAAAAGGCATTATTTTTCATTGTGACGCTGCGCAGGCAACTGGCAAAGTGGAAATCGATCTGGAAAAATCCAAGGTTGATCTAATGACCTTTACAGCACACAAGACCTATGGCCCGAAAGGCATTGGCGCTTTGTATGTGCGACGGAAGCCTCGGGTGCGTATTGAAGCGCAAATGCATGGTGGCGGGCATGAGCGCGGTTTGCGTTCCGGAACCTTGCCGACGCATCAGATCGTTGGCATGGGTGAGGCTTTTCGTATTGCCAAAGAAGAGATGGCGGAGGAAACAGTGCGGATCAAGGCGTTACGCGATCGTCTGGCCAAGGGTTTGCAGGAAATTGAAGAGGTCTACATCAACGGTGACATGGAGCATCGTGTACCGCACAACTTGAATGCCAGCTTTAATTTCGTTGAAGGCGAATCGCTGATCATGGCGATCAAGGATATCGCAGTGTCGTCCGGTTCCGCCTGTACTTCGGCTAGCCTGGAACCATCCTATGTCTTGCGCGCGCTGGGCCGCAGCGATGAGCTGGCCCATAGCTCGATTCGATTTACCATTGGCCGCTTTACTACCGAAGAAGAGATTGATTTCACTATTGAACTCATGAAATCCAAAGTGGCCAAGTTGCGCGAATTGTCGCCGCTGTGGGATATGCATAAAGAAGGAATCGACATCAGTTCCATCAAATGGGCAGCCCACTAATTTGGTATCGGATTTCGTATCGAAATACGAAACGCATCAACGTATTGTTTTAAGGAGCATCAAAATGGCTTATTCGGAAAAAGTTCTCGATCACTACGAAAATCCACGCAATGTCGGCGCATTTGACAAAGGTGACGATTCGGTTGGCACCGGCATGGTCGGTGCGCCGGCGTGTGGCGATGTGATGAAGCTGCAAATCAAGGTCGGTGCGGACGGCGTGATCGAAGACGCAAAATTCAAAACCTATGGTTGCGGTTCGGCCATTGCGTCTTCGTCGCTGGTGACCGAATGGGTCAAGGGCAAGACACTGGATCAAGCGCTGGATATCAAGAATACGCAAATTGCCGAAGAACTCGCATTACCGCCGGTGAAAATTCATTGCTCGATTTTGGCTGAAGATGCGATCAAGGCAGCGGTGCTGGACTACAAAACCAAGCATGCGGCGGAATCGTCAGCAGTATAATTTTTGACGAAAACACGATTCCTTCTTCCGTGCGGCAGAAGGATACGGAGAAAATCATGGCAATCACTCTGACTGAAAAAGCGGCGAAACATATCAGCCGCTACATTGACCGGCGCGGCAATGGTATCGGACTGCGTTTCGGAGTTCGCACCACCGGCTGTTCCGGCTTGGCATACAAGCTCGAATATGTTGACCAGATGGAAGCGGAAGACATCGTATTCGAATCCTATGGCGTCAAGGTATTCGTCGATCCGAAAAGCCTGTCCTATATTGACGGGACCGAACTGGACTTCGCTCGCGAAGGCTTGAATGAAGGCTTCAAGTTCCGGAATCCGAACGTCAAGGATGAGTGCGGTTGCGGAGAATCATTTACTATCTGATACCTCTCGCAGGCTACGGATTCCTGCTGTAGACGGCCGGCATATTGTCTGTAATTTTGCCCCGAAATGAGCCTGTTGATGTCCAGACAGGCTTTTGTTTTGATTATTGTACAAAAGCAGAATGCAAAATCACTTCGATTTATTCCAGTTGCCGCAACACTTCCAGATCGATGTCGGGGCGCTCGATGCCGCATATCACGGCGTCCAAAACCGTGTGCATCCCGACAAGTTCGTAAATGCCAGCGATGCTGAAAAACGGGTTGCGATGCAATGGGCGACGCGCGCCAACGAAGCGTATCAAACCTTGAAGAGTCCTCTCAAACGTGCTGCGTATTTATGCGAACTGCATGGAGTCGACTTGCAGACGGAATCGAATACGTCGATGCCATCCGCATTTTTGATGCAGCAGATGGAATGGCGCGAAGCACTCGATGATGCGCGGGCCGCCAGGGATGCGACGGCGTTGGATCGGATCGATGCCGAGCTGCGTGCGATGCACAAGGAGCAGGTGGCCCACATTGGCAATGCTCTCGATAGCCAGAATTTCACGCAAGCGGCATTGGGTGTGCGGCAATTGATGTTTCTGGAAAAATTTGGCCATGAGATCGGCGATGCATTCGCCGCCCTCGAAGCTTCTTATTGACGTTGCCTCATGAAGCTGTTTCATCAAGCGCCTGAATGTGCGGATGCACGAAAGTGATAATTGATGCCTGATATCTGGTTATTCCTGGCCGCTGCTGCGACTGTGACGCTGGCTCCCGGACCTGACAATATTTATGTGCTGACCCGTGGCATTACGCAGGGCAAAAAAGCCGGTTTGGTGGCTGCTCTGGGCTTTAGCTCCGGCCTGATTTTCCATACTCTGCTGGCGGTATTCGGTTTTGCAGCAATGATCAAGGCTTCGCCGATTGCCTATGACGTGATTCGTTATGCAGGAGCCGCATACCTGATATATCTGGGGATACGTACTTTGCGCTCCGGGGCCATCGTCGATACGGACGCGGCAGCCGTACTGGTGGCGCCGCGCAAAATCTATGTACAAAGCGTAATCGCCAATATCCTTAATCCGAAGGTAACACTGTTCTTCATTGCTTTTTTGCCGCAATTCGTCAACATGCAGGCCGGACATGTCGCTGCCCAAATGTTGTTGCTGGCTGCGTTATTTATTTTGGTGACGCTGAGCATTTTCGGAAGCATTGCCTTTTTTTCCGGAATTGTCGGCGCCTATCTGCAACGTAACGCTTCCGCTTCTCTTTATTTGAATCGTCTGGCAGGGTGCGCGTTTATCGGCCTCGGTATCCGCATCGCCTTGCCGGCCTCACGGTAATTTCGCATGGCACTCTTACAAATCGCAGAACCCGGCATGTCCACCGCACCGCACCAGCACCGATTGGCGGTCGGAATTGATCTTGGCACCACCAATTCACTGGTCGCTACCGTGCGCAACAGCATTCCTGAAATCCTGATGGATGAAGAGGGGCGCAGCTTGCTGCCTTCGGTAGTGCGCTATCTGCCGGGCGGCCAGGTGCATATCGGCCACAAGGCGCAAGCGACGCAGACCCTTGATCCGAAAAACACCATCGTGTCGGTCAAGCGCTTCATGGGGCGCGGACTGAAAGATGTTCCGTATGTCGAGAATCTGCCGTACGATTTCCATGATGCCCCCGGTATGGTGCAAATCAATACCGTCGCCGGTGTCAAGAGCCCGGTAGAAATTTCCGCTCAAATTCTCGCCACTTTGCGCCAGCAGGCGGAAGATGCGCTCGGCGATGATCTGGTCGGTGCGGTGATTACGGTACCGGCGTATTTTGATGATGCCCAGCGCCAGGCCACCAAGGATGCTGCCCGTCTGGCAGGCATCAATGTCTTGCGCTTGCTCAACGAGCCGACGGCAGCGGCAATTGCTTACGGACTCGACAACGGCTCCGAAGGAATTTATGCGGTATACGACCTCGGCGGCGGCACTTTCGATATTTCGATCCTGAAGCTCACCAAGGGCGTGTTCGAAGTTTTGTCCACCGGCGGCGATTCTGCACTGGGTGGCGACGATTTCGACCATCGGCTGTTTTGCTGGATTATTGAGCAGGCAAAGCTTGCGCCGCTGTCGGATCAGGATACTCGCCTGTTGATGGTCAAGGCGCGCGAAGCCAAAGAATTGCTGTCGTCGAAGTCCGAAACCCGCATCGATGCGACGCTGCAATCGGGCGAGACCGTGAACCTGGTATTGAGTGCTGCCACATTTGTCGAAATCACCCAGCATTTGATCGCCAAAACGCTGCTGCCTTGTCGCAAGGCGCTGCGTGATGCGGGCTTGTCGGTAGACGATATCGATGGGGTGGTACTGGTCGGCGGGGCGACCCGCATGCCGCATGCACGCAAGGTGGTCGGGGACTTCTTCCAGACCACGCCGCTGGCCAACATCGACCCGGATCAGGTAGTCGCGCTGGGTGCGGCGATTCAGGCCAATTTATTAGCAGGCAACCGTACGGCGGGCGACGACTGGCTGTTGCTGGACGTGATTCCGCTCTCGCTCGGGATTGAAACCATGGGCGGTCTGGCGGAAAAAGTCATTCCGCGCAATGCCACCATTCCGTGTGCCCGCGCGCAGGAGTTCACCACCTTCAAGGATGGACAGACTGCGCTGGCGGTGCATGTGGTGCAGGGCGACCGGGAACTGGTCAGCGATTGCCGTTCGCTGGCCCGCTTCGAGTTGCGCGGCATCCCGCCGATGGCAGCCGGCGCGGCGCGCATCCGTATCACCTATCAGGTCGATGCCGACGGCTTGCTGTCGGTATCGGCGCGTGAATTGCGCTCCGGCGTGGAAGCCGCAATAGTCGTCAAACCATCGTACGGTCTGGGCGACGACGAAGTGGCCCGCATGTTGCAGGATTCGTTCGCTTCGGCAGATATCGACATGCAGTCGCGCGCGTTGCGCGAAGAGCAAGTCGAAGCCGAGCGGATGATCTTGGCAACGCAATCGGCGCTGGAACACGATGGCAACTTGCTGTCGGCTGACGAGCATGCGGCGATCGATGTCTTGCTGCAACGCGTTCGGGTACAGGCACAGGGTACAGATCATGTCGCCATTCGCGCAGCGGTGGCGGCGCTGGCGCACGGCACAGAAGACTTTGCCGCGCGCCGCATGGATCGTAGCGTGCGCTCCGCACTGGCCGGCAAAAAACTTGATGAAATCGCCTGAGGCCAAAAACATTTTTCGTATCGTTTCCTGCCGTAGACGGCAGATTATCCTATTTCCGAGGTAAACATAGTGCCCCAAATCGTCATACTTCCTCATCCGCAACTGTGTCCAGAAGGCGCTGTAATCGATGCGCCAGTCGGCAAATCGCTGTGCGATGTGCTGCTCGACAGCGATATCGAGATCGAACACGCATGTGAAAAATCCTGCGCCTGCACTACTTGCCACGTCATCATTCGCGAAGGTTTTGCTTCGCTGGAGGACGCCACCGAAGCCGAAGAAGATTTGCTCGATAAAGCCTGGGGCCTGGAGCCCGCTTCGCGCCTTTCCTGCCAGGCATTGGTGGGTGAAGAAGACCTGGTGGTGGAAATTCCGAAATATACGATCAACCATGCGCGCGAAAATCATTAATCCAAAACGCAGATCAGACCGGAGAACAGCATGAAATGGACCGATACCCAGCGTATTGCCGAAGAGCTTTTCGATAAGTTTCCAGAGATTGATCCGTTGACCGTGCGCTTTACCGACTTGCACCGCTGGGTCTGCGAGTTGGATGGGTTTGACGATCAGCCTGATCATTCGGGCGAGAAAATACTTGAAGCAATCCAGATGGCGTGGATTGCCGAAGCAGAATAAAGCGTGTAAAAAATAGAGAAAGTGCGCGCTGACAAGCATGTGCAAATTATTTTTTATATTTTTATGATTAATAAATATACATATCGCTGTATTTTTTAATCCGCAACAAATATATGCGGACAATGCCGTATTTTCAGTAATACTCCCTTGTTTTAATGATAAGCAAGAGGTTTCCCGGCGCTCCCGCAATCAGAACGGATGTATGCAATGACAGATGTAAAACCCGCAGGCCAGATGCATGAAATCAGGCCAGGACAGTCGATTGAACTGCTCAAGGAATTGCATATCCTCACCCGCGACGGCAAAATGAATCAGGACAGCCGCCGCAAGCTCAAGCAGGTGTACCACCTGTACCAATTCATTGAACCGCTGCTGCAGCAAGTGCTGCAGCAGCGCAGCGAGATCCGCCTGGTCGATCACGGGGCAGGGAAGTCATACCTGGGCTTCATTCTGTATGACTTGTTTTTCAAGTCGCTGGCTGGCGCTTCCCGCATCTATGGAATTGAAACCCGCGACGAACTGGTTCGCAAGTCCGAGGAATTGGCAGCGCGGCTGGGCTTTCCCGGCATGTCATTTTTGAATCTGTCGGTTGCCGAATCCACTTTGTCCGACCGCTTGCCGGCCGAGGTCGATATCGTCACTGCCTTGCATGCGTGCAATACGGCGACCGACGATGCGATCCATTTCGCGTTGAAAAAGAAGGCCCGCTTCATGGTGCTGGTGCCATGCTGTCAGGCAGAAGTCGCTTCGGTATTGAAAAAGAACAAGGGTAAAACGCTGGCAAAAAGCGCGCTGACCGAAATCTGGCGCCACCCGCTTCACACCCGGGAATTCGGCAGCCAGGTTACGAATGTGTTGCGTTGCCTGCAGTTGGAAGCGCATGGCTATCAGGTCAGCGTGACCGAGCTGGTCGGCTGGGAACATTCGATGAAGAACGAATTGATCATAGCCACTTATCAGGATTTGCCGCGCAAGCGCCCATCGGAGCGCTTGCAGCAAGTGTTGGAAACGCTGGGATTGGAAGAGATGGCGGAGCGGTTCTTTACCGCATAACACTGTCGTGCAGTGCATATTAAAAAACCCGCGCATCGATCCGATGCGCGGGTTTTTTGTTGGCCGGCGAGAGGCCTGCCGCAACGCTCAATCAGAGACGTTCGACAATCGCAGCAATTCCTTGGCCGCCGCCGATGCACATGGTGATCAGGCCGTAGCGTTTGTTGGTGCGAATCAGTTCATACACGCATTTGACGGTCAGAATCGAGCCCGTGGCGCCCAGCGGATGGCCCAATGCAATAGCGCCGCCGTTCGGATTGGTGCGGGCCGGATCGAGATCCAGACCGCGGCACACGCCCAGCGATTGCGCTGCAAAAGCCTCGTTCGATTCGATCACGTCGATATCATCGAGACTCAGACCGGCGCGTTTGAGCGCCAGTTGCACAGCAGGGATCGGACCGGTGCCCATGATCGCATTGTCAACGCCGCAGATCGCATACGACACCAGACGCGCCAGCGGCGACAGGCCGGCGCGTTCGGCAGCGTCCGCTTCCATCAAGACGCAAGCAGCAGCGGCATCGTTAAGGCCGGAAGCATTGCCCGCTGTCACGGTGCCGCCATCTTTCTTGAAGGCCGGCTTGAGCTTGGCCAGGGTTTCCAGCGTGGTGTCGGCTTTTGGATGCTCGTCGGTATCGAAAGCGACTACGCCTTTGCGGGTTTTGACGTCGACCGGAACGATTTGCGATTTGAAGTGGCCGGCGGCGATTGCGGCAACCGCTTTCTTTTGGCTGTCCACGGCAAATGCATCTTGTTCTTCGCGGGTAATATTGTATTTGTCGGCAACGTTCTCAGCCGTGATGCCCATGTGGCCGACGCCAAACGGGTCGGTGACGGCACCCACCAGCATGTCGATCATTTTGGTATCGCCCAGGCGTGCGCCCCAGCGAGCCGACGGCACGGAAAATGCAGCCCGGCTCATGGTTTCGACGCCGGCGCCAACCGCAATGTCGGTGTCGCCCAGCTGAATTGCGTTGGCAGCGGTGACGATCGCTTGCAAGCCTGAGCCGCACAGGCGGTTCAGGGTCAGCGCCGCCGATTCGGGAGCCATGCCGGAATTGATGCCGACCACGCGCGATACGTACATGTCGCGTGCTTCGGTGTGGATCACATTGCCGAGCACAATCTGGCCGACGCTTGCAGGATCGACCTTGGCGCGGGCAAACGCTTCCTTGACTGCAAATACAGCAAGTTCGCAGGCCGGAATGTCTTTCAAAGTGCCACCATAAGTGCCAATAGCAGTACGTGCTGCGCCAACGATCACTACTTGTCTTGCGTTTGCCATGTCATTTCCTTTTGATTAAATTATCTGCATGTTAATGAATGATACGAAATTCGAAGAGATGCTCAGCGCGCAAAATGCATCTAATTTAATTATAACGCGCAATAACGCCTGACTTTCTCCCTTATAAGGCCTGAACCAAACATGTGCGCCAAGGTAATATCAGAATAGATTCGTGCGACAAGGTAGCACAGCAGGAATGCCGGTAGCTCGTTTGCACGAGATAATATGCGTTACATCAATCGATTGTCATTATTGCACTCCCATCAAACCGGCATTCACCAGAAAAAAGGATAACCCAGATGACGAATAAAGCAATTGATCTGCGCAGCGATACCGTTACCCAGCCTTGTGCCGCAATGCGCTCAGCAATGACGCAGGCGCAGGTAGGCGACGACGTGTACGGGGACGATCCCACCGTCAATCGCTTGCAGGCATTGGCGGCCCAGCTGTTCGGCTTCGAGGCCGCGTTATTTGCGCCATCTGGTACCCAAACCAATTTGATCGCGCTACTGACGCACTGCGGACGTGGCGACGAATATATCGTCGGCCAGCAGGCGCACACCTATAAATATGAAGGAGGCGGTGCTGCCGTGTTGGGCAGTATCCAGCCGCAACCGCTTGCGCATCAAAGCGATGGCAGCCTGGCGCTGGAAGATATTGCCGCCGCCATCAAGCCCGACGACTTCCATTTTGCCCGCAGCCGCTTGCTGGCACTGGAAAACACCATAGGCGGACGTGTGCTGGGAGCAGGCTACCTGCGCGCCGCTACCGACCTGGCGCATGAGCGCGGCCTCGCTACGCATCTCGACGGGGCCCGGATTTGCAATGCAGCGGTCCAGCAAGGCATCAGCCTGAAAGAAGCGGTGCGGGGCTTCGATAGCGTCTCGGTATGCCTGTCGAAAGGACTTGGCGCACCGGTCGGATCGATTCTGTGTGGCAAGCGCAGCTTTATCGAGCAGGGCTTGCGCTGGCGCAAGATGTTGGGTGGCGGCATGCGTCAAGCTGGCATCTTGGCCGCTGCAGGCATATATGCGCTGGAGCATAACGTAGAGCGTCTGGCTGACGACCACGACAATGCCCGATATCTCGCGCAAGGCTTGGCGCAGATACCCGGTTTGGCAGTGCAGATGCCACAAACCAATATTGTGTATGTCGATGTGCCGCCTGCGCATTGGCAAAAACTTGCGGCGGCACTGCAGGAAAACGGCATCACGGCGAGTATCAGCGCCCCGATGCGGCTGGTGACGCACAAGGATGTATCGCGTCAGGACATCGCGCATGTCATTGCCGTATTTGTGCGCTGTATCGAAGCGGACTGAGGGGGTCGTCGGAGTGGTAGGCATCCAAAAACGTGATGCGATTGTTTTATGCTGCACCGCACAAATAATTCTGGACATTTTTTTTCGGCTTGTGTAGAGTATGTTTTGTGCAGTGCAGCATTATATGTTTTGATTATCCATATTCATCAACAAGGAAATGTCATGTCTACAATTCAAGAGCAGTTTCTAGCAGCAAGCAAGTCCCATTTTGAAGCGCAATTGGCAATGATCAATTCTCTGACTACCAAGGTATTTGGCGAAGCAGAAAAAATCATCAATCTCAACGTCAATGTAGCCAAAGCTACGCTGGAAGATTCGGCCGCAGCGAGCCAGCAGTTGCTGGCAGCAAAAGACGTCCAGGATTTTTTGAAAATTAGCGCTGCCCAAAGCCAGCCAAGCGCTGAAAAAGCGCTCGCATACAGCCGTGAACTGGCAAGCATCACTGCCGCGAGTCAGAAAGAACTGAGCCAAGCCGCTGAAGCGCAACTCGCTGAAAGCAACGAAAAGCTGACCAAGCTGATCACCGAGTTGACCAAGAACGCTCCTGCCGGTTCCGAAAGCGTGGTCGAGATGCTCAAGTCGGTGGTTGCAAATGCCAACGCTGGCTACGATCAAGTGTTGAAAACCACTAAAAAAGCAGCGGAAACCCTGGAAGAAAATGTTACCAAGGCAACCAATAGCTTTACCGAGGCAGCACAGAAAGCAGCTGCCAAAGCCGGCAAGAAGTAATCCGGTATAACAAGCACGTAAAAAATGGATCGCATTGCGGTCCATTTTT
>Ga0366748_1013_pt1 | contig 42754 bp, 57 predicted proteins | sample BONcelHN113001C6_FD_207079 | JGI IMG/M metagenome (GOLD analysis project Ga0366748, IMG submission 207079) | Enriched cells from coal bed in the Powder River Basin, Montana, United States - BONCAT cells N11 rep1 HSBNCT.N11.300.1.C6 ...
CTGTCCAGCTCGGCACTGGCGTTTGCAGCAGCATGGGTTCGTTTTCATTCCTTCCGATGCAAATACAGTTCAGCCATGCCAGTAAGCAGTTCGATCGGCAGCGGGAACACGATGGTCGATGATTTGTCGCCGGCGATGTTGGCCAGCGTTTGCATATAGCGCAATTGCATCGCGCCCGGCTGCTGCGCCAGTATTTGGGCCGCCTGCATCAGTTTTTCCGATGCCTGCAACTCGCCTTCGGCGTGGATTACCTTGGCGCGCCGTTCGCGCTCGGCTTCCGCTTGCCGGGCGATCGCCCGCACCATCGTTTCGTCGAGATCGACATGCTTGCTCTCGACGTTGGTGACCTTGATGCCCCAGGCATCGGTTTGCGCATCGAGCACTTGCTGGATATCCATGTTCAAACGTTCGCGTTCGGCCAGCATGTCATCGAGTTCGTGCTTGCCCAGCACCGAGCGCAGCGTGGTTTGGGCCAGCTGGCTGGTCGCTTCGAAAAAATTTTCGACCTGGATGATCGCTTTCTCGGGAGCGATCACGCGAAAATACAATACCGCATTGACTTTTACCGACACGTTATCGCGCGAGATCACGTCCTGCGTCGGCACGTCGTGCACGATAGTGCGCAGATCGACGCGCACCATTTGCTGAATCACCGGCAAGATAATTACCAGTCCAGGCCCCTTGACGGACCAGAACCGGCCCAACTGAAATACCACGCCGCGCTCGTATTCGCGCAGCACACGGATCGAGGCGGCGAGCAGTGCAAGGATCAGCAGGACAAGGCCGCTGAAGCCGAATTCGAAAAACATGGTTATTCTCCTTTTTCGTTATTACCTGCAGGCACCACTTCCAGCACCAATCCATTGCGCGCCACCACCCGTACCTTTTGCGCGCGCTGCAGCGGCGTATTGCTGACTACGCGCCAGGTTTCGCCGCGCAAAAGCGCCCAGCCTTCGCGCTGCGTCGATTCCTGCATCTCTGCAATGCTGCCGATCAAATCGCCGGGCCCGACGACAACCGCACGGCGGCGGGTTTTCAGCGCGATGCCAACCATTCCCGCAAGCAACAGTGCACTCACTACGGCAACGGCGGCAATCACCGCGAGCGGAATCCCGAAGCCGGGCAGTTCGGTGTCGATCAGGATCAGCGCACCGGTCACGAATGCGGCAATGCCGCCCAGTCCGAGCACGCCGAAACTCGGCACGAACGCTTCCGCCACCATGAACGCCATGCCGAGCAAGATCAGCGCCAGCCCTGCATAGTTCACCGGCAGCAATTGCAATGCATACATTGCCAGCAACAGGCAGATGGCGCCGACCACGCCTGGCAGCGCGAGTCCGGGATTGGTGAATTCAAAAATGATCCCGTAAATGCCAATCGTCATCAAAAGCAGCGCGACGCTCGGATTGGTGATCACCGCAAGCAGTTGCGCGCGCCAGTCCGGCTGGACGTCGTTGACAATCGCATTCCTGGTTTGCAGCAACTTCTCTTGCCCAAGCACATTCACCTTTTTGCCGTCAAGCTGCTTAATCAGTGCGGCAACATCGGCGGCGATGTATTCGACGACCCCGAACTGCAATGCATCCTGCGCCGGCAGGCTCACCGCCTCGCGCACCGCGCGCTCGGCCCAGTCGATATTGCGGCCCCGCATTTGCGCCAAGCCGCGGATGTACGCAGCAGCATCGTTGACTTGCTTGCGCGTCATCGCCGAACCGCCGTCGGCCTTGCCGGTGGCCTCCTCGGGTTTCTTGCCTGTCGCATCGCCGTTGCTGCCCGGCGCGGGCTTTTCGGGTTCCGGCTGCATCGGATTGCCGCCGATCTGAACCGGCGTGGCTGCGCCCAGGTTGGTGCCCGGAGCCATTGCCGCGATATGGCTTGCATACAGGATATAAGTACCGGCGCTGGCAGCGCGCGCACCGCTCGGCGCGACGTAGCCGGCAACCGGCACCGGCGAAGTCAGGATCGCCTTGATGATCGCGCGCATCGAAGTATCGAGCCCGCCCGGCGTATCCATTTGCACTATCACCAGTTGACTCCCGTCCTTCGCTGCACGCGCGATGCCGCGCACCAGATAGTCGGCACTGGCCGGGCCGATTGCGCCATCGACCGTCAGCAGCGTCACTTGCGCCGGTGCCGCAGCCACCGGCCCGATCCATGCGACCAGCAGCAACGCAATGAGCGCATGCAGAAAACGATTTGCGGTCAAAATGCCCCCGGTCTGGCACCGCGCAGTGCCGGCGTCAAAGGCAATCGCGTGCGTTCGTGGAAGGTTCGTGGAAACACCGCTTGCTCCCGAACACGAATGTGCGGAGCAAGATGGGAACTTCCATATTATTTTCAGGCACTGCGGCGCCACGGCCTTGCGTGAAATCAAAATGGCGCTTGTTTGCCGTCCCGATCGTGCGTCGCTGGCAGAGCGGCGCTTACCGCGAAGGGATTGTCAACGGAGCGCGCTTCATCAAACGATGGCTGCGATCAGCGGCTTGCACCTCATGCATGCGCGGTTGCGGGCTGCCTGACGCTGCCTTGCAATGCGATAGCGAGAGTAAGCGATAATACAAAACCACCCCCTACCAATAGACAAATGGACAAATGGACAACATCAATATTATCGCTGCCGTTCTTTTCGCTATCGCGCTTGTGCATACCTTTGCAGCAAAATCCTTCGAACGCCTGGCCGATCATCATCCGAAACATGCCGGCTTGCTGCATTTGCTGGGTGAAATTGAAGTGGTCTTCGGATTCTGGGCCTGTATTTTGCTGCTCGTAATGGCGTTCACCGTAGGCGGCACAGAAGCCATTGCCTACGCGGAATCGCGGCAGTATACGGAACCCCTGTTCGTATTCGTCGTCATGATCGTCGCTGCATCGAGGCCGATTCTGGAAGCGGTCAAGGCACTGGTTGCCGCGATCGCAACGCTGGTTCCGGTGAACTCCGCTGTCGCGCGCGTATGGCTTGGCCTCGCGCTGGTCCCGCTCATCGGTTCGCTGATCACCGAACCTGCTGCGATGACGCTGGCTGCGCTCATTCTGGCGCCGCAGGTTTTTCGGCAAGGTATCCCGGAATGGCTGAAATACGGCGCGCTCGGCGTGCTTTTCGTCAACGTATCGATCGGCGGCACGCTGACTTCGTTTGCCGCGCCGCCGGTGCTGATGGTCGCAACCACATGGCAATGGGACAGCCTCTTCATGGCCAGCCATTTCGGATGGAAAGCATGCATCGCGGTCATGATCAACGCCACCGTCATTACCTTTTTGCTGCGCAGCCATGTCGCCACAGCAAAACCGGATCGCGCTGCAGACACCGAACTCGCCGTTCCCTGGCTGGTGCGCGCGATTCATCTGGTGTTTTTGGCAGCCGTGGTCCTCTTTGCGCATCATCCTGTGATATTTCTCGGGATCTTCCTCTTTTTTCTGGGGTTCACTCAGGCTTATGCAAGGTACCAAGACCCGCTGATCCTGAAAGAAGGCTTGCTAGTGGGCTTTTTTCTGGCCGGGCTGGTGGTGCTGGGAGGAATGCAACAGTGGTGGCTGCAGCCGATCGTCTCCAGTCTCGAACCGACCGCGCTGTTCTTCGGCGCACTGGGATTGACCGCCATTACCGATAATGCGGCACTGACTTATCTCGGCTCATTGATCGAAGGAATGTCCGATCAAGCGAAGTACATGCTGGTGGCCGGCGCGGTGGCCGGAGGCGGCCTGACCGTCATTGCAAACGCACCCAACCCTGCCGGCGTGGCGCTGCTGCGCAGCGGCTTCAACGACCAGTCGATCGGAGCCGGCGGTCTATTGCTGGGAGCATTATTGCCAACGATGGTGGCGGGGCTTTTCTTCCTGCTGTAAGCGCGGCCCGACAGCGATTGACGCGACAAAAAATATCCGCCAACAGCATGAACGATAGTGGTAATCGAAGCCGCAGGAAGCGCGGGCCAGTTTCAGGCGGAGGCTCGGAATATACACAGAATTATTGGAGTATATTTTTATTCCGCAATAAATATATGCGGAATATGATATAAAAATCAGCATACTCCTTATTTTTACGAAATATTCCACTATCCGGACCCTGTTCGTGCCTTTCGCGGACAATGCATTCATCCGGGCGGCAGCTTCTGCCGGCCCGACGATTAAAATTCTGCGATCCAAAGGAAAAAGCCGCATCGGGTACCGAAACCCGATGCGGCCTTGAAGCCACGGACTGTCCTGCCGTTGCCGGCAGCACCATCCCTACTCGATCGCCTTGGCCATGTCCTCAATGACTTTCTTGGCGTCGCCGAATACCATCATCGTCTTGTCCATGTAGAACAGTTCGTTGTCCAGCCCCGCATACCCGGACGCCATCGAACGCTTGTTGACGATCACGGTCTTGGCCTTGTACGCCTCCAGGATCGGCATCCCGGCGATCGGCGATTTCGGGTCCTTGGCGGCCGGATTGACGACGTCGTTGGCGCCCAATACCAGCACCACGTCGGCCTGCGCGAATTCGCTGTTGATGTCTTCCATCTCGAACACCTGATCGTACGGCACTTCGGCTTCGGCCAGCAGCACGTTCATGTGGCCCGGCATGCGCCCGGCCACCGGATGGATCGCGAACTTCACGGTGACGCCGTTGTGGGTGAGCTTCTCGGCCAGTTCCATCAGCGCATGCTGCGCGCGCGCCACCGCCAGCCCGTAGCCGGGCACGATGATCACGGTTTCCGCATTACCCAAGAGGAACGCGGCATCGTCGGCCGAGCCGGACTTGACCGGGCGCTGCGGCCAGTGCTTTCAAATGGCGTTCGATCACCGCAGCCAATTTGACGCAGCCGATGCCGGCCGCCGCCCAGCCCGAATAGCTGTTGAGCATCGACACCACGACCGGCATGTCGGCGCCGCCGATCGGGATGATGATCAAGACTCCGAGCGCGAACGCGATCAGCGTCATCAGCACGAACGGCAGCCAGACTGGTGCGGTGCCGGGCGCGAAGCAAAAGATCAGCCCCAGCCCGAGCATCGCAATGGCCAGGATCAGGTTCAGGAAGTGCTGGCCCTTGAAGCTGACCGGCGCGCCCTGGAACAGGCGGAACTTGTATTTGCCCGACAATTTGCCGAAGGCAATCACCGAACCGGAGAAGGTGATCGCGCCGACGAAGGTGCCGATGAACAGTTCCAACCGGTTGCCGAACGGGATCGCAGCGCCGTGTTCGGCAATGCTGAACGCCCACGGTTCCGATACCGCGGCGACCGCGATGCAGACCGCAGCCAAGCCGATCAGCGAATGCATCGCTGCCACCAGTTCCGGCATCTTGGTCATTTCGACCCGTTTTGCCAGCAGTGCGCCGATCGAGCCGCCGACCACCACGCCGCCGATGACCAGTCCGTAGCCGATGCCGGCGCCGCCGGCCTCGGATTTGAGCTTGACGATCAGCGCGATCGTGGTGGCTACCGCGATCGCCATGCCGATCATGCCGAATGCATTGCCGCGCCGCGCGGTGGACGGATGCGACAAGCCCTTGAGCGCCTGGATGAAGCACACCGAGGCGATCAGATACAGCAACGTAACGAGATTCATGCTCATTGCTGGGCCTCCGCGCTGCTGTTGCGAGCGGCTTTAGGCTCTTTTTTGCGGAACATTTCCAGCATGCGCTGAGTCACCAGGAAGCCGCCGAAGACGTTGACCGCAGCCAGCGCAACGGCCAGCGTGCCCATGACTTGGCCGAGCAAGCCTTCGGTGAGGCCGGCGGCAAGCATCGCGCCGACGATGATGATGGCGGAAATGGCGTTGGTGACGGCCATCAACGGCGTGTGCAAGGCCGGCGTGACGGTCCAGACCACGTGGTAGCCGACGTAGATCGCCAGCACGAAGATGATGAGATTGGTAACGGTATGACTGATTTCCATGAGGCCCCCTGATTAAGATTTTTTGAGGATCTCGCCGCCGCTGCACAGCAGCGTGGCGGCGACGATTTCGTCTGCGCGGTCAAGCGTCAGATTGGCGTCGGCATCGATGATCAATTTGAGGAAGTCGAGCACGTTGCGCGCATACAGCGCCGAAGCATCTGCCGGCACCCGGGTCGCCAGATTGGAGTCGCCGATGATGTGCACGCCGTACTGCTGGACGGTCTGGCCGGATACCGACAGCGGACAGTTGCCGCCCTGCTCGGCCGCCATGTCGACGATCACAGAACCGGGCTTCATCGCCTTGACGGTGTCTTCCGAAATCAGGATCGGCGCCTTGCGGCCCGGAATCAGCGCGGTGGTGATGATGATGTCGGCCAGCTTGGCGCGCTCGTGCACCAGTTCAGCCTGACGCCGCATCCAGTCGGCCGGCATCGCGCGGGCGTAGCCGCCGGTGCCCTGCGCGATTTCCTTTTCTTCCTCGGTGATGAAAGGCACGTCGAGGAACTTGGCGCCGAGCGACTCGACCTGTTCCTTGACCGGCGGGCGCACGTCGGACGCTTCGATCACTGCGCCGAGCCGCTTGGCGGTAGCGATCGCCTGCAGGCCGGCCACGCCGACGCCCATGATCAGCACGCGCGCAGCCTTGACGGTGCCGGCGGCGGTCATCAGCATCGGCATGAAGCGCCCGTAGGTGTTGGCTGCCAGCAATACGGCCTTGTAGCCGGCGATATTCGCCTGCGACGACAGCACGTCCATCGATTGCGCGCGCGTGATGCGCGGCGCGGCTTCGAGCGCGAACGCGGTCAGGCCGTGGGCGGCCATCGCGGCGATATTGTCGGCGTCGAACGGATTCAGCATGCCGACGATGACCGTGCCCGACGGGATCAGCGTGCGCTCCTCGGCCGAGGGTGCGCGCACCTTGAGCACCAGTTCGCAGCCGAACGCGTCGGCGGCCGAGCCGATTGCGGCGCCGGCGGCCTGATAGGCGGCGTCTATCACGCTGGATGTGACGCCGGCGCCCGATTGCACTATGACCTGGTGCTTGCCTGCCACCAGCTTTTTGACCGTTTCCGGCGTAGCTGCCACACGCGTCTCTCCCGAGCGCGTTTCGGCGGGAATGCCGATTTTCATGTTTCCTCCATGGGTTTTGTAATTCTTACGGAAATCTTACACGACAATAATAGATCAGAGCTTCGGATTCTATTTGTTTCAAGGCAAGATTACTTCTATTTACATGATCTAAGCTTATGCGCTGCCGCGTCCGTACTGGCAGGCAACTTATAGCCCGGCCGCACAGCCGGCCCGGCCGACACGGTAAAATGTCGCCCTTATCAAGGAAAACTATGACCCACATCTGGACCCCTTCCGTCACGGTCGCGGCTGTCATCGAGCGCCAGGGCCGTTTCTTGCTGGTCGAGGAAGAAACCAGCGACGGCGTGCGCTTCAACCAGCCGGCCGGCCATCTGGACCCGCTCGAATCGCTCGAACAGGCGGTGGTGCGCGAGACGCTGGAAGAAACCGCGCACGATTTCACGCCCACCGCATTGATCGGCATGTATATGTCGCGCTATGTATCGGCGCGCACCCAGCGCGATGTCACCTATTTGCGCTTCACGTTTGCCGGCACGGTCGGCAAACAGCACGAGCAGGCGCTCGATACCGGAATTTTGCGTGCGCTATGGTTGACCTACGACGAAATCGTCGCCTGCCAGGCTACGCACCGCAGCCCGCTGGTGCTGCGCTGCGTCGACGATTATCTGGCCGGCGTGCGGGCGCCGCTGTCGCTGCTGCGAACGCATCCGTCGATCTTCGAGGTGCCGCATGACTAGGAAAAAAGTCGTGATCGGCATGTCGGGCGGCGTCGATTCCTCGGTGTCGGCCTGGCTGTTGAAACAACAGGGATATGAAGTCATCGGCCTGTTCATGAAAAACTGGGAAGACGACGACGATTCCGAATACTGTTCGACCCGCGAAGACTGGATCGATGCGGTCAGCGTGGCCGACGTGATCGGAGTCGATATCGAAGCGGTCAACTTCGCCGGCGAATACAAGGATCGGGTATTTGCCGAATTCCTGCGCGAATACCAAGCCGGCCGCACGCCGAATCCGGACGTGCTGTGCAACGCCGAAATCAAGTTCAAGGCCTTCCTCGACCATGCGATGAAGCTCGGCGCCGATTACATCGCCACCGGCCACTACGCCCGCGTGCGCGAGCAAGGCGGCAGCTTCCAGCTGCTGAAGGCGCTCGATGCCAGCAAGGACCAAAGCTATTTCCTGCACCGGCTGAATCAGGCGCAACTGGCCAATACGCTGTTTCCGCTGGGAAAAATCCAGAAGACCGAAGTGCGCCAGATCGCCGAACGGATCGGCTTGCCGAATGCCCGGAAAAAGGATTCCACCGGCATCTGCTTCATCGGCGAGCGCCCGTTCCGTGAATTCCTGAACCGCTACCTGTCGTATCAGCGCGGTCCGATGAAGACGCCGGAAGGCGATATCGTCGGCGAGCATGTCGGCCTGAGCTTTTACACGCTGGGCCAGCGCAAGGGCATCGGCATCGGCGGCATCAAGTCGCGCCAGAATCCGGACGGCAGCAGCGATGCCTGGTACGCAGCGCACAAGGACATAGCAAACAATACCTTGTACGTGGTGCAGGGCCATGAACATCCGTGGCTGCTGTCGACTCGACTGGAAGCCGCCCAGAGCAACTGGGTTTCCGGCATCTCCCCGGAACCTGGGCAGTATTGCGCCAAAACGCGCTATCGGCAAGCGGATATGCGCTGCAGCATCGGGAGTATCGATGCCGATGGATTCGCGCTGGAATTCGACCAGGCGCAATGGGCGGTCACGCCGGGACAATCCGCAGTGCTGTACGACGGCGATGTCTGCCTCGGCGGCGGCATCATCAATCGCTCCGACAGCGGCGCCACAACACTACCCGAAAACCGGTAGACGACTCTTCCGCACTCCCTGCGAGGCCGGCACCGGCCTTGCAGTCTTGCAGCACACAAGTTTTGCCCTGATTACATGCAGCTCTGCCGGCAGCTGAACTACGCCTGCCGCATCATCCCTCTCCGCTGAAAAAATTTCTCCTGCGACAAGCAATGCATTTTGTCGTGAAAAACGCTTGCAAACATCGCGAAAATACCCAATAATGCAAATGAGAATAGTTCGCATTTAAGGAAAAACTTCATGAGCGCAGTCGCCTCTTCGGATTTTGCATCTGGCACCGGCAGCACCGCTACCGGCGTTGCCGCTAGTGCCAATGCGGGCAATACGGTGGTGCGCATCAGCAGCCGCGACCTGTTTCAGCACGGGCGCGAAGTCGAAATCGATCATGAAGGACGCATCTACCGATTACGACTGACGCAACTCAATAAGCTGATTTTGAATGCCTGAGATCCGAAATGCCAATGCGTGATTCCACACAGCCAGCCAGCCGTTTTGCCGGCAGCCAGCCAAACAACCCAAGGAGAGCTTGATGGTTATCGACCCTATGGATAGTGCGTTATTTGCCCCCGGCGATGCATCTGCGCAACCGGATTTGCTGGTGTGCGCAACACTGCATTTGATGTCGCATTACACCACCGGCGGCGGCTGCGTCAAATTGGCTGCGGTGATCGAACGCCATTTGAAAGCACTGGCCGCAGCGCCCGGCCTGGCGCCGGTTTTGCGCGCCACCTGCTTGCAATTGACCGAGCAATGGGAAGGCGTAGTCGAACGCACGATGCCGCAACCGGAAAAATTCAGGTTGTTGAGCAAGCTCATGAACGGCACGCGCTGCGCCTGACAGGCCGGCGTCTTTTAAACACCTGGTCCCAACAAGGAATTTTGATGATTGTCTGTGTTTGCAACAATATATCCGACAAGGAAATCCGCCAGGCGGCGGATTCCGGTTTGACTACCCTGCAAGCGTTGCGCGACGACCTGGGCGTCGGCACCTGCTGCGGCAAATGCAAAAGTTGCGCAAAAACCGTCCTCAGGGATCATCTGAACGACAACGCCGATCAGGCTTACGCGATGCGGGCAACATCGGCCACATTCCCGCGCCGCACGCAGGCAGCCTGAAGATGGCGGCAACACCGTATGTAAGCAATTCATTGCGTAGTTCCGGTAACGCATTCGACTGGCAAAACAACCGGTTCGGCCCACTGGGCGCGGTCGTGCTGCTGCATGCCGGTCTTTTCCTTGCATTGCAATACGGCCTGCATGACTTGCCGAAAGCAGCGGCGCCGGCCAGTCCGAAAGAAATGTTCGCCAGCTTCATCGCGCCCGAACAGGCCAGTGCCGTGAGTGCGCCGAAGCCGCAGGTAACGCCGATCAAGCCGCAGACCAAACCGCGTCCCGCTCCGCCGAAACCGATCAGGAAAACGGTGCAGGTGCCGGCCGCAATTGCAGCGCCCTCACCGCACGCGATCAGCACGCCGCCATCGCACGCCGCACCCGACACGTCGCCGGCGCCAGAGGCGAGCGCCTCGACCGCCGTTGCTGCGACTGCAGCGGCTACGCCTCAGGCTGCCCAGCCGGCGTCGGCACAACCGAAAACCCTCTCGGTCGGAGTCGAATACCTGCAGCCGCCGCAACCGCGTTATCCGCCGCTATCGCGCCGCATGGGAGAAGAAGGGCGCGCCATTTTGCGCGTGCTCGTCAATGCGCATGGAATGCCGGAACGGGCTGAAATCCGCACCTCGTCGGGCATCGCGCGACTCGATGAAGCAGCGCGCGAAGCCGTGATGCGCGCGCAGTTCCGGCCCCATATCGACAACGGCCAGGCAGTGGCGGTCTTCGTCATCGTGCCGATCCGCTTTCAGCTCAATCAATAATCCCTATTAAATTAAAGTCAAAGGAACATCATGCAAGCAAGCCCCTATGGATTGGAAAGCCTGTGGACCCAGGGCGACCTGGTTACCAAAGGCGTCGCCTGTCTGCTACTGGCGCTGTCGGTCGCATCCTGGTACGTGATCGTCACCAAGGCGCTGCAGTTATGGCGTTTCCGGCGCGCCGCACAGGCTGCCGGACGCGAATTCTGGGATACCACGACCCTGGCCGAAGGCGTCGCCACGCTCGGGCGCGGCAATCCATTCGCCGACATTGCGCAAAGCGGCGTCGAAGCGATGCAACATCATCAGGCGCACAAAGGCCATTTGCACGACCAGTTATCGGTCAGCGACTGGGTCACGCTGTCGCTGCGGCAAGCGATCGATGAAGCATCGGCGCGCTTGCAGTCCGGCATGGCCGTACTGGCATCGGTCGGTTCCACCGCACCGTTCGTCGGCCTGTTCGGCACGGTCTGGGGCATCTATCATGCGCTGGTCGCCATCGGCACCTCGGGGCAATCGAGCATCGACAAGGTGGCCGGTCCGGTCGGCGAGGCGCTGATCATGACCGCGCTCGGGCTGGCGGTCGCGATTCCCGCCACCTTCGGCTATAACGCACTGGTGCGCGGCAACAAGGCGACCATCGCCAAGCTCAACAAGTTCGGCTTCGACCTGCATGCGCTATTCGTCACCGGCGCCCGCAGCGGCAACAGCGATGCGGTCAAACCGACCAGGCTGACCGCGCTCAGGGAGGCCAGCTAATGTCGATGGGTTCCCTGTCCGAAGCGGACGACGACTTCAATCCGGAAATCAATACCACGCCGCTGGTGGACGTGATGCTGGTGCTGCTGATCATCTTCATCATCACCATCCCGGTAATGAATCACAGCGTCAACATCGATTTGCCGCGTGCCAGCAACCAGCCCGATCTGGTCAAGCCGGAAAACATCAATCTGGCCATCGATGCCCGAGGCCAGGTGTTCTGGGATGCGCAAGCGATCGATTCCGAGCAGTTGCAACAGCGCATTGCGCTTGCCGCTGCCAAAAACCCGCAGCCGGAACTGCACTTGCGCGCCGAACGCACCACCCAGTACGAAAAAGTCGCGCAAGTGATGGCCGCCGCGCAGTCCGGCGGTCTGGGCAAAATCGGCTTCATTACCGACCCGCAACCGAAATGAAGGACCGTAAAGACGCAGCAATCAGTCGATGACAGTCACGAAAAGCACGAAATCCATACATAACTTCATTTAATCAAAAATTAAGGAGTATGTGGATTTTCATGGTTTTTTCCGCATATATTTGCTGGGCCTGAAAATATACTCAGACCTGTTTTGAGTTTTATCCGACGCCATGCATGATGCGCCCGGATTTTCGTGCCCTTCATACAGATGGGCACCGCTGCTTCAATTTCTCACCTCAATCAGCAAGCAGCCGCGCACAACAAGCGGCAAGCGTCGCTGCTTGATTTTCTCCAATAGCCAGCCATGCGTCTTTGCGATACACCAGCCAGCCATCCAACTAAGCACAAAGACAGATCATGGCATTCAGAAAAACCAAACTGGCGCTGATGGTGACCGTAGCGGCGCTGTCGGCGCAGCAATCGCAAGCCCAGGACACAGTGCCGGATTCCGGCGCGGAAGAAACGCTGCTGCCGCCGGTAGTCGTTTCAGCGTCCCGCTCGAACATCGAGGTCGAAAAGGCGCCGCAAACGGTCGTCATCATCGAGAAGGAAGAAATCGAACGGCAGTTGGCCATTTCGAACAACTCGTCGGATCTCTTGAGCAGCATTCTTCCATCCTATACGCCGAGCCGCGGCAAGATGAACGGTTCCGGCGAAACGCTGCGCGGACGTACGCCGTTGATATTGATCGACGGCGTGCCGCAATCGAACCCGATGCGCCCTACCGGCCGCGAGGCGCACACCATCGATTTCGCGATGGTCGAGCGCATCGAGGTGATTCAGGGCGCCAACGCGGTCAACGGCCTGGGCGCCACCGGCGGCACGATCAACATCATCACCCGACGCCCCGCCAAAGGCTCTTTCAACCAGCATATCGATGTGCAAGCCACGATGCCGACGTCGAAACTGGACTCCGATGCGATGAGCTACAAGACAACCTATCGGGTGGACGGGCGCAAGGACAAGCTCGATTACCTGTTTTCAATCGGCTATGACAGCCAGGGCTTGTATCGGGATGGCGGAGGCAGAGCGATCGGGGCTGACACGACGCAGGGCGATCTGATGGATTCCCGCAGTTACGACGTTCTCGGCAAGCTCGGCTACTGGATCGACGACAACCAGCGCGTGCAATTCACCGTCAATCGCTACAAAATCAAGTCGAAGGCCAACTACGTCGGAGTCGCCGGCGATCGGCAACGCGGGACGCCGTCCACCTCCATCGAAGGCGACCCGGAAGGCACGCCGCCGTCGAACGACGTTTTGAGTTCCAGCATCAGCTACAACCATTTTGACCTTGCGGGCATGGAATTGTCCGCAATGGTGTTCAACCAGGAATTCGAAGGACTATTCGGCGCGGATAATTCCGCCACATTCCAGGATGCGTCGATCGCGCCGGTGGGCACGCTCTTTGACCAATCCCGCGCGGTCGCCTCCAAGTACGGCAGCAAGGTAGGCCTGACAAAATCGGACCTGCTTGGCGGGCGCCTGAAGGTAACAACCGGTTTTGATACGCTGTTCGACAAGGGCAAACAGGATTTGTACGGCACCGGACGCACCTATGTGCCAGAATCGGAATACCGGAACCTCTCCTTGTTTGCACAGGGCGAATATCAACTTCTCGACAACCTGATCTTGCATGGCGGCGTGCGCAAGGAAAATGCCGACCTGAAGGTAGACAGCTACCGTACGCTGGCGGCGAACAAGAAGGTACTGGTCGAAGGCGGCACGATAAAGTTCAATGAGACACTGCTCAACGCAGGCATCGTCTACAACCCGATCCGGGATGTCATCTTGTTTACCAGCTATTCCGAGGGCTTCGGCATGCCGGACATCGGACGGGCGCTGCGCTCGGTCAACAAGCCGGGCCAAAGCATCAGCAACATGCAAAATCTCGAACCGATCCTGACCAGAAGCGTCGAGATCGGCACGCGCATCCGAAAAGGCAAATGGGATTTCGATACCAGTTACTTCCGCTCGGATTCGGATTTCGGCACGCGCATCGTCTCGCTCAATGGCGTCTTCATGATGGCACGGGAAAAAACCCGCATTCAAGGCATCGAAGCCAGCCTCGGTTATCGGTTCAACCCCGCGCACCGGGCCAAGCTCTCCTACGCGCACACCAAGGGCCGCTATGACAGCAACGAGGACGGCAGCCTGGACGCAAAACTCGACGGTCTGAACGTCGCGCCTAATCGCGTGATCGCAACATGGTCCGCAAACTGGAGCGAGAAATTGGCATCGTTCGTGCAGGTACAGCATGCGTTCAATCAATCCTTCGACGATCCCGCAAAAGAATTCAACGGTTACACGCTGGTCGATGCCACCGTCAATTACAAGCTGCCGAAAGGCGAGTTGCGCTTGGGGGTCGCCAACCTGTTCGACAAGGACTACATCACGTATTACTCGCAAAGCGCGCTGGTCGAGCCCAAACGCTATTTCGCCGGACGGGGACGCACGGTTACGCTGGGCTATTCGCTCGGCTTTTGACATCGCATGAGTGCACGGGCGTGAAAAACATGAACTGCAAGCTGTCGTTCGACCGTTTCGCCCGCTTACTGCGCTTGCTGGGCGCAGTGTTTGGCGGCTACGCGCTGACCGCGCTGACCGTCGCTTCGGCGGGCGCAGTCATGGCCCGCCTTGGCATGGCGCGATCCGAGGCGGTGGTGCTGGCAGCGATGCTAGGCTTTGTCGTTTATCTGACGCTGCTGTTGTGGGCTTTCAGCGTCAGGAACGTGGCGCGGCTGTGGGTGGCTTTGGCGGCCGGCGGGGCGGCCATGGCCGTCCTGTTGCACTTTGTGAGCTAGGGGTACAAACATGGAACGCAGTTTCGGGAAATCCATGGTCTGGCTGCACAGCTGGGCCGGGGTGGTGTTGGGCGGCTTGCTGTTTGCCGTCTTCTGGATGGGAACGCTGAGTGTGTTCGACCGCGAGATCGACCGCTGGATGATGCCGCAGACGCGGCTGGCGCCTGGCACGCAGAGCATTTCCCTCGACCGCATCGCGCGCACAGCCAATGCGACGGTTCCGGCGCAAGCGCGCCAATGGCGGGTTGATCTTCCGACCGAACGGGTGCCGGTGCTGCGTTTTTCCTATCAGGACAGCGGGGGGGACATCATTGCCCGTCAGCTTGATCCGGAAACGTATGCATTCATCCCGAATCAGGGAACGAAGGCCGGCACCGGCTTCATCTTTCCCTTCCATTACAGCCTACATTTGAAGTGGCAGGATCTGGGCAAATGGCTGGTGGGTCTGGCGGCGATGACGATGCTGGCGTTGCTGGTTTCCGGAGTGATCATCCACAAGAAGATCTTTGCCCAGTTTTTCACCTTCCGACCAAACAAGCGCTTGCAACGCAGCAGCCTGGATCTGCACAACCTCACCGGCGTGATCGGCCTGCCATTCCATTTCGCGATCGCGCTCTCCGGGTTGATCATCTTTATGACGCTCTACTTTCCGCAGGCACACTGGGGCGCTTACGGCAGCAGCAAGCAAGCGAACAAGGCTTTTACCGCCGAAGCCTACGGCCGCTTCGCACGACCCAAAGCCAACACGCGGGGAACGCTCGCTTCGCTGGACGCGATGGTGCACCGTGCCGAGCGCGAGTGGGCTGGCGGACAGCCGTACTTCGTGCGCGTGTGGCATCCGGGCGATGCCAACAGTTATGTCGAGCTGCGCCGCTCCTACGCGCGCGACATCACGATGAACATGGATCAGATTTACTTCGATGCGGCGAGCGGAAAGGTTTTGCATCGGTTCGAGGCGGCACCGGTGATGACGCTGCAGCGTTTCATCTCGGGTCTGCATTTCATTCAGTTCGAGCACTGGGCGCTGCGCTGGCTGTATTTCCTCGCCGGTTTGTCCGGCTGTGTGATGATCGCCACCGGGTTTATTTTCTGGCTGGAGGCGCGCCGCGCGCAGCACGCGAAGAAGGGACTGGCCGGCGTGCGGCTGGTCGAAGGACTGACCATCGGCAGCGTCACCGGAATCATGAGTGCCACGCTGAGCTTCTTCATTGCCAACCGGCTGCTGCCATTATCCATTTCATTTGCCGGTGTGGAGCGTGCCGAACTTGAGATGTGGGCTTTCTACCTGATGTGGATCGCCGCCTTTGCGCATGCATGGTTGCGCCCCGGCCGGGCTTGGCGCGAACAGGCATCGATAATTGCCGGGCTGTCGGTGCTGGCCGTGCTGCTGAACTGGCTGACCACCGGCGACCATATCGCGCATGCGCTCGCGACCCGTCGCTGGGCCGTGGCCGGCATGGATCTGATGCTGCTGGCGACAGCGATGCTTGCGGTGGCGGCGGCACGCCGGCTGGGGCAGCGTGCGCGCGAATTTGCCGCGCCAATCGGGCCGTCCGTCCCGGTCCGCGGGGAGCGCAAGCATGGCTGATGCGTTGCTGACAGCCGCCGCGTTTGCCGTCACTTATTTTGCCTTCACGTTGCTGGCTCTCGCGCAAGAGCAGCATTGGTCCGGCGTCACCCGCGACCTGCAGCTGCCGCAGCCGTCTGCGGCGGCGTTGCGGCGCTGGCGCGGGCTTGCCGGCACCGGCCTTGCGCTCGGTTGCGCGCTGTGCGTGCTGGGCAATGGTCCGAGCTTCGGCGCCCTGTTGTGGGTGCTGCTGCTGGGCGCCTGCGCGATGGCGGTGGCATTCACGCTGGCCTGGAAGCCGCAATGGCTGCATGGCATCGCACGGTGTGCGCTACGTCGGCGGGGGCAGATTTGACCGACTGGCCCGCAGGAAAATCCTGCCAAAGCCGGGAATTTATCACTCAGATAACAACACGATTTTCATTCCACCCTACAGCCAGCCAAAAGTCTTTTTGAGATGCCAGCCAGCCAAAAATTTTTACTCGACAGGAAGCATCATGGCATTCAAGAAGACCAAACTGGCGCTGCTGGTCGCGCTGTCCACACAACAATTATCTAGCCCGCTCTACGCGCAAACGGCCGCGCCCGCCCAACCAGAAGCGAGCATGCCCGAGATCAAAGTGCAAGCCACCCCTCAAAGCGAAAGCTACAATCCGCCGACCGCGGTCAGCGCCACCAAGATCGAAGCGCCGCTGCGCGACATCCCGCAGACGGTGAACGTGGTGCCGCAGCAATTGTTGCGCGATCAGGGCGTGCGCTCGCTGCAGGATGTGCTGAAGTCGGTGCCCGGGATCGGGCTGTCGCACGGCGACGGCCAGCGCGATCAGGTGACGATTCGCGGCTTTACCGCAATTGCCGATCAGTTCATCGACGGGATGCGCGACGATGCGCTGTATTTCCGCGATTTATCCAATATCGAGCAAGTCGAAGTAATCAAGGGACCGGCATCGGTGCTGTACGGCCGCGGCTCCTCCGGCGGTCTGATCAACCGCATCTCGAAAAAACCCGGTATCGACAAGAACGAAGTCAGCGTTCAGTTCGGCAGCTGGGCGCAGCGCCGCGGCGAATTCGACCTGGCGCGCAATTACAGTGAGAACGGCATCGCGTTTCGCGTCACCGGCGCGGTGGAACGCGCCGACAGCTATCGCGACCAGCAATTTCTGCAGCGCGAAGCGCTGGCGCCTTCGCTGTCGCTCCAGCTCGGCGCAGATACCAAGCTGTTGCTGCAGGGCGAATACCTGTCCGACCGCCGCGTGACCGACTTCGGCGTGCCTTTCTATAAGGGCCGGCCGGTCGACGTACCGGCCAGCACCTATTACGGCGCCGCCAATGCGAAGGATTTCGATTATTCCCAGTCGCGCGTGACCGCACTCGGCTTCACGCTGGATCACCGCTTCAACAGCGAATGGTCGGTGCGCAATGCATTCCGCCACACCGATTTTTCGCTCGACCGCAACAACACGCTGGTCGGTTCGATCAATGAAGCGGCGCTCACCGCATCGCTCACGCGCGGCAATGTGAGGCGCGAAGAAGACGGCTATGTCAATCAGACCGAACTGACCCAGAAGACCACGCTGGCCGGCATCCAGCATCAATTGCTGTATGGGGTCGAATTCGGCAGGCAGAACAAGGATCAGGTAGTGCGCAACCGGACCAATATCGCCACCGTTTCGCTGTTCAATCCGGTAGCGCCGGTGGTGCCTTTTACCGCCCCGGCAGCGCCGTCCGCCGACAATCGCGCGATCATGACGGTGGCCAGCGTGTATGCGCAAGACATGGTCACGCTGTCAGAACACTGGAAGGCGCTGGCGGGCCTGCGCTATGACCAGTTCGGCCAGGAAACCGCAGAGCGGATCGCCGGCAGGCCCGATCTGGATCGCACCGACCGCGCCTGGAGTCCGCGTGCCGGGCTGGTCTATCAGCCGACGCAAAACCAGTCTTACTACGCGTCCTATAGCAAGTCGTTCCAGCCTTCCGGCGAGACCTTCGCGCTGGCGGCGAACAATGCGCAGCTTGCGCCGGAAATCACCACGAACAAGGAAATCGGCGCCAAGCTCGATTTGCTCGGCGGCCGCGCGTCCGCCACCGCATCGCTGTTTCAGCTCGAGCGCACCAACATCAAGAGTTCCGACCCGATCAGCAATCAGTTGATCCCGATCGGCGTGCAGCGCACCAATGGCCTAGAGCTGACCTTTACCGGCGACCTGTCGCACGGCTGGCAAATCTGGTCCGGCTATTCCTACCTCGATGCGTGCGTCACTTCCTCGATCGCGAAGGACGATGGCCAATCGATCCAAGGCAAGCGCGCCACGCTGACCCCGGTCCACAGCGCCAATCTGTGGCTCACCAAGGCATTGGGACGCGGCTTCGGCGCGGGCGCCGGGATCAATTATGTCGGCGAGCGCTTTGCCAATCCGGGCAATACCGTCACCCTGCCGGGCTACGCGACCGCCGACGCGATGGCTTATTACCGGATGGGCGGCATCGATTTGCAATTGAACCTGATGAATGTGTTCAACCGTGCATACATCGTTGCAGGACACGGCAGCAGCAAAAACCTGAACCTGCCCGGCGCGCCGCGCTCGGTGCAGATCACTGCGCGCTACAGCTTCTAAGCAAGCCCAGATGCAAGCCCACATCTATCCGCTGTCGCTCGGCACTACGCGTGTGGAACCAGCCACACGCGCAGTGCCCGAGATCCGCAAGCGCAGCCGCAGCCGGCGCGCGGTCTACCTGAGCTGGTTGCGCAAAACACATCTGTACGTCGGCTTGTGGGGTGCGCTGCTGATCGGCATTTGGTGCATGTGGCCGGTGTAGGGAACTGCCGGGTCCGTTCGATCGAAATACACATGATGTCAAAAAAGATGGGCTAAGCTATTATTCGAGGACACCCCGGCACCAGCCCGCCCTGCTGCCAGCCTCGCCAATTTTTCCACCCCTCATTTTGGAGATCCCCATGAAAGGCGATAAAAACGTCATCAAGTTGCTTAATGCGCAACTTACCAATGAACTCACCGCCATCAACCAATATTTTCTGCATGCGCGCATGTACCGGCATTGGGGACTGGAAAAGCTGGGCAAGAAAGAATACGACGAATCGATCGGCGAAATGAAGCATGCGGACAAGCTGATCAACCGCATCCTGATGCTGGACGGTTTGCCGAACGTGCAGGCGATGCACAAGATCATGATCGGCGAGAACACGCCCGAGATGCTGCAATGCGACCTGAAGCTCGAATACGGCGCGCAAAAAACCGTCAAGGAAGGCATCGCCTTCGCTGAAGCTGCCGCCGATTACGTGTCGCGCGACTTGCTGCTGGAAATTCTCGACGATACCGAAGAACATATCGACTGGCTCGAAACGCAAATCGACCTGATTGAGAAAGTCGGCCTGCAGAATTATCTGCAGTCGCAAATGGATCACGCATCCTGATCGCAATATCAGAATGAATACGGGAGTATATTAAAAAACACTACCTTTACCGCGCATATACTATGCGCGTCGCAAATATACAGACCGCAGTATAAAAAGGCGAAAGACATGTAAAATGTCTTTCGCCTTTTTGCCGCGCGTACCGTGCGCTTATTGCGGCACGGTATCCTTGAACGAGGGGCGTTCGGACAATTTCTCGAACAGGCGCCGCAGATTATGGTAATCCTCGCGCCAATCGATTTCCGGGAAACGGAAAGACAGCCAGCCCAGCATGCAACCGACCGCGATGTCGGCCAGCGTGTACTGGTTGCCGGCGCAAAACGGTTTTTCGCCCAGGTCGTCGGCCAATTGTTTCAGGCCTGCATGCACCTTGCCCATCTGGCGTGCGATCCAGACCGGGCTTTGCTGCTGCTCGGGACGCAAGGTTTTTTCCAGCCGCACCAGAACCGCTGCATCCAGCACGCCGTCGGCCAGCGCTTCCCAGCACTTGACGCTGGAACGTTCGCGACCGCCGGCCGGGATCAGCTTGCCCACCGGCGTCAGGGTATCGAGGTATTCGACAATCACGCGCGAATCGAATAGCACGCTGCCATCATCCATCAGCAGCGCCGGCACCTTGCCCAGCGCACTGGTTTGTCCAATCGTCGTGTTCGCCGCCCATACGTCTTCCAAAATAAACGTATAGTCGAGTTTCTTCTCCGCAAACACGACCCGGACTTTACGTACATAAGGGCTAGCCAGTGAGCCAATCAGTTTCATAAGCGCTTCATATCAAAAGAATGGCCCAGTATATCATCCCGGAAACCGCAACTGCGTACCGGCCGGTTTCGATAAGACCATGAATTTATTGAAAAATATCATCATTTAGCGATTCAGCAAGCGCGTCACGCAATTCCATCTGCAGCGCGCGTGAATGGTAAAATCCTGCTTTCGCCTGTTTCAGGCTCCGATCCGTGCGACATCCGGCGCCTTTCTTCATTTTCGACTCATTTACGCTACTGTCCCTATCATGTCACTTTCCCCGCTCTCCGCCCTGTCCCCGCTCGATGGCCGCTATGCCGCCAAAGTCGATACCTTGCGCCCCATCCTGTCCGAAGCCGGCTTCATGCATCATCGGGTAAAAGTCGAGATTTCCTGGCTACAAGCATTGTCGCAAGCGGGCCTGGCTGAAATCCAGCCGTTTTCCGCCAGCGCCAGTGCGCGCCTGGATCACATCGCCGCCGCATTCACCGAAAGCGACGCCGCCCGGATCAAGGAAATCGAAGCGGTTACCAACCACGACGTGAAAGCGGTCGAATACTGGCTCAAGGAGCAGGTAAAAGACGTGCCGGAATTACTCCAGGCGTCCGAATTCATCCACTTCGCCTGCACCTCGGAAGACATCAATAATACGTCGCACGGAATGATGCTGAAAGCCGCCCGCGACAACGTGATGCTGCCGGCGCTGCAAGGCCTGGTCGCCAAGCTGACCGAACTGGCGCACGCGCATGCGGATGTATCGATGCTGGCGCGCACCCACGGCCAGCCAGCCAGCCCGACCACGCTCGGCAAGGAAATCGCCAACGTGGTCGCGCGTCTGCAACGCGCGCAACAGCGTATCGCCGCGATCGAAATTCTGGGCAAGATGAATGGCGCAGTCGGCAATTACAACGCCCATCTGTCGGCCTACCCAGACGTTGACTGGCCGGCGTTTTCGAAGAACGTGATCGAGCAGCGCCTCGGCCTGACCTTCAATCCGTACACGATCCAGATCGAGCCGCACGATTACATGGCCGAACTGTTCGACGCCTTTGCGCGCGCCAACACGATTTTGCTCGACCTGAATCGCGACCTGTGGGGCTATATTGCGCAAGGCTATTTCAAACAGCGCACCAAGGCCGGCGAAATCGGCTCCAGCACGATGCCGCACAAGGTCAATCCGATCGATTTCGAGAATTCCGAAGGCAATCTGGGCCTGGCCAATGCGCTGCTCAAGCACCTGTCGGAAAAACTGCCGGTGTCGCGCTGGCAGCGCGATCTGACCGATTCGACCGTGCTGCGCAATATCGGCGTCGCGTTCGGCTACACGCTGCTGGCGTACGACAGCTGCCTGCGCGGACTGAACAAGCTCGAAGTCAATCCGGCCCGCCTGGCCGAAGACCTCGACGCCACCTGGGAAGTGCTGGCCGAACCGGTGCAAACGGTAATGCGCCGCTACGGGATCGAAAACCCGTACGAGCAATTGAAGGAACTCACGCGCGGCAAGGGAATTTCCAAGGAAGGCTTGCGCGACTTCATCACCGGCCTGACCATTCCGCAGCACGCGAAAGATTTGCTGCTGGCGATGACGCCCGCCAATTACATCGGCATTGCAGCGGAACTGGCGCGCAAGATTTAAACGTAATTTAAGCGTGGGTTAAACATTTACGGCAGGGACAGAATGTGAGGGGGTGAGTGGTTCTGCACTTAGAGGGAAACCAAAAAAAGCTCCGAAAGCCAATAACGACGCGGCTTTCGGAGCTTTTGGCCAATTTTCAGGAAAACGCAAAAAATAGCGAAAAATGCGCGAATTATGGAAGAATTTGCGTTTGATTCTGCATATAAAGTGCGACGTTTCTGATCGAAACACGGTGGCTGAGCTGGCGCGGGCCGTCAGGGTGCGCAGGAATCGACAAACTTCATCTCAAAATCAAATCCCTCGTGCATGGAAAACAGGTCGATGAGCTGATCATAGCTGATCGGTTCGCCGTCCACGATCAGTCTGTTGTTGGTAATTCGCCCTTTTAACGTATCTCCCAGCATCGTGACGTTATCGCCTTTGGTATAGGCGTAGCGACGCGACAGGCCTGCTTGAATCTTGCTATGCAATAGCCCCAAGGCAGCGACAGGGTTATCCGCGTCACTGGATACTTCAAAATGGTATCCGGCAGGCTGACCGTTGACCATCTCTTGCGCTTCCAGAATACAGCCAGGCCATGACGGATTCTGATTGCGATGAATAGAGAAGCGGCGGGTCTTGCCCGCATAGTCCAGATAGCTGCGCTCCAGCGGGAATTCCATTCAGCTTCTCCTATTTGTAAAAACATGGTGTTTCGGGGCTTTGCCAAGTGTCGTTAACCCACCTTGAGTTAACGACACTCGGCCAAAAATAGAAAATCTTCCAAGTTGTTGATTTATAACAATATACTTTTCAACTGTCGTAAACGTTAACGACAGTTCATCCCCGCTTTTTTCTCTGCCAAGCGGCAATAATTTTTTGTGATTTAACGCCACTTCAATTTCAATAAAGCCGGTCATTCGCGGCCTGAGTTCGCTGCCTTCTGGGCTGGTTGCGCCACCGCACTGGTGGTGCTGTCGATGATGCTGCGGCCGTATTCATCCGCGTGCCGGTAGTTGTCCAATAGTGCTTCCTCACGCTTGCTTAAAGCCGTTGGGTTACGCATTCCCGTCAGGACATATAAGACATCCACGCCCTTAAGGGCGATCTTAGCTAAGTACTCAGTACTTGGTACCCGCTTACCAGAATCGTAGTTGTAATACGTACTAACCCCAACTTCGCCAGCGGTCGCCATCTCTTCGTGATCAAAGCCTAAGCGCACTCTTTCTTCCCGAAGGCGCGCAGAAATTTCCACATTCATATAAATATGTCCTTGTAAATTCTACGTTCGTAGAATAAGATGACACTCATCAACACAACATAAACATAAACGCCATGAACACACAAGCCAACAACGCCACCCAAAACCCCCTCAATATCCTGCATCGTCGCGTGGTGCTGCGCGGCGGCATTCATCTGCTCTGTCGTCGGTACCAGGCGCCGGAACTGGCGGCGCTGCATGGGCAGACCGTCACCGCCGTGCTGGATGCCCGGACGCCTGACTGCATCCAACTCCATGACGCCGCGCTGCGTCATGTCTGCACGCTGAACGGCTAATTCCCACCGCATTTTATTAACGTCATAAAAACACATCTTCCCATGAAAACACAAGTCAAAACCATTGAGCAAGTGCGGGCCGAGTTTCGCGCTTGCGGCATGACGCAGAGCCAGTGGTGCGTGGCCAACGGCTTTTCCCTGAACGTGATGCGCGAAGTGATGAACGGCCGCAGCCTGTATGTGTATGGCGAAGCGCACCGGATTGCGGTCGCGCTGGGTCTGAAGGAAGGGCAGATCATGCCGGTGCAGCAGTTTTTGCCGACGCCGTGCAAGCTGCCGCGACCCGAGCGAAAAGAGCGCCGCAGCGCAGAGCGCAGAGGCGAAGAGCGCAGAAGCGGCAAATCCGCGCTGGCGGAGGCATAACCATGTTGAGCGTCGGCGTACAACAGATCGCGCTGGCCGTGGGGACGCACGTGCGAGCCGTGCAGCGCTGGGCCGAACGGCCGGACTGGCCCGCCCCGACCCTGCGTGCGGTGCGTGGCACCGGTCGCCCGGAAGCCCGCTGGTCCGTCACCGACCTGCCGGTCAGCATTACGATAAAAGGCAAAGCGGTGCTGGTGCGTGAGCGCGTCAAAGCTGCTTTGGTCAATCAATTATTAACACCAGAAGAAGACCATGTACGAACCCCAATTGCACTCGAATATGAAAAAACAAAAGCCAGCGTCACGGACAGAAAACGCACGTCTTCTCAGCAGCCTAGTTCGGCTGGGCCTGCGTACCCCGTCCGGCGCCAGGACGCCACGCGCCCTGCTGCAGTCGCGCCGAGTAACGCGGATGGACTTTGTGGTACCGCAACAGGCACGCAAGTACAACAATGTGCGGATGCACTACGTGGTGCCGTCCTTGTTCCACGCCCTGCGCCGGTATCGCTAGTTCTCAAAGACTGGCAAAAATCCATTGCAGAAGCCCGCGTCGGCTTGCTGCATGAGGTGGAACGCATCGCTGCCGTGATTGGGCGTGAAAAAGCCATTACCAAAGTCGTCATCATGGCCGCCGATGGCACACTGCCCGAGCATCTGGCACAACTGGTGCCAGTGGCGAATGCACGGGCAGGTAAATCCGGCAAGCGCACACTGAGCCGGCGCACTATCTATAGCTGGCTGTCCGACTTTAACGCCCCGCTCGCCCAAGGCGGCCGCGCCAACCAGGCAGTCAATGCGCTGGCCCCGAAGGATGCACATGCGGTCGCTAAGGTACAGCTCTGGGCCAGTGTGGTGCTGAATCTGTACCAGCAGCCGCAGGGCGTGAGCCTGGCATGGGTTTGCCGTGAGATGGTGCCCGTATTAGAGGCGAAAGCGATGGCTGTGCCTAGTTATCACCAAGTACGCCGCTTCTTATCCAACATGGGGGCGGTCGAACTGCAGGCCGGGCGCATGGGTAGCCGTCAGATCAAGAACATCAAGCCGTTTGTGCGACGTGACACCAGCATGCTGTGGCCGGGTGAGGTGTACACCGCTGACGGCCATTGCTTTGATGCAGAGGTGGCGCATCCCACGCATGCACGGCCTTTCCGCCCTGAGATTACCAGCGTGCTGGATGTGAATACGCGCCGCTGTGTGGGCTGGAGTGTCGATCTGGCCGAATCCGGGCTGGCGGTATTGGATGCCCTGCGCAATGCCTGCGAGACCGGCGGCATCCCATCTATTTTCTATGTAGATAACGGCTCCGGCTATCGCAATGCGCTGATGTCGGCCTCCGGCACAGGCTTGATGTCACGGCTGGGCACCACGATGATGCATTCACTGCCTTACAACTCCCAGGCACGCGGCATCATCGAACGCTCGCACCAGACCATTTGGGTCGCGGCTGCCAAAGAGCTGCCGACCTATATCGGCGCGACAATGGATGCCCAGGCCAAGCAGGTGGTGCATAAGCTGACCCGCAAAGATGTGAAGGCTGCAGGCAAAAGCAAATACCTGATGGGCTTTCAAGAGTTCATTCAGTTTTGCGAGATCAAGGTGGCTGCTTACAACGCCAGACCGCACCGCTCTTTGCCAAAAATCCGGGATGCTGCATCAGGCAAGAAACGCCATATGTCGCCGGATGAAGCCTGGGCAGCGGGTATCGCTGAAGGTGCAGAACTGGAGCTGGTCCAAGACGGGGAAGCGCAAGATTTGTTCCACCCGCAAAAAGAGGCTGGCGTCAAACGCGGAGAAGTGCGCTTGTTTGGCACCTGGTATTACTCCAAATCGCTGGAACAGCACCACGGCGAGGCAGTGCGGGTCGGTTACGACGTGCGCAATGCAGCACAGGTCTGGATATATGACCAGCAAGGCCGCTTTATTTGCACGGCTGGCTTGAGAGCCAACGAACAACCCTACTTCCCACCCAGCGTACTGGAAAAAGCAAAAATCACCCGCGCCAAAGGTCGCCTGCGTTGTATCGACGCCAAGCGCGACGAAGTGTTGGCCGAGCTGGCCGGCAGCGCGCCGAAGGATATTGCTACGCCCGCGCTGGAACTGGCTCCCAGTCCGATACTGAATCCTATTTTGAAATTCACCGGACTGGAACTGGTCGAGGCTGATCTGCGCCTGCCAGAACCAGAAGCGGCACTGCAAGAAACACCCGCACCGGCTAAACGCCCGATGTTTGATGTGGAAAGCGAACATTACGAATGGCTGATGCAGCACAAGAATGCATGGCTGTTAAATGATGCCCGGTTTTTACAACGCTATTTGAGTGAAGAAGATGGATATGCGCTGCTGAAAGAACGTTTTGAACTACTGGAGATGGAATGGAAAGAAGAAGACCAACACGCGTTAAACGCTTTTTTTGTCGCGGCAGATCAGGTAGAGCGGTCTGCCTAATTGAAAAAACTTCCCTGATGCAGCAACACCAGGGAAATCCACAAACCAATAAAACCACCAGAGGATTGTAAGTGAAAAAAGGCTTTGTACAGAACGGTAATTATGCACGATTTTTGCAGGCAGTGAAGGCGACTGAACAACGCGGCAGCATGGAATCAGGTTTGATCCTGGTATCCGGCGAACCGGGCCTTGGCAAGTCCAAGGCGGTGGATCGCTGGGCGGCAGACAACCACGCTCTGTATTTTCGGGCAGTGGAAAACATGGGACATGATTTCTTTCTCCGATCCCTATGCGCTGTAGCAGGCATCAATCTACTGCCGCATCAGGATGAGCATGGCAACAAGGTGCGCGCCCCACGCAACAAAAACGAAACACAGAAGCGCCTGACTGAGCATGTGATTCGCAAGCAATGCCCGATTGTGATCGATGAGGCACAAAAACTGATGGGGCACGATGCACGCCTACTGGAAGTGATGCGCGACATCAGCGATAGCGCCGAAATCATCGTGGTTCTGGTAGCCGGTGTAGCTAATTTTGGCAGCCAGATCAAGGCTTATCCGCAAATCAGCCGGCGTATTTTCATGGAAGTCCCATTCGAGCACTGGAAGCTGCAAGACGTGAAGTTGGTCTGCAAGCAGCTGCTTGAAATCACGGCAGAGGATGCCTTGCTTGAGCGCATCACGATCGAAAGCAAGGGATTGATGCGGCTGGTAATGAATGGCTTGTCCACTCTGGAACGCATAGCCAAAGCAAACGGCGTACAGCATGCCTGCATGGCTGACTTTGAAGGGCAGGAATTGATTACCGACTGGGATGGCGAAGAGCCGCGCAAGCGGAGGTCCAAATGAGTCTATCCCGTGCCAGTGTATTGATTATGTGCGATGCCGCAGACCGCATGGACGCCTGTGCGGCACAGATACCGCAGCCGAAGCACAAGCCAGACAGCGTCAGTAGCAAGTTGCAGTGCCGCACCTGGAACCTGTTGCGCATCCGCCCCAAAGCCAGTTTGCAAGAGCTGATCGATACCTTGCTGGATGCCGATCAGTCCACCGCAGAAAAAACCAGTGCACGCGGCACCTTGCAAAAGTATCTGCGCGCCTTGCAACAAGCTGGTTATCTGGTGGATTTGCAACGGACAGCAAAGGGAAAACGCTTTGCGCTAATCCGCAATACCGGCCCCTTCGCACCTATCGTCCAAGTTCGTCATCACAGAGTCTATGACCAAAACGAGAAGAGACATTATGACATCCAAAAATAAACCCGTGCCGCTACCCTCGCTGGCGGACAACGCCCCCGAATGGCTGCGCGTGGCATATGAAGATATTGCGGCTAGCGGCAGCATTACAGCCACCGCCAAGCGGGCCGGCATCGACCGGAGCGCCCTATCCCAGGTCATCAATCAAACGCCCACCAGCAAATATGTAATGGGTGAATGCAGCACCGATGCGATGGCCAGCAAAATCATGCACAGCATCGGCCGGGTGGTTTGTCCCTTCTTAACCGAACAAGCAGGGGAAGCGCGTTCTATCACCGGGATTGAGTGCCGTTCTTACGCCTATCAAACAGACCCGCCCACCAATAGCCCACGCGCAACGAATCACTGGCGCGCATGCCAGAGCTGCGATAAGCGCGTTAAACACGCTGTCGTGGTCATCAAGAAGCCAGCAATTGAAAAACCGATCCAGAAAATCGGCAGGGTTGGTCCCGTTAATAACGAAATCTACGGGGCAGTTTCGTGTTTAACGGAATCCGCGCCCCAGCAAGCCGGGATCATCGACACCGTCACATTGCCGTTGCCGGAAGTCGGCGCACCACAAATATCGAAAGGATCTCTTCAATGAACAACAGTGTGTCAATCATGCCTGCTGAAATGGCAGCGCTTCGCAGATTTTGTGAAACCTGTGAGGACGGCGAGGGGTACGACGTACCGAAGTTGATGATGAATCGCCTTGCGTGCATCGGTCTGGTGCGTAGGGTTACTCGTAATATTTTCCAGATTACCGATTTCGGTCAGTCCGTCATAGACGGTTTAGATGACGGGCCATCCCATGCCGAACGGGCGTTGCGCGAAGCCGGAGTATTTGCCGCCAGCGTCATCAAGGAACATGGCATGTTCGATTTGTCGGAGCGCATCGCGTATCAACGGCTCGAAGAGGCGTTGGCAGGCATCGGCATCAAAGTGGATACCCCTGCAACACGTCAATACGACCAGGCGCACGCTGCAGGCGCTCTCGATTCTACTGGGGCATCCGCATGAAACGCTCTACTACCCCATCTGTACTGGACTTGTACCGCTGGCTGCTGAGGGCACCGAAACCGGCCCCGCATCCGGTCATGGCCGAACTGCGTCTGTGTCTGCAGCGCATCGCTATCACCTGGCGGCTGCACCGCATCAATGTGCAGGAACGCCGCGCTGCCGTCGAACTGGCATTCGAGCGCGCCCATGTGATACAGGCATCGCAGAATTTCAATGCGCTGCTGATGAGCAACCAGCAACTGCGTGAGTCCTACCGGAAACGGCTGGAAGTGCTGATGGAGGCTGGCGATGCTTAATAAATACAAACATTCCCGCCTGGCCTTGCTGCTGTGGACCGTGCTGGTGTTTTGCATCGGCTACGGCAACGCCGCGCTGCAGCGGCCGAAGGTGGAAGTCCATGTGCATATGCCGTCGCCCATGCAACAAAACGACGCTGGCAACGCCGCACCGATGCAGCAGCAAATAACCAATCCTCTGATCTGGAGACTGTAATGACTGACCGAAAACAACAAATTATGATGCTGATAGCTAAACAGCCTCGCATTCGCGATGTCGAGATTGCCGACACGCTCGATATGGACATGGACCAAGTGCATCGGGATCTGTCCGATGCCGTTGCAAGCAACGAAGTATGGGTAGAAAAAATCACCGCACCCAACGGCCTCAAGGTCAACGCTTACAGCATTAATCCCACATCCTCAGGATGGTCCTCTGGATGGAAAGCCCACTCTGTTGCAGCGCCGGCCAGCCAGCCAAGTGCGGTCCCGATACCGGTTGCACCTGTTGTATCGCCAGCCGTTAAAGAGCTAACCAAAGTAGATAAAGCCATCGCGTATTTAACGGCCAATGGCAGCGTTACACCGCGTGATCTTGCTATCGCGATGGGACTCGACGTACGCAAACAGTCGCCGTCCCAGTATCTGGGGCATTGCATCAGAACTGGGCGCATCGTCAAGGATGGCAAATTGTTTCGATTGGGAGTGGAAGGCGGGGTTGCTGCAGCTGAAACGCTTTCGCCTGCGCAGAAAGAACGACTGTCAGATCAGCAGGCGCGGGACTTTTCAAAATCATCTGCGCCGGCTGCTGCGCTTATCGACAAGCATATTCCGGCACTGGCACCTGCGCATGACGACGTGCATACCCCGAGCCACTACACCGCCGGCGGGATGGAGGTTATCGACATCCTGCGCGCCAAGCTCAGCCTGGAAGAGTTCCGTGGTTTCTGCAAGGGCAACGTCATCAAATACACCCTGCGTGCGGAATTGAAAGGCGGCGTTAAAGATTACGCAAAAGCGAATGTGTATTCCGGTTGGCTGGTATCGGCCGTCAATGATGGAGCCGCACATGTCTGACATCCTGAAAAAAGTAATGGATCAGCTGGAGGCGTGCATAGCCCCTAGCTATGACGATCTGGAAGAGGCGTTGGCAGTTGCGCTACAAGAGCGGAATGCGTTTGAATCCATGACGCGTGATATGGCGGACTGGATGCAGAAATGCGTTGTTGCGCATCTGAAAAATGATGCGTCGGGCGTTAAATCCGTCCTGGATGAATTTATCGCTAAGCACGTCAAGGTGGTTCAGGCAGGCGAACAAAGTGGGAGCATGCACTGATGAGCCGCCACACCCTCCCAAAAACCGGCACCCGTGCGCGCCGCGTGCTCGATGCGCTGTTCTCATTCCCGGTCGGGCCAGTAGTCGAAAGTTCACTGATGGCACGCCACTTACTGAACCACCAAAGCCCTGCCAATTGGCGCAAGGTGGTCTACCAGCGCCTGCAGGATGATTACCTGATTACACCCAGTAGCGACGGATTTACCGGCGCTCACCGTTGGATGCTGACCGACAAGGCGTTGCGCCTGTTGCGTAGCGAGACGGTCGCTGCCGAGCTGGAGCGGGATGCGCCGGTAATCGTTAGCGTGGCTATCGTGCCGCCGCGCACGGTCCGGCCGTTTCGTCCGCTCACGCCTGGCACGGTCGGCATGCGGGTCATGCGTGATGGTGCGCTGGATTATCAATCCATCCCCAGCCTGATGGGAGGCCGTCGATGCTATTGAGATGTCCTGCCTGCGGCGCCGGAAATTCGCTCGATGTACTGATCGCCCACGACGATGCCCGCGCCGCCATGAAAGCCGCACTGGAGCTGGATGCCGGCTTGGGTACTCTGGTATTCCAATACCTCGGCCTGTTTCGCCCAGGGAAAAGCGCACTGGGCTGGGGCAAGGTCGCCGCCTTGCTGGGGGAACTCAACCCCATGATTGCCGCCGCGCAGATCCAGCGTGACGGTCAAATTCATCCCGCACCACGCGAGATCTGGAAGCTCGCGCTTGCCACCGTCGTCAGTACACGCAGCACCTTGAACTTACCGCTACGAAGCCACGGGTACCTGCTGGGCATCATCGCCAATACCCATAAGCAGCAAGGCAAACGGCTGGAAGACCAGAGCGACATGGCGCGCAGCGGCAACACCCCGGTTGCTGCAGGGGCAGCAGCACGCCCTGAAATGACCCGCCTGCCAGAACTGCCACCCCGCAAAGGCGCGCCGGACGAATTCAAAAATCTCGTTAAATCACGCAAGAAAGGAAGCTCCGATGTTTCAACCGAACCAGCCTCGACCGGCACCGCTGCCGCAGCAGCCGATACAGCAACACCCTGATAAACGCATCCCCATTGGCCCTACCGATATTTAACCAGGAGCAAAGAAACATGATCGCAGAAGCATTTAACGAAAAAACCATTCCAGGCACAGCGCAGGCCATCGCCGGCTACCGCCAGAACGCTCAGGGCCACCTGATCCCTGAATCCATGATCAAGCCGATTGATCGCGCCCGCGATTCGCTGGTGCAGGAGCTGATCACCCACGCGACAGCCTTGAATAAAAATATCGGTCAGTTCAAATCCAAGGTCTTTGGTGACATTGCCGCCTTTGTCGATCTGTCGGCAGAGGAGTACGACACCAGGATCGGCGGCAAGAAGGGCAACGTCACGCTGTACAGCTTCGACGGCCGCTACAAGGTCCAGTTCGCCAGCGCCGACAACATCGTCTTTGATGAACGCCTGCAGGCTGCCAAGGCGCTGATCGATACCTGCATCCAGGAGTGGAGCCAGGGCAGCAGCCCCGAAATCATGGTGTTGGTGCAGGAAGCCTTCAAGGCTGACAAGGAAGGCAACCTGAACACCGGCCGCATCCTCGGCCTGCGCCGGCTCGACATCAACGATGAGCGCTGGCAGAACGCGATGAAAGCGATCGGCGAATCGGTGCAGATCGTCGGCAGCAAGCAGTACATCAGGTTTTATGAGCGCCGGGCAGATACCGATCAGTACGACGCGATCAGTCTGGATATCGCGGCGGTTTAACACCAAGTGAAACCATATCGAGGACAGCCTCGATATGGTCTGCCATCGGCCCCATAGTAAACAAGGATGAAATAAGCATGACGTGCGACTGCAAAAAAACAATCGAGGAACAGTTGGTGGAAATGTTCCAGGCCAAAGCGACAGAAGCTACGGATCACAAAGTTCGGTTGGGTGGGTACACATTAATTCTTGGTGAAAAACTCACCCAAAGGGGATGTATGCCAATGAAATTAACGGCGAAGCATCCATTAAAAAAAGGCGGCATCAAAGAAAAAACGGAGACGCAGAATATGATTTTTACCTTCTGTCCATTCTGCGGCGAGAGATACGAGCCCACAGAGGATGCAGTATAAGACTCGTTTATTTACATTAGACGTACAGATGTATGCCCAGTCTGCCCGGTATGGTGGCCTGGTATTGATGACCAGCCAAGGAAAAATAATGAAATTGAGTAAGGAGCAAAAGGAGGCGCTGGCCGAGAAGCTGTCGATGCCGTGGGGCGGTATCGAACTGGAGTGCGATGGCTATCTGGTGGCGCTACGTGTCGAGCGCTACACGGGGATGACGTATCGCGTGATGACCTATGTGAACGGAGTTTTCAAGGGTGAATGGTGCTATACGAAAGGTGGCGCGGCACCGGTACCCGAAACGAAATTTCTGCGCAAGTCTGTCCGCCCTAATATCGGCCCGGCCAAACGCAAGCAACTGGAAAAGAATTTAGGCAAGCGCTACATCTCGAAAGATCCGTACTGGAGCGGCACCCAGACCTTCTATCTGCCTGATTGGTCCAGCGGCAAGGCCGCTATCAATCACCTGTGCAAGGTCTGCGAGTCGGTTCAGGTCTCAAAGAAAACGGATTTTAGCGCACTTGAGAAAGAGCCCGCATAGTCGAAATCTGGCTTTAATCCCAGCCAAAACCAAAGGCCGCTATCGCGAGATCAGCGGTTTTTTTACGCACGTCAAAATGTTTAACGCGTTAAAAAACGAGCAGCGCAACATTTAATCAACATTGCTGTAATTTACTGCCGTTTTGGGGAGTGAATTGCTTCCGGCAGGCTTTACATTATTGGCATGAAGCCTACCCCAGCCGACGTACTGCGCAAAAACGAACTCGCCAAAATCCATCTCGCCAAAAAACAATTGGCGCTGGACGATGACGAATATCGCGCCATCATGCTATCCGTCACCGGCAAGCAAAGTGCCGCCGATCTGGACTGGCAAGGCCGTCATAAGCTGCTCAACCACTTCAAGAAAATTGGCTTCAAGGTCGTTGCCAAAGCGGCGCAGCGCCCACGCCCAGCCGTGGCCAGAAACCGCCAGGCACTGATCGGCAAGATCGAAGCCCAGCTGGCTGAGGCCAAATTGCCCTGGGCGTATGCCGATGCCATGGCCAAGCGCATTTGCAAGGTCGATAGCATCCAGTTCTGCACTCCCGAACACTTGGGCAAAATCATTTCCGCGCTCAGTTACAGCGCCAAGCGCCACGGCAGGAGCGAGGGATGAGTTTGCCCGCGATGGCTGCTCTGCTGATCCGCATCGTCGGCCAGGATGCCGCCATGCGCATGATGGCTCCGGCTGCCTATGGCGGCAAATCGGTCGATCTGCCCAAAGCCGAGCTTGGTCGGGGCGAACGCGCCTTTGCCGCGCTGGCTGAAGTGGTCGGCATGGACAATGCACAGCGGTTATGCAAGCACTTCGGCGGTGACCGCATTTACATTCCACGCTGTGACGCGCTCGATCTGGCCAGGCGCAATCGTAATATCGTCACCGCCTATAATAATGGCGCGTCGGTATGGCAGCTGGCCAGTGACCATGTTCTGTCGGACCGGCAAATCTGGACCATTTTAAAAAAAACCGATATGAGCGAGAGCGCGCAAACCAGTTTGTTTTAAATTTTACGAGGGGGAAGTTATGCGACTGCTATCAATCGTTACATTAGTCATAGCGATTATTGTTGGGGGTGTTTCGTATAAGCAGCACAAAAAAACAGAGGCGCTGAAACAGGCGCAGGAAACCTCTACATTAAAAGATTTTTCCGAAAAATTGGATATCCAAAAACAGGAAATATCAGCAAGAAAACAGGAAGAGGGAGAAAAGAAAGAGACTGCCGAGCAATTGCTCATACTTGTTAAAAAGCGATTAAAAGATCCTGATTCAGCCAAATTTCAAAATGTAAAAATCATCAAGGCAACCTATGATGTTGAAAAAACAAAAACTGCATATCAAATATGCGGCGAAGTGAATTCAAAAAATTCTTATGGAGGTTATGTCGGCTTTCATGGCTTCGCAGTCGCTAATAATATTCATGCTGAACCCACTGTTTATATGCAGGATGATGACATCCTAAGAGTCATATGGCAGCACATTGCAAAAGAAACCGGCTGCATTTGAAAGTCAGGTTTTCTACCCCACCAAGGCCGCTGAAATAGCGGCCTTTTTCATGCCCCCCTGAAGCGCTTCGACCTTAGCCGCACTTGCGCGCGCACGTAACGTGTTGGCATGACCACACCGCAATCCATTCCCGCTAATTCCTGCACCAGCTGCACGCACCTGGTGCGCAAGCCGACGCTGGGTGCCGACACGTCCGCCGCCCGCATGGCCAGTCAGAACATGTACAACTGCGTGCTGTCGCCGCAGTGGGAGTTTTTCGGGCGCGGATCGCATTGCAGCTTCACGCCGTCCCGCCATCAACCCGCTGTCTCAAAAGCAAAACCATCAGGAGCCACATCATGACCAGAGCCACCGCCGCCCAGCTGGGCGGCCAGAACGTTTGCGCATATTTGGACATGCTGGCCGTGTCGGAGGGCACCCAGGGGCGCGGCGACGACGGCTATAACGTGATTGTCGGCGGCGCACTTTTTAACGGCTATGCAGCCCATCCGCAAAAGACGGTCTGGCTGCCGCGCTACAACGTGTACAGCACGGCGGCCGGACGTTATCAGTTCCTGAAAAAGACTTGGGGCAATCTGCAACAAATGCTGCACTTGTCGGACTTCTCGCCGCTGTCGCAGGATCTGGCAGCTGTCGAGCTGATACGCGGTCGCGGGGCGTTGGCCGACGTCAAGGCGGGCCGTTTTGCAGTCGCAATTCAAAAGTGCGCGAAGGAGTGGGCCTCGCTCCCCGGTGCCGGTTACGGCCAGCGGGAACTCTCCATGTCCAAGCTGCAGGCCGCCTATGCCGCTGCCGGAGGCGCGTATGCGTAAGCTGACCTATCACCGCCAGGCATGGGTGCGTCGTTTCCGACTGGCCTCTAACTGGCGTCGTCTGCACCGCTCCTACACCGTCATTCTCTCGGTGCTGCTGGCGCTGCTGTCGGCCGCCCAGGATCAATGGCCGCTGTTCCAGTCCTTCATTACGCCGCAGCGCTTCGCCGTAGTTTCGATGGTGCTGGCGCTGGTTATTGCCGTCTTCCGTTACCTGGAGCAGCCATCGCTGCGTGTCTCTACAGATGTGGAAGGCCAGACGCCATGAGTGCGCTTTCCCGCATATTGCGTGATACAGACAATAACGGTCTGATGTTCTGGTGCCCTGGTTGCAAGACATCGCACCGCATCCAGCATGGAGAAGGTACTGGGCCGCGATGGGGATGGAATGGCAGCACCGATAAGCCTACGTTCACGCCGTCCGTATTGGTGCGCACAGGGCATTACGTTCCGGGCCATCAGCCGGGCACATGCTGGTGCACCTATAACGCCGAGCATCCGGACGAACCTGATCCGTTCACCTGTCAGGTTTGCCACTCCTTCGTCACCGACGGCCACATCCAGTTCCTGTCCGACTGCACGCATTCCCTGGCCGGCCAGAACGTGCCACTGCCGGACTTCCCTGAATGGACGGCATCATGAACCGTTTATTGATTGCGGCTGCAGCTGTCCTGCTTTGGTCCATCGTCCTGAGCACGACCTCCTATCTGACCGGCCAGAAGCATCAGTCCGATGCCGACCGCACCGCCCAGCTGGCCGTCGCTGAAAGCGATGCCGAGACCCTGCGCATCAAGAACCGCGCCGCCACGGCCGCAGGTATCCGCACCGAAAAAGCCCAAGCCAAGACTGACACCATTTTCCAAAAAATCAGAAGCGACTATGAAATCGAACAACGCAATGATCCTGCTATTGGCTGTGTGCTTGACCCTGTCAGCCTGCGCCTCTGGAACGCCGCCAATACGCAATCAGACGGCGCAGCCGCAGGCGAACCTGATGGTCGGATGCGGGACGCTGCCGACCCTGCAGCCGGGGCAGAACGCAGTGAATAACCATATCGAAGTAGCGCGCCTGTTCCACCTCTGCAGCAACAAGGTGACCGGCTGGATCGATTGGTTTGAGAGCACCGAAGGTACGCCGTGACTGATATCTACGACCAGGCCAGTGTTATCGAAGAGCTTCATCGCCAGCATGCGCTTGACCGGCAGCGGGCACAAAGCAACGGCCCCGACACACGTTATCTGGATTGTATGGATTGCGGAGAGTCGATACCGCTGCAACGGCGTAAGGCGGTCCGCAATTGCTGCCGTTGCATCGATTGTGAAAAGGCTGCCGAAGCCCGAAAAAAATTAATGCGTTAAACCCACTCACAGGCTCACCATGACCATGGAAATCAGCAATAACGACATCGCCCGTATTCTGGGCAACATCGAGGCAAATCTACAAACACAGATGCAATCCTCAGTGCGGCAGGAAGCAGCATTGGCTAGCCTGGACACTAAAATCAGCCTGCGCCTGGATGGCCACGACGAGCGCTTGCGCCAGCTGGAAGTGATTAACCCTGCTCAGATCGCCGAGAGCGTAAAGGATCACGAAGAACGCCTGCAGTCGCTGGAGCGCGGCGCGGCCAAGGCCGGCGTGATCTCCGGCGTCGGCTCGGCGGTCGGGATGGCGGTCATCATCGAAATCGCCAAACGCAAGCTGGGGCTGTAAATGGCAAAGCCTGCAGAAGTGCGCGCCAAGGTCCGCAAGCACTATGTGTTCGACCGGCTCTCGCTGGAGCAGGCCGCCAAGTTGGCCGGCGTGACCTATTCCACTGCCAAGCGCTGGAAGACCAAGGCCGAAGAGACTGGCGACGGCTGGGACAAGCTCAAAAGCGCCTCGGCCCTGGCCGGCGGCGACATCGAGCAGCTGTCGCAGCAGATCTTGACCGAGATGCTGGTGCAGTTCAACAGCGTGCTGGAGCTGATCAAGGCCGACGCCGAGATGAAGGCCGTCACCCGCGTCGAGCTGCTATCGAGCCTGATGGACAACATCCACAAGAGCATGAGTGCGATGCGCCGCTTCCTGCCGGAGACCAATGCGCTGGCGATCGGCATGCATGTGCTGCGCGGCATGGCCGAGTTCGTGCAGACCCGTTTCCCGCAGCATGGCGCGGCCTTCGTCGAAATACTGGAGCCGTTCGGCGACGAGTTGCCGCGTATCCTGGGCGAAGTCAAATGAAGCTCAAGGACCTGAAGCTCCAGATCGCCGCGCTGGCCGGCCAGTTTCGCCTGCAGATTGAGGCCGAATGCGACGGGTTTAATCCGAACCCGGCCGAGAGCGTTAAACGGGTGCAGCGTGCCAAAGATGACTACGAGTTCTTTGCCCGCACCTATTTCCCGCACTACATCAAGCACGCCAACGCGGTGCTGCACGACTACCTGTACAAGCGCCTGCCCGAGCTGGTCGATGCATCGGAAGGCCAGCATGAAGCCATTGCCGCGCCGCGCGGAAACGCCAAATCGACCCTGGTGACGCAAATTTTTACCCTCTGGTGCATGCTCACCGGGCGCAAGCGCTATCCGCTGATCATCATGGATGCGCTCGACCAGGCCGCCACCATGCTGGAGGCGATCAAGGCCGAACTGCAATTCAATCCCCGCCTGGCGATGGATTACCCGCAGGCGGCAGGCGCTGGCCGGGTCTGGCAGGTCGGCACCATTACCACTGCTAACGATTGCAAGATTCAGGCGTTCGGCTCCGGCAAACGGATGCGCGGCCTGCGTCACGGCCCGCACCGGCCGGATCTGGTGATCGGCGACGATCTGGAGAACGACGAGAACGTGCGCAGTCCGGAGCAGCGCGACAAGCTGGAAAGCTGGCTCAAAAAAACCGTGCTGTCGCTGGGTGCTGCCGACGACACGATGGACGTAATCGTGATCGGCACCATCTTGCATTACGACTCGGTGCTGTCGCGCCTGTTAAAAAATCCGTTATGGAAGCGTAAGAAATTCAAGGCCATCATCGACTGGCCGCACCGGATGGACTTGTGGGACCGGTGGGAAGAGATCCTGCTCAATACCGACGATGACGGCATTGCTGCCAATCTGTTCTACCAAGGCAATCGCGGCCTGATGGAGCTGGGCGCAACCGTCTGCTGGCCAGCCGGTCAGCCGCTGTACAAGCTGATGCACAAACGCGCCCGCGACGGCCACGCCGCGTTTGACTCCGAGCAACAGAACGATCCGGTTTCCGGTGACGATGCGCCATTCGCCAACGGCATCATCCAGTTCTGGGTCAACCGCCTGGCTGACTGGATTTTTTACGGTGCCTGCGACCCTTCGCTGGGCAAGCATGGCGCCAGCCGCGATCCGTCGGCATTGCTGGTCGGCGGCTTCAACCGCGCCACCGGCGTGCTCGACGTGGTCGAAGCCAAGATCGCCAAGCGGGTGCCGGACAAGATCATCAGCGATGTGATCGAGCTGCAGCGGCTGTACCGCTGCCTGCTGTGGGTGGTGGAAACGGTCCAGTTCCAGGAGTTCCTGCGCACCGAACTGGTCAAGCGCAGCGCCAAGCTCGGCGTGCCGGTGCCGGCACGCGCGGTCATCCCGCACACCGACAAGCTGCTGCGCATCGAGAGCCTGCAACCGCATATCGCCAATGGCCTGATCCGGCTGCACCCATCGCAAAACACGCTGATCGAACAATTAACGCACTTCCCCAAAGCCGACCACGACGACGGCCCGGACGCGCTGCATATGCTGTGGATGGCGGCGGTATCAAGCGGCGTATTTGAATTCACCAGCGTCGGACGCCATGGCGGCCGGCCGGATGATGGTCATGGTCGCACCGGGCAATGGGATGGAATGCCCGACATGTATGAGCGCGGCGCTTACTAAGGAAGAAGCAATGAGAATCAATGACAAAACAATTCATGAGCGCGCGGTGCATGCGTATTTCGATGAAGCTGATCTGGTCGCGCTGCTGTCGCAGAAGGTGGCGGCAGACACCGGGTTTTCTATTGATCCAAGAAAAACAAAAATACACGTAATCATCTCGAAGAAAGACAGGTGCGGCACTGCTGGCTTTGAGAGCTACGCAGAGGTCACGTTGACCAATACACTCTCACCAAGTGCGGAATAGAGAAACACATGTCAAAAATCATAGACGTCCACGGCAACCCGCTGCAAAGCGAAACCCTGCGCGAACCGCAAACCGCACGGCTGTCCCAGCTGCGTAGCGAATACGCAGCCCATCCGTCACGCGGTTTAACGCCGATGCGTCTGGCGCGCATCATGGAAGATGCCGAGCTGGGCAATCTGCAGGCGCAGGCGGAGCTGTTCGCCGATATGGAAGAAAAGGACGCGCATATCTATTCGGAGATGCACAAACGCAAAAGCGCGATCCTGACCATCGACTGGAAGATCGACCCGCCGCGCAATGCCGATGCCGCTGAAAAAGCCAATGCCGAATGGTTGAGCGAAGTCGCCGCCGACATCATCGACGCCGATTTCCTGCTGGCGCTGATGGATGGCGTCGGCTTTGGTTACAGCAATGTCGAGATCGAATGGCAACTGGCCGAGCGCCAATGGATGCCGGGGGCATTGTCGCAGCGGCCGGCAACGTGGTTCCAGCTGGCACGCGATGATCAGAACGCACTGCGTCTGCGTGACCACAGCGCCGACGGTGCGGTATTGCAGCCGTTCGGTTGGGTGCGGCATGTCCACCGGGCTAAATCCGGCTACATCGCCCGTTGCGGTCTGCACCGCGTGCTGGCTTGGCCGTATCTGTTCAAAAACTACGCGATCCGGGATCTGGCCGAACTGCTGGAAATTTACGGCATCCCGATCCGCCTGGGTAAATACCCGTCCGGCATCGGTGAGAAGGAAAAGGCCACGTTGCTGCGCGCCGTCACCGAGCTGGGCCACGCTGCCGCCGGCATTATCCCCGAGGGCATGTCGATAGAGTTCCAGACCGCTGCCACCGGCAGCCACGATCCGCACTTGGCGATGAACGACTGGGCCGAGCGCTCGGTTTCCAAGGCGGTACTGGGCGGCACGCTAACCAGCCAAGCCGACGGCAAGTCGTCCACGAATGCGCTGGGCAACGTGCATAACGAAGTGCGGCACGACCTGCTGGCGTCGGATGCGCGCCAGATTGCCGCCACCATCACGCGCGACCTGTTGTACCCGCTGCTGGCGCTCAATCGCGGCAATGTCGATCCGCGCCGCATGCCACAGCTGGTGTTCGATGTATCGGAACAGGAAGACTTCACGGCTTTTTCCGCTGCGCTGCCGAACCTGGTCGATATCGGCACCCCCATTCCCGTGTCTTGGGTGCAGAAGAAGCTCGGTATCCCGGCACCGGCCAAAGACGAGGCGGTGCTGGTGCGGGTATCCAGGGCGCAGGGACCGAACGGACCTGCTAGCTTGATGGCCCAATTGATGGCAGGCATAAACGCCGTGCCGCCGCCTGCCGACCAGTTGGCTGCACAGCTGGGAGCCGAGGCTGCCGATGCCTGGCAGGCCGTGCTTGCCCATATCACAGCCATCGTCGATAGTGCCGACAGTTTGCCCGCCTTGCAGGCATCCTTGCTGGCATCCTACGGCGGCTTGCCGTTGGAAGACTTGCAGGCCGTGATGGCGCAAGGTCTGATAGCTGCGCAGGCCGCTGGTATGGCCGACGTGGAAGCTGGGAAGTAGCAATGGCCGATGCAATCGAAGATTCGGTCAAGCGGCCGCCCTGGCATCGTCCGTTTGCCGAACAGGTGACGTTCTTCCGGCAAAAGCTGAACCTGCCGACTGAGCGCTGGGACGATATTCTGCGCAGTGCGCACGATAAAGCCTTCATCGTGGCCGGTGCGCAAAGCGCCGATTTATTGAGTGACCTGCATGCGGCCGTTGGCCGTGCGATCGAACAAGGCACCGGGCTGCACGCCTTCAGGAAAAATTTTAACGCGCTGGTGACAAAGCACGGCTGGACCGGTTGGGCCGGTGAAGGCAGCAAGGCCGGCCATGCGTGGCGCACCAAGGTGATCTATCAAACCAACATGTCCACCAGTTATGCTGCCGGCCGCTGGCAACAGTTGAACAATCCGGAACTGCAAAAGGCGCTGCCGTACTGGCAGTACAAGCATAACGACAGCGTGGTCCACCCCCGGCCGTTGCATGTCAGCTGGGATGGTTTAACGTTGCCTCCGGATCACGCGTTCTGGAATGCCCACTTTCCGCCGAATGGCTGGGGTTGCCATTGTCGCGTGGTGCCGGTGAGCAAGGCCAAGTTCATGCAAGCGATCGCCGATGGTCGTGGTCCGGCCAATGCGCCTGCAGCTGGCGATACCAGCGGCATCGATAGCGGCTTCGACTATGCACCAGGCGCGCGCGTGGATACGTCGTATCGGCAAGTGGTCCAGGACAAACTGATCAACTATCCGCCCGCGATTACCAAAGCGCTGACGCGGGATGTGAATCGTTACCTGAATGCACACGAAGCCGTGCCTGAATTTGTCCGGCGGGTGTTGGCTGATAAATCGGTGACCGAGCCATTGTGGTTGGGTTTTGTGGAAAACGATGCAGCATTGACGCAAGTTCTGCAGCGTGACGTGCGCGGCTATTTGATGACGATCAAGGCAGATGTGCCACGCCACGTTGAGGACAGCCATGGCCACGATGGCGGCACTCAGCGACCTGCACAGCCAGAAGACTACCGGCAGTTGGTCAGCATACTGAACGAAGCGGATAGTTTGCGGCCGGGAGCGTTATCACGCCATAAGCAGCCAACGGTCGTGGCGATCAAGGCAATTGCGGGGGAAATATTCAGGGCGGTGTTTGAGCTGCAGCCAGGAAAGAATAACCGGGCGCTTTCGTTGCTCTCATTCGTCATCAAAGCAGGTGGGGGTTAATGTACGCTTCCCTTAACCATTACGTCCGTAACGCGTCCACCTATCAGCACAGAATAGCATATAGCCAGGAGTGCGCATGATTGAAATTAACGTCACTGACTCCGGCGCGCTGGCGGCGCTAAATCGTTTGATATCCGGCATTCAAAATACCGAACCGGCGATGCGCGCGATCGGCGAGTACATCATGGAACTGAGCAAGCGCAGTTTCGAGAAATCGGCATCACCGTCCGGCGTGCGCTGGGCGCCAAATACCCAGACCACCATCCTGCAGTACCTGGAACAGACCGGCGGCAATTACCGGCGGGACGGCCGCTTGTCGGTCAAGGGCGCGCAACGCGCGACCGGCAAAAAGCCGCTGATCGGCCAAAGCCGGGATCTGTCGCGCCAGTTCAGTTATGTGGCCGACGGCAATTCCGTTACCATCAGCAACACGATGGCGTACGCGGCGATGCACCAGTTCGGCGGCACCAGGGCGCAATTCCCGCACTTGTGGGGCAACATCCCGGCGCGCCCGTTCATGCCGGTCGATGCCGGCGGTGCGCTCGATGATGCGGCCGCCAGGCATGCGGTGTCGGCGGTCGAGGATTACATCAATAGCCTGACTGGACGCTGAAAGACAGAAACGGCCACAGCGGCGTTTTTAAATGCTTAGGCGCAAGAATCCT
>Ga0366748_1014_pt1 | contig 42531 bp, 36 predicted proteins | sample BONcelHN113001C6_FD_207079 | JGI IMG/M metagenome (GOLD analysis project Ga0366748, IMG submission 207079) | Enriched cells from coal bed in the Powder River Basin, Montana, United States - BONCAT cells N11 rep1 HSBNCT.N11.300.1.C6 ...
AAAGGCGGGCCCCGCAAACCAGACGACTGGGGTACGTTGCGGGCCTGGGCCTGGGGCGCCAGCCGTGCACTGGATTATTTTGAAACTGACAACGCTGTTGACGCGAAGCAGGTGGGCATTGAAGGCCTTTCCCGCTACGGCAAAGCGGCACTGGTAACCATGGCCTACGAACCCCGGTTTGCGGTTGGCTTTATTGGCTCATCGGGTGCCGGCGGAGCCAAAATTCTGCGTCGCGTTTTTGGTGAGCAGGTCGAAAACCTGGCTTCGTCCAGCGAGTACCACTGGTTTGCCGGCAACTTTATCAAGTATGCCGGGCCGCTAACACCCAACGACCTGCCGGTGGATGCACACGAATTGATTGCCCTTTGTGCTCCTCGTCCTGTGTACATCAGTGTAGGTTCGCCAACGGTGGAAGGAAACTGGATTGACGGCAAAGGCACGTTCCTTGGCGGCGTGTATGCCGCACCGGTATACAGGCTTTTAGGCAAAAAAGATTTGGGCACTACCGAAATGCCGCCGCAGGAAACGGGTTTACTTTCCGGCGACATTGCCTTTCGGCAGCATGCCGGCGGACACACAACAGGACCGAACTGGCCCACCTTTCTGGAGTGGGCAGGCCGCTATATGAAAGCGAAAAAATAAGCACTACCGGAGCCGCAACAAATTCGCATAAACAGTACAATATTTATCCCTTGCAAATGAACTCTCTCACGCAGAATTGTATTACAAAAATGAAAAAAGCAATCTTTTCCCTTTTACTTTTTTGTGCCGTTGCAGTGCAGGCACAAAAAGCAGGAACCTACACCAACCCCATACTCGCCGGCTTTTATCCCGACCCCAGCATCTGCCGTGTGGGCAACGATTATTACCTGGTTAATTCATCGTTCGCTTACTATCCCGGCCTGCCCATCTTTCACAGCAAAGACCTCGTGAGCTGGAAGCAGATTGGTCACGCCATGAACAGGCCCGAGCAGTTGCCGCTTCTTGGTGCGGGTGTGTCGAGAGGCCTGTTTGCCCCTACCATCCGTTATTACAAAGGCCTTTATTACATTGTTTGCACCCTGATCGACAAGGGAGGAAATTTTGTGATCACCGCCAAAAACCCGGCTGGTCCCTGGAGCAATCCTGCCTGGCTGAAAAATGTTGACGGCATCGACCCATCGCTGTACTTCGATGAAGAAAACGACAAAGCTTTTATTCTTTACAACAGCATTCCGCCCGGCAACAAATCCTTGTGGGATGGGCACCGCACCATCCGGATGAGGCCTTTCGATTACCAAAATTTAAGAGCCGGCGACGACGAAACCCTGCTGGTGAATGGCGGCACCGACACGGCCAAACACCCGGTGTGGATTGAAGGACCGCACATTTACAAAGTCAACGGATGGTATTACCTGATGTGTGCCGAAGGCGGAACAGCCTACAACCATTCCGAGGTTGTGTTTCGAAGCCAATTGATCAATGGGCCTTATGTTTCCTACGAAGGCAATCCAATTTTAACGCAGCGGCACTTAGACCCGGAAAGGAAAAATCCCATTACCACAACTGGGCATGCCGACCTGGTGCAAACCCCATCCGGTGCCTGGTATGCCGTGTTTCTGGGATGCCGGCCGTACCAGGATGACTATTACAACATCGGCCGCGAAACCTACATGGCCCCGGTACGCTGGAAAAACGGCTGGCCCGTGATTACCGAAGGGCAGGAAACCGTAAAATACCGGTACCCCCTTCCGGTGCCAACGGTCAAAGCGAACAACGCTTTCAGTGGAAATTTTACCTACACCAATGATTTTAACACTGCCACCCTGGACAACCGTTTTGAATTTTTGCGAACAGTTACTAACCCATGGTACAGCACTACCGAACGAAAAGGAGCGTTGTGCATGGCGGTAAGACCGGAAACCGTCAGCGGAACCGGCAATCCCTCGTTTGTCGGCTTTCGGCAGCAGCACAATCGTTGCACCGCTACTACCACCCTGTCGTTTGCCCCATCGGCCGAAAACGAAAAAGCAGGCTTGCTGCTGTTTCAGAACGAACATCATTTTTATTACCTGTGCCGCTCTGTCGAAAACAACAAACCGGTGGTGCAACTGTACCAGTCCACCACAGGCGAGAACATGCAATTGCTGGCTTCCAAACCGCTGCCGGCCAATGCCTCCACTGTTTCGCTGCGGATAGAACCCAAAGACGCGGTGATTGATTTTTCGTTCGCCACCGGTAAGCAGTGGCAAACCCTTCGGCAGAACGTTGACGCAACGTTCTTGAGCACGAAAGTGGCTGGTGGTTTTGTTGGCAGTTTCTTTGGGATGTATGCCACATCGCTTGGAAAAGAAAGCCAGGCGAAAGCCTGTTTTAATTCGTTTACCTACAAAGGCAACGATGCGGTATTCCGGTAATCGGAAATGGGTGCGTGCTTCACTGTAAATTTCATTGATGGAAATTGCGTTTGTGATGGGCTGTTACGCCACCGGAAAGCACCGGTGAACTGGAGCCTAAGCGATGACCATCTTTTTGACGCGAAGAGCCAGAAGCACAATCACCAAACAAACGGCACCCAGGCAGAAAAATGCAGCGGCCATACCAAAATGCTGCGACACGTTGCCAATGAATAGCGGGCCAATGAGAAAGCCCCCATAGCCAATCAGCGTCACCGCCTGCAAGGCGTAATTGGACGACATCTTGCTGGTTTTGGAAGCAAGGATGTAGATCATTGGTATCAGGATTGAATCACCGAGGCCGATCAAGAGAAATCCGGCGGCGGCTGGCAATAACAACGGAAACAGCGCCGCCAAAAGAAAACCCGATGCCATCATTACCGCGTTGAACCGAAGCATGCGGTATACACCAAAAGCAGCAATAAAGCGGTCGCCCACCAGGCGGCCAATGGCCATGGCCACAATAAACGACGTGTAGCCTGCGGTTACAAAGCGCTTCTCCGTCTTCACCACTTTTTCAAAATAATTCACGCCCCAGTCAAACATCGCTCCTTCGCAAAGCATGGCACAAAGTGCTATCAATCCGAGATAAAAAAGGTAGCGGTCGGGCTTCACAAAAAACGGTCGCCGTTCATTTGTTCTGTGCATTTTTTTGACATAGCCGATAAACACACAGGCCAGCAAAACCACCACAGCTGCTACCAACGGAAAGTGAAGGGCGGGCCGAACGTTTTGAATGATCATCAGGGTACCGAAAGCGGCTGCCAGAAAGCAGGCCATGCTCCAGATGCCGTGAAACGTGGAAAGGATTGGCCGGGTGTATTCTTTCTGCAATTCAACCGCCCCGGTGTTGATGGAAAGATTAAAAAATGTTCGCGTCATGCCCATGAAAAAAAGCGCCACCATCAACTGCCAAGCCGTAACGGCATACGAGGTAAGCACCAGCACCACCGAGCCCGTGATGGCTGCAATAAACATAACGGACCTGGCACCGTAATGCGCCACCAACCGGCCGGCCAGCAACAGGCCAATGGTAAGGCCCGCAGGAATGCCAAAAAGCACCACGCCGAAAGCGGCATTGTCCAGTTGAAGTTTGTGTTGAATTTCGGGAATGCGTGATGACCAGGAAGCGGTTAAACAACCGGCAAGAAAAAAGAACAAAGCAACCACCAATCGTTGTTTCCGCCGCTGACCCTGTTCTTCCTGCATGGTGCAAAACTAAGCGCCGGTCAACACAATCGCACGGACCAGGTACCGCAAATTACCCGGTGTGGCGGGTGCCAACGGCAAGGAGAAACAAAAAATTCCCCGCTGCCGGAGCGGGGAAAAGAATTTATAAAACGTTCAATACCTCGTTGCCAATGGCTGCTGTGCCCAGCACCCGTTCGGAAGGGGTTTGCGCATCGGCAATATCGCGGGTACGGAATCCTTTTTTCAACACGGCATCAACAGCACTGATCACGGCTGCCGATTCTTCTTTCATTCCAAAAGAAATATCCAGTAAAAGTGCCGCCGATAAAATCGAGGCCAGGGGATTGGCCACGCCCTTGCCGGTGATGTCGTGTGCCGATCCGTGAATGGGTTCGTACACACCGGTTCCATCGCCAATCGACGCCGACGCCAGCATTCCCATTGAACCGGCAATTTGCGATGCTTCGTCGGTCAAAATATCGCCAAACAAATTGGCCGTTACCACCACATCAAAGCGGCGCGGATCTTTGATGAGCAACATGGCGGTGGCATCCACAAACTGGTGCTCCACCTCCACATCGGGATACTCCAGCGCCACTTTCTGAATCACTTCGCGCCACAGGCGGCTGGTTTCAAGCACATTGGCTTTGTCAACCGAGCAAAGTTTTTTCCGTCGTGTGCGGGCTGCCTCAAAGGCTTTGCGGGCAATGCGCTCCACCTCGTAGCGGCTGTATTCGGCAACATCGTAGGCGGTGTCGCCGTTGTTCTTGCGGCCCTTTTCGCCAAAGTAGATATCGCCAGTGAGTTCGCGAAAAAACAGGATGTCGGCACCGCTGAGGATCTCCGGTTTGATGCTGGACGCCTGGAGCAATTCATCAAATAACTTAATTGGGCGAAGGTTGGCATAAAGGCCCAGTTCTTTGCGCATCTTCAGCAATCCCTGTTCGGGACGCACTTTGGCCGAAGGATCGTTGTCGTATTTCGGATGGCCAACTGCGCCAAACAAAACAGCATCGGAGGCTTTCATTTTCTGCAGCGACTCATCGGGCAGCGGATTGCCTGTTTGTTCAATTGCCACGTGGCCAATCAGTGCCTCGTCATAAGTAAACTGGTGTCCGAATTTTTCTGCAACCTTATCCAAAACTTTCTTACCGACAGCGGTGACTTCCTGTCCAATGCCGTCTCCGGGTACAATTAAAATATGCTTTTTCATAATGCATGTTGACTGTAAGGCAACAAGGCAACGGGGCACCAAGGCAACAAGTTAAGAAGACGTCTTCTCCGTTTACCTTTTGTGTCGATGCATGTTGTACTCTATTTGATTTTATTGGTCAATGATAAGAGCATTCTGTCAAGTTCTTTTGTCTTTTCCAAGAATGCATCAAATGGTTGTTTTGAAATGTAAGCCAGATTGTACGCAATTTCTACCTGTGTTTGTAGCTCAAATAAAGAGCCTACTGCAATTAGCAAAAAGCGTTTATAGTCGGAAGTTGAATGACGACCATAGCCTTCTGCAATGTTGCTGGGAATAGAGACCGCACTTCGGCGGATTTGACTCGTTAAGCCGTAAACTTCCGTTGCAGGAAATGTTTGTGTCAGGCCATACACGTCGATTACCAGGCTCATTGACTTTTGCCAAACCAGCAAATCCCTAAAACTACTTATCTGCGCCATTTGTTTTCTCTCCGTGCTTGTTGCCTTGGTGCCTAATTGCCTCCTTGCCTTTTACAACAGGTTCAGCATTTTTTGCGTGGCTTTGATCGCCGATACCGTTTGGTCGCTGTCGAGACCGCGGGTCTTGAATTCTTTTTCGTTGAAAGCCCAGGTGATGATGGTTTCGCACAACGCATCGGTTTTACCGCCGGGCGGAATGCGAACGGCATAATCGGTGAGTTGCGGCAGGCACCACCCTTTCTGGCCATACACTTTTTTCAGGGCGTTCATAAACGCATCGTACTGGCCATCACCTTGCGCATGTTCTTCAAAGCTTTCACTTTCTATGGTGACTTTGATGGTTGCAGAAGGCCGCAGGTCTTTTGAATGGGTCAGCACATAATTGTCGATCTGCACTTTTTCCTTGATGGCATCGCTGTCCAGCACATCGGAGATTATGTAAGGAAGGTCGGATTGCGTGACCACTTCTTTTTTGTCACCCAGTTCGATGATCCGTTGCGTCACCTTTTTCAGGTCTTCTTCTGACAACCGGATACCCAGTTGGTGAAGGTTGTTTTCGATGTTGGCCTTGCCACTGGTTTTGCCCAGTGCATATTGCCGTTGCCGGCCAAAACGCTCCGGCATCAGTTCATTGAAATAAAGCTTGTTCTTTTTATCGCCGTCGGCATGGATGCCGGCCGTTTGGGTAAACACGTTTTCGCCAACCACCGGCTTGTTGGCCGGAATGCGAAAGCCCGAAAACGTTTCCACCAGCTTGCTGACGGAGTACAGCGATTTTTCCTCCACGGAGGTCTTCACCTCTTTTACATAATCGTTCAGCACGGCAATGGCGCTTGCCAGCGGGGCATTGCCGGCCCGTTCGCCCATACCGTTGATGGTTAGGTGTAAACCATGCACACCGGCCTTCACGGCCTCCAACACGTTGGCCGTACCCAGGTCATAATCGTTGTGGGCATGAAAGTCAAAGTGCAGCGCCGGGTAGCGATGGATTAATTCGTGCAGAAAAGAATAAGCCTCATCGGGAATCAATACACCCAATGTATCGGGCAGCAACACCCGCTTAATCGGCTGGTGCTGAATAAAGTCCAGGTATTGCAGAACATACTCTTTCGAATGGCGCATGCCGTTGCTCCAGTCCTCGAGGTAAACGTTGGTTTGAATGCCTTTTTCTTTGGCATAGGCAATAACAGCGGCGATATCGCTGAAATGCTCTTCGGGTGTTTTTTTCAGTTGATGCGTCAAATGATTCAACGAACCTTTGGTCAGCAGGTTTGCCACTTTGGCACCGGCTTCCAGCATCCAGTCGACAGACGTTTTGCCATCAACAAAGGTCAACACTTCAACCTTCTCCAGGCAACCATTGGCAGCCGCCCATTGCGTGATTTTTTTTACGGCCCTCAACTCACCCTCCGACACACGGGCCGACGCAATTTCAATACGGTCGACCTTTACTTCGGTCAGCAGCAATTGGGCAATGGTGAGTTTTTCGGAAGCCGAAAACGAAACGCCGCTGGTTTGTTCGCCGTCGCGAAGCGTGGTGTCCATAATTTCAATGTACCGCGTTGCTGGTTGCAAAGGCTTTTTAAGACTCACGGTCTCCTGCGGTTCAACGATTGTCTGCATACAATTGAAATAATGGTTTCAAACCGACCTGATTGTTACTCTCGGTCCTGATTGATTGCGTAACTTAATAAAGGCTCTTTTCGGCGAACGAGGCGATCTCGGTTTTAATGTCCTGCAAAAAGTCAATGTCATCAAAGCCGTTCGTCATGTTGTGTTTTTTATAGCCATTGATGTCGAACCGCTCCTGTTCTCCTGTTGCAAGGATGGTGATGGTTTGTTCCGGGAGGTTCACTTCCAGTTCGGCCTTTGGGTCTTTTTCAATGGCGGTGAAAATCTTGTCGAGGAATGCAGGGCTCACCTGCACCGGCAGGATGCCGATGTTGAGTGAATTGTTTTTGAAAATGTCGGCAAAGAAAGAAGACACCACGCAACGAAAGCCATAATCGTAAATGGCCCAGGCAGCGTGTTCGCGGCTGCTGCCGCTGCCAAAGTTTTTGCCCCCAACCAGGATCTTCCCGGAGTAAATGGGATTGTTCAAAACAAAGTCCTGTTTTGGTGTGTTGTCGCTGTTGTAGCGCCAATCGCGAAACAGGTTATCGCCAAAACCTTCCCGCTTGGTGGCCTTTAAAAAACGGGCGGGGATGATCTGGTCGGTATCCACATTTTCAATCGGCATGGGAACAGCCGTTGAACGGAGAACGGTAAATTTATCGTAAGCCATGAGAGAAGCTGCTAGCTATTAGCTGCTAGCGACAAGCTTTTGATGACGTAATGAGTTTTTGTTGTGTTCACAGGCTTGCAGCTAGCGGCTCAAAGCTTGTAGCTGTTTCCTCAATTAATTCTCTCGGGTCAGTTACCTTTCCCGTTACAGCAGCGGCAGCGGCAACCAATGGACTGGCCAGCAGGGTTCTGGCACCCGGCCCCTGTCTTCCTTCGAAATTGCGGTTGCTGGTGCTGACAGCATATTTACCGGCCGGAATTTTATCGTCGTTCATGGCCAGGCAGGCAGAGCAACCGGGTTGACGCAACTGGAACCCGGCTTCGGTCAGCACATCGTAAATGCCTTCTTCGTGGATCTGCGCTTCCACAACGTGCGAACCGGGAACAATCCAGGCCGTTACGTTATCTGCTTTCTTACGGCCTTTCACAATCGATGCAAAGGCACGAAAATCTTCGATGCGGCCATTGGTACACGAGCCGATAAACACGTAGTCCACTTTTTTTCCAATCATTTCTTCGCCTTCGGCAAAACCCATGTAGTGCAGCGATTTTTCGTACGATGCTTTGCCGTCTTTCACTTCACCGCTGGTGGGAATCCGCTGGCTGATACCAATGCCCATTCCCGGGTTGGTGCCGTAGGTGATCATCGGTTCAATGTCGGCAGCATCGAAGTTGTATTCTTTGTCGAAGACAACGCCTTCGTCGGTTTTTAATGTTTTCCAATAGGCCAGCGCCTTTTCCCATGCTTCGCCGGTTGGTGCTTTTTCTCTTCCTTTAATAAAGGCAAAGGTGGTTTCGTCAGGAGCAATCATGCCGCCGCGGGCACCCATCTCAATGCTCATGTTGCACACCGTCATGCGGCCTTCCATGCTCATGTTCCGGAACACGTCGCCGGCATACTCTACAAAATAACCGGTAGCGCCGCTGGCAGAAATCTGCGCAATGATGTACAGAATAACATCTTTTGGCGTTACACCTAAATTCAGTTGGCCATTGACGTTGATGCGCATTTTTTTTGCCTTTGGCTGCATGATGCATTGCGAGGAAAGCACCATCTCCACTTCCGAGGTACCGATTCCAAATGCAATGGCACCAAACGCACCGTGGGTGGACGTATGGCTGTCGCCACACACGATGGTCATGCCCGGCAGCGTAATGCCGTTTTCCGGTCCTACCACGTGCACAATACCATTTTTACGGTGGCCCAGCCCCCAATGCGAAATGCCCCACCTGGCGGTGTTCTGTTCCAGGGCTTTCAACTGGTTGGCCGAAAGCGGGTCTTCCACCGGCAGGTGCTGGTTGATGGTTGGCGTGTTGTGATCGGCGGTTGCAAAGGTGCGTTCGGGGAACAGCACTTTCAAGCCGCGGCTTTCCAGGCCAAGGAAGGCAACAGGACTGGTGACTTCGTGAATAAAATGCCGGTCGATAAACAACACATCCGGGCCATCGTCAATTTTACGCACAACATGGGCGTCCCAAACTTTATCAAACAAGGCTGTCGGTGCTTTGGACATAAACGGTAATTAGGTGTTTACTGAACAGGGTTGTTGAGAAAAGCTAAAAATATCGCCAAACGCAAAAAGCACCGCTTCAAAATTGGCAACCAAATATGATGGCTAACGCCGTTTGGCGGGAGAAAAGAGCGGCTGCCGGTAACATCCGCGGAGAAAAAACGCCTGCTGCAAAACACCACAACTCCGTTGCACCACCGACTGTTTGCCGCAACTTTCCTTACCTGATTGATTCCGCAGTGTGGAAACATTCTGCAACGAAGCAGCCGGTTCTTTTCTATCTTTTCTGCTGAATACCGGGTATGCCGCTGCTGAACAATTCGCTTTACGTTGCCACCGTGCTGTTGCTGCTGGTGCTCTTTGCCGATTGGCTGGGGCAACGCAAGTATTTTCATTACCTCGGTGCCTCCCTCGTCGTGATCCTGGCTGCCGCCATTTTGGCCAATGTTGGTCTTTTGCCTTCCTCGCAAAATCCCCCCTCATTGTACGACGGCGTTTTTAACTACATCGCTCCGCTGGCAATTTTTTACCTGCTTTTGGATGTGCGGTTAAAAGACCTGAAAGTGGCCGGCCTGCCAATGATCCTTCTTTTCCTGGCCGGCGCTGTCGCAACATGTATTGGCGCCGTCACGGGTTATTTGCTGTTAGCACCGCAACAGCACGGCATTGAAAAAGCGTTTGCCGTTGCCGGTATGTACACGGGCACCTACACGGGCGGCAGTGCAAACCTCAACGCAGTAGGACTGCAATATGGCGTTAATAAAAACGGAACCTTGTTTGCCGCCATCAACGCTGCGGATAATATTTTGGGAACGATCTGGATCATGCTCACCATCCTTCTGCCATCGCTGTTGAAACGCTGGCTGCCGCGGAAAAACAGGAAGCCGGAAGCTGCAGTGCAGAAAGAAGGACAGCCGCAAAGCACAGACTCGATCCGCGAAACCATTTCGGTAAACGATGTTTCCTGGCTGCTGGTGCTCGGCCTCGCCACCATCCTGGTGGCAAACAGTGTAAGTGCCTGGGTGCCGCAAATTCCATCTATCCTCACCTTGACCACCATTGCCTTATTGCTTGCTCAAACGTCTTTTGTTAACCGGCTGAAAGGCGCAAAGGTCTTTGGCTATTTTTTGGTGCTGTTATTCCTGGCCGTGATTGGTGCATTTTGCGACCTGCACGCTTTAGTGCAAAGCGGTTCGCTGGCTCTGACCCTGCTCGCCTGGATTGCCATTATTTTACTGGTTCATGGCCTGTTGCTTTTTACCATTGGCGGACTGCTGAAGCAGGATTGGGACGCGATTTCCATCGCCTCCAACGCCAATGTGGGCGGCACGGCAACGGCCGCTGTTTTAGCTACGGCACTTGGTCGCTCCGACCTGCGGCTACCGGGGTTGTTGGTTGGGTCGGTGGGCAATGCAATTGGCACGTACCTCGGGATCATGATTGCCGAGTTGCTCAAATAAACACCGCTTATTTTACCAATTGCTTTTCTTCAATGCGCTGGTAAAGCCGCTCCACGTAAGGAACGTATTCCACGAACGTTTCAGGCTTTACAATGTAATCGGCGGCGCCTTTGTCGAGGCATTTTTGAATAATAACCGGGGTAGAGGATGTTGAAGTAATGATGACGGGAACAGCAGAATAGATGGCGCTTGACCGGATTTCGGTGATGATGTCGTAACCGTTCTTTCCGGGCATGTTCAGGTCAGACAGGATCAGGTCAGGCAATACCAGAGGATGTTGTGCCAGCCATTCAAACAACTCGTCGCCGTTTTTCAATACGGTAATGATTTGAAACAGCCCGGCTGTGTCGAACCCCTCTCGCATGAAGAGCTGCTCGTCTTCGTCGTTTTCCACTATAATGATCCTGTACTTTCTCATGCCTGTGCTAGGTGGCGCTTGCCTCTTCGTTTAGTGTAAAGTGAAATGTTGTGCCCTTTCCCGGTTCCGATTCGGGCCAGATGCGGCCGCGGTGCCGGTCTACAATTTTTTTACAAATAGCCAGGCCAATGCCGGTGCCGGGATAATCCTTCTTTGTATGCAGGCGGCGGAAGATCTCGAACACCTTGCCCATGTCCGCAGCAGCAATTCCTATTCCATTGTCGGCAATGGAAAATTTTATGTGACCGTCCTCTTCGCGGCAACGGATGGTAACCTGCGGATGGTCGTTGTTGGTAAACTTCAGCGCATTGCTCAACAGGTTTTGAATCAATTGCACCAGTTGAACGCGGTCGCCTTCCAGTTCTTCCACATCCGACTCGATGGAGATATCGGCGTTTGCATTTTCCACTGCCGTTTTCAGGTTTTGGATGGCTTCGTTCACGAGGTCCAGCACATTCAGCCGTTCCACCTGCACGTCGTTCTTCGCCAACTGCGAATAGTGCAGCAGGTTTTGAATCAGCTCCCGCATGCGGTTGGCCGCTTTAATGGATTTGGAAATGTAGGTTTTCAACTCTTCGGTTTGCCCCTGGTCCAGCTTCATGTCAATTAATTGTAAAAAGCTTTTGATGGTGCGAACTGGTTCTTGCAGGTCGTGCGACACAATGGAGGTAAACTGTTCCAGTTCCTGGTTGGCATACGACAACTCCTCGTTGGTAATTTTCAGCTCCCCGGCCAACTGGCGAAACCGCTCATAACTTTCCCGCAGGGCTCTCTCCGACTCTTTCCGTTCGGTAAGATCGCGGGTTACTTTTGAGAAACCAATGTGGGCACCGTCGTTGTTGTACACGGCGGTAATGACCACGCTGGCCCAGAACCGGGTGCCGTCTTTGCGCAGCCGCCAGCCTTCTTCTTCGTACTTGCCTTCGGCTTTTGCCACTTTTAGTTCGTGCGTCGGCTTTCCGTTGATTAGTTCTTCTTCCGGATAAAAAATGGAAAAATATTTCCCGATGATCTCTTCTGCCAGGTAACCGCTGATGCGCTTAGCGCCTTCGTTCCAGCTGACAATGCGGCCTTTTTCATCGAGCATAAAAATGCCGTAATCATTCAACTGTTCTACCAGGGCACGGTAGCGTTCTTCGCTTTGGCGCAGGAACTCTTCGTTGTCTTTCCGCTCCGTCAGGTCGCGGGTTACTTTGGAGAAGCCGATGTGTTTATTCTGATCGTTGTACAGTGCCGTTATGACAATGTTGGCCCAGAACAACGAACCGTTTTTTTTAATGCGCCAGCCTTCCTCCTCGTATTTACCGGTGGCAATGGCAATCTTCAGTTCCCGTTCGGGCTTTTTTGTTTCCAGGTCTTCGGCGGTGTAAAAGATAGAGAAGTGCTTCCCGATGATTTCATTGGCACTGTAGCCTTTCAGCCGTTTGGCACCGTCGTTCCAGCTGATGATATGACCAGTTGGATTGAGCATGAAGATGGCGTATTCTTTCACCCCTTCTACCATGGTGCGGAAGCGTTCTTCACTTTCGCGGAGCTCCAGCTCAGCTTTTTTCCTTTCCGAATCGTCGCGCAGTAAACCACTAAAGCCAATCGGCTTCCCGTTTTCGAAAATGGCGCAAAGGGTTAGCTCGCTCCAAAAGAGTTCGCCGCTTTTGTGCTTCTTCCAGCCGCCGGTTACAAATTTTCTTCGCTTTAGTGCCAACCCCAACTCGTATTCCAACTTGATGCTGTCGTCGTTGTTGCTGTAGAGGATGTAAAAAGGCTGGTTAAAAAGTTCTTCGGCAGAATAACCGGTCAGTTGTACGGCGGCCGGGTTTGCATATAAGATGTAGCCATCCCTGTCTAACTGGAAAATGGCGTCACCGATGGTGTCAATCAGTAACTGGCAATTTGTTATCATGGTTAAGGTAAGCTTCGCAAAACTTGCTTGGGTAAGATAAAGGTAGCGAGAACTGCTGAATTTGTTGAAGCAATTACAATTTAAAGATTTAAGATTTAGACAAGATGCACAACGGTTTTTCTGCTTTAGACTTTCTACTGTTTGCTTACCCCTTGCAGAACCAACATGAAGGAAACTGAAACATTACGGTCCCGCAAAAACAACTCATTTCCGCCGTGCAAAACAGAAAAAGAAGAAGGAACAAAATCAGTACCAGTATTTCTCAAAAATTGCCAACGTTTTTATCATTTTCCCTGCTGCAAATGCTTTCCGAAAGCGCCGGATGGGTCCGGATATTTTCACTTTCCGCCCACCTGCAAAACCCCTATCTTGCACCTGCAACTATGGAAAAATTCATTGTTTCGGCCCGCAAATACCGCCCCCAAACCTTTGACACGGTGGTGGGACAAGATCATATCACCACCACGCTTAAAAACGCCATCAAAACAAATCACCTGGCCCATGCTTTTTTGTTTTGCGGTCCACGCGGTGTGGGCAAAACCACCTGTGCCCGTATCCTGGCCAAAACCATCAACTGCGAAAACCGGCAGCCTGATGGTGAGGCCTGCAACCACTGTCCTTCCTGCGTGTCGTTCAACAACGGCACCAGCATGAACATCCACGAGCTGGATGCCGCCTCCAACAACTCGGTAGACGATATCCGGGCACTGGTGGAGCAGGTGCGCTTTGCACCGCAAGCCGGCAAATACAAGGTGTACATTATCGACGAGGTGCACATGTTGTCGCAGGCCGCCTTTAATGCGTTTTTGAAAACATTGGAAGAGCCGCCCTCCTATGCCATTTTCATCCTGGCCACAACCGAAAAGCATAAAATTCTTCCCACCATCCTGAGCCGCTGCCAGATCTTTGATTTCAAACGCATCACCCTGCAGGACACGGTGAATCACCTGGCCGGCATTGCCAAAAAAGAAGACATCAAAGCTGAAGAAACGGCGCTGCAACTGATCTCGCAAAAAAGCGAAGGCTGTATGCGGGATGCCCTGAGCATTCTGGATAAAATTGTTTCGTTTACCAACGGCGAAGTGAATTACGAGAACACGCTGGAGCACCTGAACATCCTCGACGCCGATTATTACTTCAAGCTGTTTGACTGCATGCTGAACCAAGACCTGGCCGGCGCCATGCTCCTGTTCGACGACATCAACAAAAAAGGCTTTGAAGGCGACATGGTGCTGAACGGCTTTTCCGAATTCATGCGCAACCTCCTTATCTGCAAAGACGAACGGGTGGCCGGTTTGTTGGAAGTGGTGGAAAGCTTCCGCTCCCGCTATGCCGAAGCGGCTAAAAAAGTAGCGCCTTCCTACATCATCAGTGCCCTGAACCTGCTGAACGAAGCCGAGATTTCGTTCCGTTCGGCACGTAACAAGCGCCTGCATGTTGAACTGGCACTGATCAAGTTGTGCTACCTGTCGCAGGCGCTGGAACTGACCGCCACCGGCAGTGGTGTTGATAAAAAAAAAGTAGTTGACGGAGCAAAAGCCGTTGCCTTTAAAACCATTCAGCCTTTTGCTGCGCCAAGGGAAGCGGCACCAAAAACGGAAACGCCAAAGCCCGTTCCGCAGCCATCCGTGGAAGCCAAACTGGTGATTGAAACCCCTGCTCCAAAAGCCGCCCAACCGCCGGTGGTAGAGGAAAAAAAAGAAGCGTACAAACCGGCAGAAAAAAAGCCGTCAGGCAACGGCAAGCTTTCCTCGCTGGATGCCCTTCGAAAAAAAATCGCCAGCGAATCCGGCAACCAAGTCGCTGTTGACCAACCGCTGGAGATGGAGTCGCTGAAAGCAGCCTGGAAAAAATTCATTGATTACCTCAAGGAAGGAAAACGGCCGGCCTGGCAGAGTTACGAAATGGCCGAACTGGTGATTAAAGAAGAAGCCTGTTTTGACGTGATTGTGCACAACCGGATCAACGAAAAGTTTATTGAGCTGGAGCGCAAAGAAGCGGGTGAGTTTTTGCAGAAGGAACTCTGCAACCGCCTGCTGCAATTCACCATTACACTGATTGAAGCCCCCAAGGAACACCTGGAAGTAGCGGCACCGATGACGGCCAAGGACCAGTTTATCAAACTGGTAGAGCAATACCCGATGGTAAAAGAGCTAAAAGACCGGCTGCGGCTCGAGCTTGACTACTAAACTTGCCCGTCTGGCTATTAAAACAACGGCTTAACACTGTCTGACGTGACCTTTATGAACCCTTATCATAGGAGGCTCACATGCAAAACAGACAGGTTTTTCAATCCACAACGGCCACCCGCTGGCAAAGAGTGAAATGGGGCAGCCGCACACTGATTTTTCTTTTCGTGTTATTGCTTGTTGCGTTCCTGATCGCCATTGGCAATGTTGGTGGCGGCATCAACACACCACACCTGAAGGAAAACGAATACAAGCCGCTGAAGGACACCCAAAGCTTTGTTTACAAAAACAGCGAACTGGTACGCAAATACTACGGGTTTCGCCAGTTCATTGGTAAAAAAGAAGCAGCCTTTCGCGAACCCTACCAGGCCAATCTTCCAGCCGATTTTCGAAAGATCACCGGCAACACCGCGCCTTGTGCCATCCGATCGGCTTTCTTCGTTGACTGGGACCCGCAGTCCTTCTACTCCCTGCAACGCAACATCAACAAGCTAAACCTGGTGATTCCCGAATGGCTGTTCATCAATCCCAACACCGATACCCTCACTGTTTCCATCGATCCGCAGGCGCTGGCCATTATGCAGAAATCCGGCGTCAACATTATGCCGATGCTGAGCAATGTTTTTCACGAAGTGTTCAGGGGCGATGCCGTTCACCGCATCATTACCAACCCGGCAAAAAAAGAGAAACTGTTGAACGATCTTATTCGCATCCTGAAGCAACACCATTTTATCGGTGTGAACGTGGACCTGGAAGACCTGGTGGAGAAAACCGACGAGCCGCTGGTGCTCTTTCAAAAAGAACTGTACGAAAAGCTGCACACCCAAAACCTGCTGGTGACGCAGGATGTAGTGCCCTTCAACGGCGACTACAACTACGATGCCTTGGCGAAATACAACGACTTCTTGTTTGTGATGGCCTACGACGAGTTTTCGGAGGCCACCAAACCCGGTCCTGTGGCCGAGCAGAAATGGATTGAAGCGGCCATTGACGAAGCCACCAAAAAACTGCCGGCAAACAAAATCATTCTTGGTCTTGCGGCCTACGGTTACGACTGGCCGAGAAACAGCCAGGCCACGCCGCTCACCTACCAGCAGGCACTCACCCTGGCCAAAGAGTCGGAAGCAAAAATTGCATTCGACAACGACACCTACAACCTTCACTTCGGCTACGCAGATGACAACAACATTGCCCACGATGTTTACTTCACCGATGCCGCCACCGCCTTTAACTCCATGCGTTTTGCAGCCGAAGATGGCCTGGCTGGTGTAGCCTTGTGGCGTTTGGGTTCGGAAGACTCCCGCCTTTGGGATTTTTACAACCTCGATATGCAAAAAGAGGCCATCCGGAATTTCGACTTCAAAGGCTTTACGTCTGTTGAGTCGAACGACGATGCCGATTACACCGGGCAGGGCGAAGTACTGGACGTGGTATCAACGCCAACGCAAGGTTACATCCGCCCCGAGGTTGACTCAACGGACCTGTTGATCAGTGAAGAATTTTATGAAAGCCTCCCGTCGCAGTTTATCGTAAATGCCTATGGATGGAACCGGCAGGATACGGTTCGCAACCGGAAGCAACTGGTGCTTACGTTTGACGATGGCCCCGATGAACGCTGGACGCCACGCATCCTCGACATTCTTAGCAAAGAACACGTGCCGGCTACTTTTTTTGTGGTGGGCCGCAACGTGGAAGAAAACATCCCGGTGCTGCGCCGCATTTACCGCGAAGGACACGAGATCGGCAACCACACCTTTTTGCATCCCAACGTGGCTGAAATCAGTCCGCGCCGTGCCTTACTCGAAATGGAAACCACCCGCCTGCTGATCGAGTGCATCACGGGTCATTCCACCATCCTTTTCAGGGCACCGTACAACGCCGACTTTACGCCGCAAAAATGGGAAGAGCTGCAACCGGTGGCGCTGGCCCGCACCAAGAACTACCTTGACGTCGGCGAGTCGATCGACCCCGAAGATTGGCAGATTGGCATAACAGCGGACACTATTTTTCAGCGGGTGATTGCCCGCAAGGCTCAACTGGAAAAAGAGGCCCAAGGCGGCAACATCATTCTTTTGCACGATGCTGGTGGCGAAACCCGTGAGGCCACCATTGCGGCACTGCCACGCATCATTTCTTATTTTAAAGAGCGGGGCTACACGTTTACGACGGTGGCCAATTACCTGGGCAAACAAAAAGAAGACATGATGCCGGTGGTACCCAAGGGCAGCGGCTATTACTGGATACAGGCCAACATCATCCTGATTGAAACAGCGTACTGGCTGGGCCATATCCTTTTTTCGTTGTTCGTGACGTTTATTTTTCTTTCCATCGGCCGCATTCTGCTGATGGCGGTGCTAACAGCAAAGGAAAAACGAAAAGAGAAAAAGGAAGCCCTGGTTTTCCCGTTGCTGAAAGCCTACCCAACTGTTTCCATTATTGTTCCCGCCTACAACGAAGAAATCAATGCGGTTGATTCGCTGCAGAATCTACTCAAAACCGATTACCCGGTTTTCAACATCATTTTTGTGGATGACGGCAGCAAGGACGACACCTACGCCAAAGTTGCCGATGTGTTTGAAGGCCATCCCAAAGTAAAGGTCTTTACCAAGCCTAATGGTGGCAAAGCATCGGCCTTAAACTACGGCATCCGGCAAACAACCGCTGACTACGTTGTTTGCATTGATGCAGACACGCGGCTTCACCCGCAGGCCGTTTCAGAAATGATGAAACATTTTCTGCACGACAAGGAAGGAAAAGTAGGCGCCGTGGCCGGCAATGTAAAAGTGGGCAACGAAGTGAACATGCTGACCAAATGGCAAAGCATTGAATACATCAGTAGCCAGAATTTCGATCGCCGTGCCTTTGCCGCAGTCAATGCCATTACCGTGGTGCCAGGTGCTATTGGCACGTTTCGGAAAGCAGCCATTGAAGAAGCAGGTGGTTTTACCACAGATACACTGGCGGAAGATTGCGACCTCACCATCCGCATTATCCGTTCGGGTTACGAAGTGAAAAACGAAAACGGTGCACTTGCCTTTACAGAAGCCCCTGAAAAACTGAGGCAGTTTACCAAGCAACGCTTCCGTTGGAGCTTTGGTATCCTGCAAACCTTCTGGAAGCACAAGGATGTGTTGTTCAACACCCATTATGGATGGCTTGGCTGGCTGGCCATGCCCAATATTTTATTGTTTCAGTACATCATCCCGTTCTTTATTCCATTGGCCGATGTGTTTATGCTGGTGGGAGTAGTCTCGGGCAATGCCGGCCACATTCTCCCCTACTACCTGGCGTTTATGCTCTTTGATACCTCCATCGCTGTTGTGGCTTTCCGGATGGAACGGGAACGCCTTTCAAGGTTGGTGTGGCTGATTCCGCAGCGGCTCATTTACCGCTGGTTGATGTGGTGGGTGCTTTTCAAATCCACCCGCAAAGCCATCAAGGGCGAATTGCAGTCGTGGGGTGTGCTGAAAAGAACCGGAAGAGCGATGACCAGCCCGCCCACTCCACAAGGGGAACCTGGCTAAAAAAAATATAGCGTTGGCCCGATATGACAAAGCCTCCACCATTTACCCGGTGGAGGCTTTTTCTTTTTGGTGCCAGCAACAGAATGTCTATGGATCACCGGTTGCGTCGCACCCTTGTACGCCTTGTTCAATCGGCAGCAAAGAAATCTTCCTTAACAAATTGCCTGCAACTGCAGAAACGATCTGCTAGAAAGAAGAAATGAAAACCAAAGCTCCCCGCCAGAGACAGGGGCTTATCTTTGCCGCATGGAAATTATCCATGCAGCGTACTTAATCAGCAGTCCTTCCGTTGACCTTTGTCCCAAACCCGACCGACCGGAGTATGCCTTTATTGGCCGGAGCAACGTGGGCAAGTCCTCACTGATTAACATGCTTTGCAACAAGAAGGAGTTGGCGAAAGTGTCTCGTTCTCCCGGCAAAACACAAATGATCAATCACTTCAACGTCACCGACAGCACCCGGAAAGATTGGTACCTGGTGGATCTGCCGGGATACGGCTTTGCCAAGGTCTCACAAAACCAGCGAAAGAGCTGGCAGAAGATGATCCAGGACTACATTCAAAAGCGGGAGAACCTGGTGAACCTGTTTGCCCTTGTGGACAGCCGGCACGAACCGCAGAAGGCGGATCTTGATTTTATTAACCGCCTGGGCGAATGGCGGATTCCTTTTGCCATCGCTTTTACAAAAGCCGACAAAAGCACACAAAAAGAAACCGCTAAAAACGTGGACCGCTTTTTAGAGACGCTGAAGGAAACCTGGGAAGAACTGCCCCCTTATTTTGTGACATCGGCGGAAAAGCACCTGGGCAAAAAAACCATTCTTCCATTTATTGCCGAGCAAAACAAAGTTTTTGAACAACACAAGAAAGGTAGCGTGTAGGTTTTTATCCTAAATTGCAAGCACTTTATACCATATGAAAAAAGGCGTGGAACGGGGCATTATTGTTTTTCTTTTTACACTGGTACTGGTGATGTTTTCATTGGCACAAAGGGACAGCCGAAAGCTGGACAGGCTTTACCAATCGGCGGCTTCGGTGCAAAAAAGAAAACCCGTTCAACTGGTTCAATCTTCTCCTTCAGTATTCAAAACGCCTGCGCTTCGTTAAGGCAAGGGTCCATTCCTTTTCACCCAGGATATTCGTTTTTTCTTTCCTACGCTGGTAAAGCTTTTTAATGAAGAAAGATTGCGGTCAATCACTTGAATCCCTTTCCATGCAACTGTTCTTGCCGCTACCGGATTTGTTACAGTAACCTTACAGGATAACTACTCGCACAAAAATGGAAACGTTGTTTTCAGAAATCCTTGGCCTTTCTTTTTGTCCAACGTAGCAGGACAAGCAGATTTCCGGTAATTTGCTGAACCCCTTAAAGCATGAAAAAGAAAGCACTCATTTTTGACCTGGACAATACCATCTACGCTGTATCGTCGATTGCCGACCGGCTATTTGCCTCGCTTTTTCAACTGCTGGAAGAAAGCGGTGAAGTGGATCATTGCCTGCATGCCGTAAAGCAGGAACTGATGCGCAAGCCGTTTCAGTGGATTGCTGACAAATACGGCTTCAGTGAGTCGCTGGCGAAAAGAGGCTTGCACCTGCTGGAAAACCTGGTTTACGACGGTCCCATAAGGCCCTTTCCGGATTACCCGGAGGTGAAGAAATTGCCGCAGAAAAAATACCTTGTTACCAGTGGCTTTCAAAAACTGCAGCAAAGCAAAATACAGAAGCTGAACCTAGAACAGGACTTTGAAGCGATTGTGGTGGTAGACGTTAATGCAACGTCGAAAAAAGAAGTGTTTGCCGGCTTGCTGCAACAGCACGGCTACCAACCGGGTGAAGTGCTGGCCATTGGCGACGATCCCGAATCGGAACTGAAGGCTGCACGGGAGTTGGGCATCGATGCGGTGCTTTACAACCATTCAAACGAGCAGCAAAACAACCGGTTCTTTCCTGTGATCTCCAGCTTTCAACAGCTGCCCGGCTTTCTTTGATCAATGCCACAACGACGTGCCGTACTCCAGGTAGATGATAAATCCCGTAGTAAGAAAGAACAGGAAATTGGCGATCCATTTTTTGGGCAGGTAGAAATAAGCAGCCGCGTGGAAACAGGCAAACGGCGCTGCAATCAACACCCAGTTGCTAAACGAGGAATGGGTATTGATAAACGGAACAAAAAACGCCAGCACAAGGTAAAACAACAGGATGCTCCAGTTTTTCCGCACCTGGATCAGCATTTTGTGCAAATGGCTTTGCACATAAAAACCGCCTACCAAAAACGGGATGGCCAGCAACACGGTACTAACGGCCAGCCACACATTGCTTTGCACCACCGGCACATTGACCCAAACCCGCGGAAGAAATTTGCTGAAGCTAAGCTGGTTGGTCAGAAACAAATACGTTCCGTAGAAATAATAAGGCGTAAGTGCTCCCAGCAAAAACAAAATGATTTCGTTTACACGAAAGGGTTTCAGGATCATCATTCCCAACAAAAAACTAAGCAGGAACGCCGCTACCGGGAAATAAAAGCAGGACCCGAGCCCCAGCAACAGTCCCATGTTGAAGATGGCGCCCCTGGCCACCTGCACATTGTACAGCCGAAACAGAATCACCAACGCCCAAAGCACCAGCGTGGTTGCCATCAGTGGTGAAGACAGGAAATTCCACTCCGGCAACAAGGTTGTAATGAGCAGGTAGGTCATGGCCGGCAGGTACGTCGGCTTGCTGATCATCCGGAACGAATTGATAAAATAGTTGATGATCAGCGCCTGTATATACATCAACACAAAAGAGAGAAGGGAAAAGAGTGCGGCACTACCGGCACCTGCACTCCGGATCCATTGAACAAAAGCATGGTAAAAGTCAGCGTCGTTGGTGGTGGCCTGGATTGCTTTGGGATACAGAAAAAGCGGCATCTTCAGCAAAAGACCAAAAATCAACAGCAGAAAGATGTTACCCGGGGTTTTTTGTCGGAATAGGAATATCACCCGGCAATGCTATTGATTAAATTCCACTTTTGCAAAGCAAATGCTGTTGCCTTTGTAACAGGGAACAATCATTTGATAGCTGCTAACCTGTTTGCCGTACTTGGGCATGAATTCGTAACCGCGATCCTGGTTTCTCAATGTCGGGCTCCGGGTAATTTCCCCGCCAGGTGATAACGTAAAATCGTTCAGCAACAGGGACCGCTTTTCATCCAAGTTGAAAACATAGTGAATCTGGCTGCCGGTATTCATCGTTTGGTACGAGATGCGGTCGTCTGATTCGTCGTCGTACTGCTCCTTGTGAATCACATTACTCCACTGCAGCTTCCCGGTGTTGTCGAAGGAAAGCACGGTGATGTTGTCGGCATTGTACCGCACATTGCTGCGGTTGTTGTAAAAGGGATCACGCCTCCAGTACCAGGAGTTGTAAGGCGAATAAATGCTGTAATAATCGTAAGATCCAAAGGGATAGCCGTAAAGGTAGTTAAAGCGGTTCCACTGCGAACCGCGGGAGGTGGTGTAATACGACTCGGTGTTGATAACAAAGCCACCGTCTTTTTTCACCACGATGTTCCGGATAAAATAATCGTTGAAGGCCGATTTCACACTGGTGTTGCCGCCCTTTGCTTCCCGTCGCAGTTCCTCACCCAGTGCCACGGTGTTTTGCAAAACAGGGGCTCGCGAAGCTTTGTCCCAAACGTAAAAGTAAAAGCCTTCCACATCGCCGCGCTTTTTGGCGTAATAAAACGAAGTGACAAAAAACCGCTTGTTGGCGTTGTCAACTTTTACGTGCAGTTCGTCCAGGAAAAGCTTTTCCGGCTGCACATTGATGCCCTGCAGTGTGTCACTATCGGCTGATTTGTAAAAGAGCACAGACGACTCGAGGGTTTCGTTGCTGGCTCTTTTGAATTTGGTAAATACCAGGTCGCCGTCGTTGTCAATATTAAACTCGCTCAGGTTGTCTTTGTATTCCTCCATGGGAATCTCCATCCGGCTGCGGCGTCCCGGTGTAAGGCGGTTGTCAAACAAAAGCGTGGTAAGAATATACCGCTCTTTGTTTTTGGAGTTGATTTTAAACACCATCAGCTTCGACTTGTCTTCGCTGCTGATGGACGTATAAATCTTGTTGTTGCCGCCAAATCCGATGTGGGTGGTATCAAGCGTTACCACTTCGGAGATTCGCTTACCCGAGCCATCCACTTTTACCGCATCACAGTACACAATCCGCTTTTTTTCGTACTGGTAAATGAGATAGGTAAAATCAGAATAGGGAAAAAAGTCAACATTGATGAGCCGTGAGTCGGGAATGAAGTCCAACTCTTCTTTTGCCACCTGTTCCATTTCGTTGTTGTAGGCAGCGATGTAGCTTTTATTTTTATTGTATTTGTAAACCAGGAAGTTGCCGGCCACTTTTCCAATCACTTCAAAGCGCATGCGGCGGCTGTCGTCGTCATCCACCTCGGAGTAAACAATCTTCTGTGCACGGCTGCAAAGCGATGAAAAAATGAAAAGAACCACCAGGAAATAGGACTTTGGCATATAAGCGTAATCGTTTAGTGCTTAAAATTAGTGGTTGAATTGTTATGAAGACGTTTAACTCCGGTTATTGGCTGCATCCTCACCGGGATGGCAACACCGAAGCAGGGCCGCTTTTTGCATACCCTAAATCCACATGTTTTCCTTATACCTTTGCCAACTGCATAAAATCTGTTAACAGTGAGAATACCCACAAACCGTGTCACCGCCGCAGGATTACTGATTGCCTTGGGCATTATCTATGGAGACATCGGAACGTCACCCTTATATGTTTTCAACGCCATTATATCAAACAGGCTGATTGACAGGGACCTGATCATTGGCAGCCTTTCCTGTATTATATGGACTATCACCCTTCAAACGACCGTAAAATACGTGTGGCTTGTTTTACGGGCTGATAACCGTGGTGAAGGAGGAACGTTTGCATTGTACGCCCTGGTACGCCGGCAAAAAAAATGGTTGGCCGTACCGGCCATGCTGGGCGGTGCATCCCTCCTGGCCGACGGCATTATTACCCCACCTATTTCCATTACATCGGCGGTGGAGGGGCTGAAGGAAATCTCCTACTTCAGCAACATCGAGCATTACGTGGTGTATATCGTGTTGGTTATCCTCACCCTGTTCTTCTTTGTGCAGCAGTTTGGTACCGCATCCATCGGCCGCTTTTTTGGGCCCGTGATGTTTGTTTGGTTTTCGATGCTGGCCATCCTCGGAATCATTCACATTTCCGATGATTTCACCATTTTAAAGGCATTCAGCCCGCACTATGCCGTTACTTTCCTGAGCAACTATCCCCATGCTCTGTTGTTGTTAGGCGCTGTTTTCCTGTGCACAACCGGCGCAGAAGCGCTCTACAGCGACCTGGGGCACTGCGGCCGGGACAACATCCGGATGTCGTGGATTTTTGTAAAAAGTTGCCTTTTGTTGAATTACCTGGGGCAAGGCGCCTACCTGATTTCGCACCGCTCGGGCTTGGTCGTTACAGAAGCAACCAAGGCTAAGTTTGGCATCAATGCATTTTACGACCTGATGCCTGAGTGGTTTATCATTTTCGGTGTGCTGGTAGCAACCAGTGCCGCCATTATTGCCAGCCAGGCCATGATTGCCGGTTCGTTTACACTGATTAGCGAAGCCATGCGTTTAAACCTGTGGCCGAAGCTTAAAATCCGGTACCCGTCAGAAGAAAAAGGGCAGCTGTTTATTCCCAGCCTTAACCTGCTGATGTTTTTAGGGTGTGTTGGCGTTGTCCTGTACTTCAGAACCTCCTCGCGGATGGAAGCCGCTTATGGATTGGCGATTATCATCACCATGCTGATGACAACGGTCCTTTTCTCCAACTTCATGGTTTCCCGCAGAATCAAACCGGGGTTCATCTGGGTTTTTCTTGTCTTCTACACCATTGTTGAGTCCCTTTTTCTTTATGCGCTTCTGCACAAATTTGTGCAGGGTGGTTATATAACCTTGCTGATTGGCGGCCTCATGTTTTTGGTGATGTATTGCTGGTACCGGGCCCGCAAAATCAAAAACCGCTACGTGGAGTTTGTGCGCATGGAACACTATATTCCGAAGATACAGGAACTGAGCAACGACCGCTCGGTGCCGAAGTACGCCACGCACTTGGTGTATCTTACCAGTGCTGATAATCCGAAGGAGATTGAGCACAAGATTATTTATTCCATACTCAGTAAAAAGCCCAAACGGGCTGATATCTACTGGTTTGTGCATGTGGACACACTGGACGAACCTTACACCATGGAGTACAAAGTGGAGCACATTATCCCCAACGACATCATCCGCATTGATTTCCGGCTTGGGTTCCGGGTAGAGCCCCGCATTAACCTCATGTTCCGCAAAGTGGTGGAAGACCTGGTGGCCAACAAAGAAGTAAACATTGTGAGCCGGTATGAAAGTCTCGAGCGGGGCAAGGTCACCGGCGATTTCAACTTTGTGGTGATGGAAAAATACCTGAGCCAGGATAACGACCTGCCCATCCTGGAACGGCTGATTATGAAATTCCACTTCTGGCTGAAAGAAGTTTCGCTTTCGGAGGAAAGAGGTTTTGGCCTTGATGCGAGCACGGTGGTGGTGGAAAAGTTTCCGCTGATTGTGTCACCAGTAACCAACTTAAAGCTGCGCCGGGTGGGCGACTAAGCCAGCCTTTTTCTTTGTTGTTAAGGTAAAGTTCTTTCGCCGGCAGGCTGCCGGGTTGCCTTGTATGCGTGAGACACCCGTTTCAATGGCTGCGTTTTCAATGGCGGGATAAACCTGCAAGGAAGGTCCTGCGGAAACTCGTCTTCACGAAAAGAACCTTATTTTAGAAGCAGGGAGCTGTCCGCTCTTTTCCCGAAACCATGCTTTACCGTTCCACCATACAACTCCTGCGTTTTCATTTTTCGCTGTTCCTGCTTCCGGTTTACCTGTTTGCGTTAAGCCAGGCTCCTGCAATCAATACGGCCAATGCCCTTTTGAGCTTTTTTCTTTTGCACCTGTTGGTGTATCCCTCCAGCAACGGCTATAATTCATACATGGATCGCGATGAAACACCAATTGGCGGATTGGCATCCCCGTTACAGCCAACCAGGCAGCTGTTTTATGTGACCGTCCTTATGGATGCGCTTGCCGTTGTTTTGTCGATTTTTATTTCCCCGTTGTTTGCTATCGGCATTGTCGTTTACATTTTAGCCTCACGGGCCTACAGCTACCGGGGCATCCGCCTGAAAAAATATCCTTTCCTTGGTTTTCTCACCGTGTTTCTTTGCCAGGGAGCCCTCGTGTTTGTTCTTGCCTACCATGCGGCTGCACAAGCACCGCTGTCGAAGGTTCCATGGCTGCCCACGCTGCTTTCAAGTTTTCTGATTGGTGCCCTTTACCCGCTCACCCAAATTTACCAGCACGAAGAAGACTGCAAAGACGGCGTTGTTACCATCAGCTACCGGCTGGGGAAAAAAGGAACCTTTGCTTTTAGCATGGCGCTATTCTTAACAGCCACCGCCGGCATGTACCTGCTGTTTCAGCAGCAGCAACGGCTCAACTTTTTTTGGCTGTACTTGTTGTTTCTCCTGCCCGTGGTCCTGTTTTTTCTGTATTGGATGAACAAGGTCTGGAAAGAAGCTTCAGCTGCCGATTTCAAAAACAGCCTGCGCATGAATCTTCTTTCCACCCTTTGCACCACGGCTTTTTTTGTGACGCTTATATTCCTTAACCATTGAGTAAAATCGTTTCGATAGGAACAGCACTCCCCTTGCATTGCCACCGGCAGATGGACATCCTTTCATTTATGCAACGGGTTTATGCCTTGAGTGAAACTGAGGCCCGGAAGTTAAAATTTCTGTACAGTCAATCAGGAATTGATCAGCGGTATTCTGTTTTACCCGACTATTCGCGGCCAATGAGCGAATGGCGGTTTTACGCCCCCACTGAAAACCTGGAACCCTTTCCTTCACTAGAACAGCGCATGGCCGTGTACCACAAGCAGGCGCCCTTGCTTTCGGTTGACGCGGTGCGGGATTGCCTTAACCATTGCCATCACCACAAAAACGTTACGCACCTTATAACGGTTAGCTGTACCGGCATGAGTGCTCCGGGCCTGGACTTGCAGGTGATGGAAATGATGGACCTGGAGAAAACCATCTTTCGTACCTCGGTCAATTTCATGGGCTGCTATGCGGCCATTCATGCCCTGAAACTTGCTGACGCCTTGTGCAAATCCGACCGCTCGGCACAGGTGCTGATTGTTTGTACAGAGTTGTGTACGCTGCATTTTCAGCGGGAGGCAACGATGGATAACATGGCTTCCTCGCTGCTGTTTGGCGATGGTGCAGCAGCAGCACTGGTGATGCCCGACAGCGCCGAGCTGCCTGGCCTTACCATCGATAGTTTCTACAGCGAAATCAATCCGAAGGGCAAGCGGGACATGGCCTGGGAGCTCTCTTCTACCGGCTTTCTGATGACGCTGAGTGGTTATGTTCCGGAGCTGATTGAAGAAGATTTTGCGGCCATTGTTACAAGGGCATTGGAACGGGATCGTTCGCGGTCAGAAGCCGTCTCACACTGGTGCATTCACCCGGGTGGAAAACGCATCTTAAGTGCCATTCACAAAAGCCTGGGATTTACCAACGGGCAGTTGCAGTGCTCCTACGATGTGTTGAAGGAGGTTGGCAACCTGTCTTCCGCAACCATTTTGTTTGTGCTGAAAAAAATGATGCAACAAAAGAAAATCCCTAAATTGTTCGGAGCCGCATTTGGTCCTGGTTTAACGGTTGAAACATTTACGGCCCACACCTGAATGCCTTCCTTTCAAAAACGATCATACAAAAAAGAACTACTCGACCGGGATGATATTCCGTTCACCGACATCAGGCGGAACATGCAGGAACTGGACGTGATCAACCGGCACCTCGGCGGTCATGAGATCACACTCGATGGAATTGTTGCCCTGATAAAAGACAACCCGGTATTCAACAAAGAACTGTCCATCGTTGAAATAGGATGCGGTGGCGGCGACAACCTTCGGGCCATCAAAAAATGGGCAGCGTACATTAAGCTGCCGGTGCGGTTAACCGGGATTGACATCAACGAAGCCTGCATCAATTTTGCACGGCAGCAGAAGGCAAATGAAGGCATCCATTTTGTGCACGCCGACTACAAACTGGTACAACTGTCGTCGAAACCAGACATTGTTTTCTCCTCGCTGTTTTGCCACCATTTTACCGATGAAGAACTGGTGGATCAATTAAGATGGATGCAACAAAAAAGCAGCGTTGGTTTCTTCATCAACGACCTGCACCGGCACCCGGTCGCTTATTACAGTATCAAATTACTGGCAACTTTGTTTTCACGTAGTTACCTGGTAAAGAATGATGCCCCGCTGTCGGTGCGGCGCGGATTCAAAAAGAAGGACTGGCAATTGCTTTTTTCAAAAGCGGAGATCGATCGCTACCGCTTGCAGTGGCGATGGGCTTTCCGCTGGTTAGTTACCTGCGAAGTCAATGGAGATTTTACCCAAATATGATGTCGCCATAGTTGGTGGTGGGCTGGCCGGATTGGCTGCCTCAATTTTGTTGCGGCAACAAAGCTACAACGTGATTCTTTTTGAAAAGGAAAGCTACCCGTTTCACAAGGTTTGCGGTGAGTACATCAGCATGGAAAGCTGGAACTTTTTGCTTTCGCTGGGACTGCCACTTGCCGACTGGAATCTTCCAAAAATTAATACCCTTCGCCTAACGGCACCCAATGGAAGTTTGTTTTCTACACCGTTGCCGCTCGGCGGTTTTGGCGTCAGCCGTTATAAACTAGATGGTGAACTGGCAGCCATTGCCAAACGCATTGGAGTGCATGTGCTGGAAAAAACAAAAGTGGAGGAAGTAGAAAGGAAAGACAACTTTTTTGTTCACTTCCGGCAGCAGCAAATTGAGGCCACACTTTGCTTTGCTGCGTTTGGGAAAAGAAGCAATCTTGATGTCAAATGGAGCCGCACGTTTTTGCAGCACCAGGGGCAGCGCCTCAACAACTTTATTGGCGTTAAATACCACCTGAAAACAGATTGGCCGCAACAAACCATCGGCTTGCACAATTTTGAGAACGGCTATTGCGGCATTTCGCAAATAGAAGATCAAAAGGTTTGTCTTTGCTACCTAACCAGGGCCGACAACCTGAAAGGGAATGGTAACAGCCTGCAACAGATGGAAGAAAATGTACTCTCCCGTAACCCTTTCCTAAGAAAGATTTTTGAAAAAAGTGAAGTTGAGCAGGCCTTCCCGGTAACCATTTCCCAGATCAGCTTTGCCGCAAAAACAAAAGTTGAGAAAGGCATTTTGATGCTTGGCGATACGGCAGGAATGATCACGCCGCTTTGCGGCAACGGCATGAGCATCGCCCTGCATACCGCTAAAATTGCTGCGGCACTGGCCGATAATTTTTTGAAAGGCCAATTATCGCGAAGTAGTTACGAACAAGCTTACCAGCAGCAATGGCAGCAGGCGTTTGCTTCACGGCTCCGCACAGGGCGAATGCTGCAGCGCTTCTTTGGCCACAACAGCATCAGCAATCTTTTTGTCAGCAGTTTCAAACGCTTCCCGTTTTTAGCACAACCGGTGATCAGGCTCACGCATGGAGAACCGTTTTAAGGCACAGCCTTTGTACAACCAAGAACAAGAAACGATCGTATGGCAACAGCAAAGAAAACACTGGTTTTAGGCGCATCAGACAACCCTTCACGTTACAGCTACCTGGCCATGAACCGGCTGAAAGCTGGTCGTCACCCGGTGGTAGCCGTTGGCCGAAAAGAAACGGACGTCGATGGCATTCACATCGCCAAATCGCCGGTTCAACAAGCCGATGTGGATACGGTAACCCTGTACCTGAATCCAACCCACCAAAAAGAATATTACGACTACATTCTTGGCTTAAATCCAAAGCGGATCATCTTCAATCCCGGCACGGAAAACCCCGAGTTGATGAAACTGGCAAAAGAGAGCGGCATTGAGCCGGTTGTTGCCTGTACACTGGTGCTGTTGGCTACCGGGCAATACTGACCTTGCCGGTAATGCAACAACGAAAGTTGGCGTTAAGATCAACCCCACTTCTCCAAAATTCGTTTTCTTACGAATCGGCTGTTTCACTTTTTACGTAGGGATTTTTCAGGGGCAACGTAGTTTATCGATTGCTAAAAAGTACTACCACGCAATTTTTACAGAAACCCAATCATCTGCTTTGAAAGCGGCGGATTTTTTCCAAATATTGCATGACGTACCATTAGTAATTGAAAACAGTGACTTGCTGTTTTAACGCCAATATCCTCTCGTATGAAAACCCTGAAATCCGTCGCCTGTTCGGCTGTCATGGCACTCTGCCTGATGAAGGCCTCTGCTCAAGATGCACGAATTCCGCTCAACACGCCCAACTACAGCAAACCAAGGTTGTTTGCCGACTTACCCGAAAAAATGCCGTTGAAGATTAAGGATGTGGAAAGCCTGCTGGAACTTTCGGTAGGAACGCCTGTCAACGCTTCACTCACTGCCGGTTTCCCGTTGATTGGTACCATCGTCAGCAAATCCGACCCGGCTGACCCAAGCGTGCAGAGCGTCGTAATCCGGACCAACCGCAATGGCTCCACCTTTACGTTTTCCCGCGTAACGGGCATCGATGGAAAGATTTCTTACATCGGCCGGATGTTCAGCAAAAGTGGCGGCGATGCCCTGGAAATTGCCAATGAAGGACAAGGGTATGTTCTTCGCAAAAAAGGCGTTCACGAATTGATCAATGAATAGTGATCGCTTGTTGTTTCTAATCCTGTGTTAACGTGATCCAATCCTATCAGCCATGAAAAACTTTTACTTCACCCTCTTTTTCTCGATTTGTTTTTCGTTGTTCGCTGCCGCACAAGTTCCGCAAATGAGCAGCTATCCATCGGCTTCGGCTGTGCTTTTTCTCGATTTTGACGGACATATTGTGCAAGGCACCAGTTGGAACAGCGATGGCCCGATTGTGTGCAACGGTTCTAACCTGAGCGCTGCGCAAGTCACCGAAATTTACAACCGCGTAGCCGAAGACTACCGTCCGTTCAACATCAACGTCACAACCGATTCAACTAAATACGCGTCTGCTCCATCTACCCGGCGCATGCGGGTGGTGCTGACCACTTCTTCTTCCTGGTACGGAAGTGCCGGTGGCGTATCGTTCAACAATTCATTTACCTGGGGCGACAATACGCCTTGTTTTGTTTTCACGGCTTTGCTCAACTACAACACCAAGTACATTGCGGAGGCTGCATCGCACGAAGCTGGTCACACACTTGGCCTGAACCACCAGTCGTCCTACGATCAAATCTGTAACAAAACGGCTGAATACAATTCCGGTACAGGAAGTGGCGAAATTGGCTGGGCGCCGATTATGGGCGTTGGGTATTACCGAAACCAAACCTTGTGGCATTATGGCTCTAACCCATATGGATGTACGTATATGCAGGACGACCTGGGAGTGATCACCAACAATGGCTTCAGCTACAGAACCGATGATCACGGCAACACGGTTGCGGCAGCGACAACGGCTACCTTCACCAGCAACAAGTTTAATGTGAGTGGCGTAATTGAAAAACCCGGTGACCTGGACATGGTGAAATTCACCCTAAGCAGCAAAAACCGGATCCAGTTAAGCGCTTTGCCCTTTAGCGTTGCCACCGGTGATGCCGGCGCCAACGTGGATATCCAACTGGAACTGTCGACCAAAAACGGAGCGGTGGCTGTTTACAACCCGGATATGGCCTTAAGCGCTTCCATCGACACCGTTTTAAACGCAGGCACCTATTACCTGACGGTGAAAAGTAGTGGCAACATCTATGCTCCTAACTATGCCAGCCTTGGTTCTTACACTGTGAATGCGGCACTTGCTTCCATTGCACTTCCTGTTCACAAACTGGAACTGAAAGCAGCTGCCGACAACAATCACCACAACCTGGATTGGGAAATTGTTGCCGACGAAACAGTCGTCACCCAAAAAGTGGAAGTATCAACTGATGGCATCAATTTCAAATCGATTTCCAACGTAGCAGCTGATGCAAGAAATTTCTCTTATCAACCGGAAAAGGTTTCCTTGCTTTACTACCGGCTTAATGTGTTGTTCGACAACGGCCGCCAATACTATTCAAACATTACAGCTTTGCGTGGCAACAATGGCAACAAACCAATGTTGATTGGCAACATGGTTCGCAGTACGCTGTCGGTAAATAGCCCTGCAGGCTACACCTACACCATTGTTGACTTTAATGGCCGCACCCTTGCCAAAGGACAGCTTACCCAGGGTGTTAACACCATCAGCACTGGCTTTTTGACCAACGGAATGTACCTGCTTCAGCTCACCAACAACCTTGAACAATACACTGAAAAATTCATGAAGCAATAGCTTCCAACAGTTTTATAATCCGTGCTCTTTGGTACCCGAGGTTTTCCCGTCACTGGGAAAACCTTTTTTGATTTGGTTGATGAAGGTCGCTCCCATCGAAGCCCGTTATACACATTCAATGTGCACAAACCCGCTCCCATGGCTGCTTGTGTTTTGTAGGATTGCCTGTTTCTCCGTAAATTACAGAAACCTTTTCCTATATGAAATGGAGAAAATTTAATGGCGAACCTATCAAACTACCCATCTACAATGCCGTTGAAAATGCCATCAAACGCGAAACGGAAGCCGGCTTCCGGCTGAAAGTTTGCATCGGCACAGACAGCCAGGTGAAGGGAGCCGAAACAGAATTTGCCACCGTTATTGTTTTTCTACGCGAAGGTCATGGGGGCTTCATGTTCATCCACAACGAAAAAACACTCCAACAGTATTCGATCAAAGAGCGAATGCTGGTAGAAGTTGCCAAGAGTATAGAGATTGCATATGAATTGTGCAATCTTTTTACTTTATACAACGTGGATATGGAAGTGCATGCGGACATCAATACCAATCCTGCCTTTAAAAGCAACGATGCGCTGAAAGAGGCCATGGGTTACATCTTGGGGATGGGCTTTGCCTTTAAAGCCAAGCCGGAGGCATTTGCCAGCAGTAGCTGCGCCAATAAGATGGTGAACTAAAACAGCATTCTACCTGCGTTTCCTGCGACGTGTAAGCCCAACAGCCAGCACGGTAAGAAACGTTACCCCAAGTCCAATCAAATAAGTCCGCTGCCGCTTCTCCGCCTTTTCCCGCTCGGCCATCTCGTGCAGGAATTCTTCCAGGGGTTTGCCATTCCTGGCTACATTCTGCTTTATGCGTACCGCTTCCATGCTGTCCTTCCATCGCTGAAATTCAGTCGTCACTGTTTTGTGTACCTCCTCCCGTGTTGAAGCAGGATGATGCACAACGGTGTCTGCAACCTGGGCTTTGAGGAATACCGGTGCCAAGATGCAGACCAATAAAGTCAGCAAGCCAATTAGGGGAAAGCGTCTAGACATAAAAGCAATAACAATTGGAGTCAATTGAACTGGAAAGATGGTAAGCTTTGGGTGGTAAAGGAGCGGCAACTTACTGGATCGCTTTCCCCTTTTTCCGCAACAGTGGTTTGTTCCGTTGTGTGGTATCGGAAACTTTCTTTTGCAGGTTATCGAGCATTTCCTTCAGCAAATCCGGTCTTCCCTGGTAAAACCGCAAACTTTTCTGAAATGCATCTTTTCGAACGGTGTGCAGTTGAAAAACAGTATCGTACAAAGCTGTACGGTTGCTGAACTGCCGGTAGGTTGAGTCTGCAATCATCCTTCGAAATTCCACCAGTTCATCGGCCCTGAGTACATCGTACAACACCGCCTCCATTTTGTCGGGAGGCAAAACACCCTTTGGAACTGATGGTCCTGAACAGGCGATGAGAACAAGCAAAAGAAAAACAGAAACCCGCATCTACTTTAACTCCTTGTATGCATTGGCATTGGTCAGGTCAAGACGACTTAAAACGTTTCTTGCCTGCGTTTTCATTCCCGGATCGGCTTTGCTGAAAATTCGGACCAGCTCGTTGCTTTTCCCTTGGAGAAAAAACTGGATGACCATTGCGCTTGGGTTTTCCTGGTTAACGGTGTTCAGGTAATTCAAAGCACTGAGCACACCCAACCGGGCTTCTTTTTCCTTATCAGAAAAATGATCAAGCCCGGTGCGGTAGTATGCGTACAGTGCATCGTGCACCAGCGCAAACCGGTTGTCCACGAAACCTTCGATCAATTTATACCGGTTGCGCAAGCCGTCAAAAGGTTTCCACCCGCTGATTTGGTTACCCTCCGGTGCGTTGTTCACGATGTTCTGAGCCTTTTGAAAAAAGGGATCGCCGCCCCGAAGCGAGAACGAAGCGTAATCCATTCCCAAAATGAGGTTGACATAGTAGGCAATCACAGCCGTTAAGTTGGCTACCACCGGGTCATTGCCCTGCACACGATTTTCACTGAACTCAACCGGCTGAAATTCCACGTATTTGAACGTGACATCATTGTCCTGGAAATTGATCAGTGGCGACTCGTAAGTTGTGTTGTAAGCTGGCCTTGCCGACTGGACGGTTAGCGTGGCTTTATACAGGTTATTGCCTAATTCCTGGTCGATGTTGAGCAGGAAATTGCAGCGAATCCTTTCCTGGGGCTGAAAAGCATCACCTGTCCATTTGCGGTTATTTACAAAGTTCGTCAGCGCGGTTTGAAGGGTCTGAAACACTTTTTTATCAACCTGTGTACTGACACGGTTTGCCATTACGGTAAACTTCGCCTGGAGTTCCTGGGACGACGCTTTTTGTAAGGATAAAATCAGGAGTACCGCAGCAAGGATCTGCTTCATGCTAACAATTCGGTTATTGAGTCAACAATATCGTTGGCTAACGCCTTTTTTGATTTTAGCTCCATTGCTTTTTCTGTGCCATTTCGAAAAAAGAAAGTGGCCTTGTTGGTATCTACGCCAAAGCCGGCTCCTTCATCACGCAACGAGTTCAGAACAATCATATCGGCATTTTTCTCATTCAGCTTTCTGATAGCACTTTCCCGTTCTTTGTTTGTTTCCAACGCAAAGCCAACCAACACCTGGCCTTCTTTCTTCCCGCTTCCCAGTGCTGCCAGGATATCAGTGGTGCGTTTGAGCGTCAGCGTCAGATCGCCATCCTCTTTTTTGATTTTATTTTCAGCAACGATTACCGGCGTATAATCCGCTACGGCTGCGGCCATGACTGCCACATCGTAGGTTTGCCCCATACAGGCTTCAAACATCTCGGCGGCTGTCGTTACGTTCAGCCGATGCAGGCCATTTGTTTCCAGGTGAACGGGACCGGCAACTAGTGTCACTTCTGCCCCGCGGTTTTTCAGTTCTTCAGCAATGGCAACCCCCATTTTACCGGATGAATGATTTCCAATAAAACGTACCGGATCAATGGATTCGTATGTGGGGCCGGCTGTCACGAGGGCTTTTTTGCCCTTCAAACTTTGGCGATGGTTGAAAAAGGTTTCAACATGGGCAACAATTGCCTCCGGTTCTGCCATGCGCCCTTCACCCGTGAGGCCGCTAGCCAACTCGCCAAATTGCACAGGAATGGTAAGACATCCATTCTCCTCGACTGTTTGCAGGTTCTTCTTTGTAGCCGGGTGGTGCCACATGTCTTCATCCATTGCCGGAGCAACCATCACCGGACAGGTAGCAGAAAGAAAAGTGGCCAATAAAAGGTTATCACAAGCGCCATGCGCCATTTTGCTAAGCGTATTGCAGCTGAGAGGTGCTACCAGCATGAGGTCTGCCCACCTTCCCAGGTGCACATGGTCGGCCCAGGTAGACTCCTGAAACAAATCAACAAGCACTTCGTGTTTTGACAGAGTTGTCAACGTAAGTTTGGAAACGAAATCGGTTGCCGCAGGTGTCATAACCACCTTTACTTCGGCACCTTTTTTTACAAATTGCCGCACCAGGATGGCTGCTTTATATGCAGCAATGCTTCCGGTGATGCCAAGCAATATCTTTTTACCTGCTAACATGGATCAAAGCCATTGAAAACAAAAGCGATCCGTTCCGGATCGCTTTGCCACTATGTTGGAGATAATCAATGAAATAAATCGGCATCCTCGTTCTTACGGTAGTAGATTTTCCCGTCCAGGAATTCAGATGTTGCCAAAATAGCCGGGTTTGGCATTTTTTCGTAGGCTTTTGAAATCTCGATTTGCTCTTTGTTCTCGTGAATTTCTTCCAAGGAGTCGGTATGGCTTGCAAATTCATCGAGTTTGTTGTGCAATTCTTCTCTCAACGTTATGTTGATCTGATTGGCTCTCTTGGCAATAATAGCGATAGACTCATAGATGTTGCCCGTCTTGCTTTTCAGTTCATTAATGTCACGGGTTTCTATATTGTTGCCGATGTTCGTATTAAGTTGTCGTCTTAACAGGCTCATTCGAGTATATTTTTAAGTTGTTTTGCGATTTACTGACAAAGTCCTTCACTTCAGTTGCCAACGGACTTTCCGGAAAGCGATCCATAAAGTCGGCAGCCTCTTCAATCACTTTCTCAAAGCGTTCGGCCTTCTTCTCCTCCACGCTCATTTCTGCAAAGCGAAAGTAGGATTTTATAGCCATTAATTTGTATTCAGGCGCTTGTTCACTCTCTGCATAGTCATTTAACATGGTGTTGAACGCAACCGCCGCGGCTCTGAATTGACCCAAATCAAAATACAATTGTGCAGCTTTTCGGTCTTTTGTTTCCAGTTTTAACCGCAGTTGATCAATGATTTCGTTTGCTTCTTTATTCTTGGCAGATCCAGGATGGGTATTGATGTAGGTCTGCAGCATGCCCATTGCTTTTCTTGTGTTAGTCTGATCCAAAGCCGGTTTTGGAGACTGCTTGTAAAATGTATAAGCCCGCATGAAATCAACTTCTTCCGACCGGGGACTGGTAGGAAATACCTCCAGGTAGCCCTTAAAAAGGTTTTCCGCATTCAGGTAATCCTTTTGATAATAAGCTGTATAGGCATATTTATAATAGATATCCTCAAACTCAGGCTGTCCCCTGAATGCAGGCATAATGTCCTCATAGATCTGTTGAGCCAAGCCATATTTCTTGTTGGCAAAATATTGTTCAGCCATCCGCAGTTTGTAATGCGGATCGGGATTTTTCAGCACTTTATTGATAGAATTACAGCCGGCCAGTAAGATCAACCCCAGAAAAAGCGCAGCAAAAAACTTCATAAAACGACAAAATTATTCAATAGCGGCAAATATTCTTTAAATCTCGCAATGCGAACGCCATCTGCCGTTAAGATTTATCTAAATCATGGGCAAAAAAAATCCTGCTTCAGTCGAAGCAGGATTTGTATCAGAAATTTTCTATTTATTCAGCTCTCAGGTCAACCGTGTTGCAATCGCCACCTTGTTGGCCAAGCATGACGGTGATACGATCGTTGGAGATGCCTTCACTTTCAACCAGGTAGCGGCGAACATTTTCAGCTCTTGCAGAACCGGAAGATTGCTTGGCTTTGCTCTCTGTGCAATAACCTACGATGGTGATGCGGCAGTTTGGACTGTTGCGGAGGCGTGCAGCCACACCAGCCAGCATGCTCTTTTGATCATTTGTCAGAGAAGAAGCGTTACCGCGGAAAGCGATACTAGGCATAGCACCCAGGGTAGTAGCACAGTCACCATTGCGGAAACCGTATTTTTCAAAGCATGTTGAGTCTGGGCATGGTGCTTTACCAATACCATCGGCATCAACAGGCTGCCAGGATGTAGGTGTCACTTTTTCTTTATCGCGGCAATCAGGAACACCGTCACCGTCAGTATCAAGGCTTACGCCATGAGAGTCAACTGGGCAACCAGCAGGTGTTACTTCCTGGTCAAACTGATCAGTTACGCCATCGCCATCGCTATCAGGCAGTACAGGCTTCGGAAGAATCATCAGGCGTGGCTTACGAATTTCCTGGTAAGCATAATCCAGTGGGTTCAACCACCACAGTGGCTCAACAGCTTTGGCACCCAAGTTAATGTTGAGGCCAACGGTAGCATAGTTGTAAGAGTCGTAATCAGGCGTCAAAGCACCAGTTTCCTGCCAACGGGCGCCATCCAATAAGTCTGATCTTGTAACGGTATATCGATCTTCGATTGCAATGTTCAGTCTTCTGTTCAGGCGAAAAGCAATTCCGGCACCAAAATGACCAACCGGGATCAAAGTGTTGCCACCAAGTTTTGCCCGACGATCACCATAACTTTCGGCAGGTGTTTCGTAAGAGTCGTCCAACAGGTTGTTCAGTTGGTCTCTTACATTTTTGCGGTTTTTGTAATCATTGTAACCGGTGATTGTGTTGAAATTGTAACGTGTGCCGCCGTTCAACATGTTGTATTTGGTGTCATAAGTAGTTGCACCAATACCAATCAAGCCATATACATTGAAGCCAGACTGCGCTTTGTGAAAACGAATGTTGTTCAGCGTGAAAATACCTTCTAAAGCCAGGTCCTGAACATTGGTTTTATAGTTCATGAAAACCCTGTCACCTGCTGTATACCCCAACCCGTTAATTACGCGGTTGTTAACATTGGATTGACCAGAACTGGCATTCCAGTTCAAGCCTTTGCCATTGGCATACATGTACTCTAAACGCAGTGAAAAAACATAACCGAGAGCCTTGCGGATGTGCGCACCAAAACCAATTCCAGGAAATTTCGCCGGAACGTCACCGGCTACCATAAACGAACCCACTTTCAAACCCAACTCCCACATGCTACGGGGTTTTGCAGGGAAATTATATGTGCCTTGCATGAATTCTGTCTGCTGCGGCATTCTACTGGTAGGAACAACGGAGGAATCAGCTACATCGTAACCGGTACCGCTAGAAGTCGTCGTCGTTTGAGCGAATCCGGCCGAAGCTAACAGGCACAATGCACCTGCTAAAAAAGAGTACTTTTTGCTTGCCATAACTATGAATTAAAATTTAAAAACAATGTCCTAATCAGTCGCAAAAATATAACTTGACTCAGAATTACCAAACTTTTAAATTTATTTTTGAACTGTTTCCCAAGTCAGTATAATTTGCCAGCTCAAATCTGCAATTCTTATACCACATAGACAGATTTGTCATATTTACCGCTGTAACTTTTTGGATTTACGAATGAAGCTACCTGTTAAGTTAATAGAGCCCGAGTTAACCCTGTTTGAAAAGAAGTTTAAGGAGGCGGTAAAAAGCAATGCTTTTATGCTCGACCGTATCATGCAATATGTCATTAACCGCAAGGGCAAGCAGATACGACCGATGTTTGTTTTTTTGGCAGCAAAACTCTGCGGAGAGGTCAATGAAAGCACTTACCGGGCTGCATCGCTGGTGGAAGTGCTGCATACTGCTACGCTTGTACATGACGATGTTGTTGATGATTCACTTGAACGTAGAGGTTTTTTCTCAGTTTACGCCTTATGGAAAAACAAGGTTTCCGTGCTGGTGGGGGATTACTTGTTAGCAAAAGGCCTGCTGCTTTCGCTTGACAACAACGACTTTGAAATATTGAAATACCTGTCGGAAGCTGTTCGGAAGATGAGTGAGGGGGAGTTGTTGCAAATGGAAAAATCCCGTTCTCTTAACCTGGACGAAAACATTTACCTGGAAATCATCCAGAGTAAGACCGCATCGCTTCTTTCCTCAGCCTGCGCTGCAGGTGCCTGGTCAGTTTCCGGCGACAAAGAACTTAGTGAAAGAATGCGGCAGTTTGGCGAAAAAGTTGGGATTGCTTTCCAGATTAAAGATGACTTGTTCGATTACACCTCACAGGATATTGGCAAGCCTACAGGGAATGACATCAAAGAAAAGAAACTGACTCTTCCCCTGATTTATACCCTGAACAATGTTGATAAGAAAAAGCGGCGCGAACTTATCTACATCATCAAAAACGAGAACACCCGAAAAGACAAAATTGCTTATATTGTAGAAGAGGTAGTGAAAGCCGGTGGCATAGACTATACGATTGAAAGAATGAATAGATACAAGCAGGAAGCGCTCTCCATTTTACATGGTTTCCCGCCATCAGAAATAAGAGATGGGTTTGAAGACCTGGTGAACTTTGTAACCGATAGAAAATATTAAGCAATGGGTGAAAAACGGTGGCGACTGAAAGGTTATGACAAGGAAAAAGCTTCCGCCCTTTTCAAAGAGCTGAAAGTTCACCCGGTGCTTTGTGCAATTTTAGTGCAACGCGGCATTGAGACGTTTGAGGCAGCCAAATCGTTCTTCCGGCCGCAACTTTCCGATTTGCACGATCCTTTTCTGATGAAGGACATGCAAAAGGCAGTGAACCGGATTTTGCAGGCCTTTGCCAACGGCGAAAAAATATTGGTGTTTGGCGATTATGATGTTGATGGCACGACAGCCGTTTCGTGCATGTACCAGTTTTTAAAAAAACACCACGCCCAGACAGAATTTTACATCCCGCACCGTTACGTTGAAGGATATGGCGTTAGTAAAAAGGGCATCGACTATGCCTTTGAAGAAAATTACACCTTAATCATCTCACTGGATTGTGGAATTAAATCGGTTGACCTGATCCGATATGCGAAAGACCTGGGTATCGACTTTATTGTTTGCGACCACCACCTTCCCGATGATTCATTGCCCCCGGCCATCGCCATTTTGAATCCAAAGCAAAAAGATTGCGCTTATCCGTTTAAAGAATTATGCGGTTGTGGCGTTGGTTTTAAGCTGATTACAGCCTTATGCAGAACCATGCACCTGCCGGATGAGATTGCCTTTACTTATTTGGATTTGGTGGCCACCGCCATTGCAGCGGATATTGTTTCCATCACTGGTGAGAACCGGATTTTGGCCTATTACGGTCTTCAAAAAGCAAACAGAAATCCCAATTTCGGCATCAAAGCATTGAGCTATTTAAGCAGCTTTCAAAAGGAGTTTCACATCAATAGCCTGGTCTTTATGATTGCTCCTCGGGTGAATGCCGCTGGCCGCATGGACGATGCCCGGAAAGCTGTTCAGATGTTTATTGCCGACAGTTATGAAGAGGCAATGCATTGGGCGGAACAGCTCAATGAAGACAATACCAACCGACGGGAAGCGGATTCCAACATTACGGAAGAGGCGCTGTCAATTATTCAGGGCGATGAACTGCTGCTGCAGCGCAAAAGCACCGTGCTTTATCAACCCCACTGGCACAAAGGTGTTGTGGGAATTGTGGCCTCCCGCCTTATTGATCATTTTTACCGGCCTACTGTGGTATTAACACAAAGTGGAGATTATGTAGCAGGCTCTGCCAGAAGTGTGGTGGGTTTTAACGTCTATGAGGCCATTCACCAGTGCAAAGATTTACTGCTGGGATACGGCGGTCATTTTTATGCGGCTGGTATGACACTGGAACCCGGGAAAGTTGATGCTTTTTGCCAGAAGTTTGAAGAAGTTGTACAAGCCACCATTCACCCGGAACTGCTTATCCCGGAGATAGTCATTGATGCGGAGATCAAATTCAGCGATATCAAAAAGTCCTTTTACGACATTATCTGCCAAATGGAGCCCTTTGGTCCCGATAACCTCTCTCCTACCTTCTGTGCCCGTAACGTAAGCAATACCGGCTGGAGCAAGGTTGTCAAGGACTTGCACCTTCGTTTTGTTGTCAAGCAGGGCAATCACACCATCACCGGTATTGGTTTTAACATGGCCGACAAAATGCCGCTATTGCTTCAGAACCGTCCACTTGACCTTGTTTTCAAAGTTGAGGAAAACGAGTGGAATGGTGAAAAGAACATGCAATTGAAAGTCATCGACCTCCGTTATAGCGAAGCAGAATTCAATCAATAGTTATCCTCCAGGATAAACACCTTCGAGTAATTGAGAACAACTCCCCATTGAAAATTCCGTTATTAGGACCAAGTTTAACACCTGGAAAGGCCGAAACGCCGTTATTTAACCAGTAAATCTCTGATTTCTTTCTTACTTTTGCGCTCCCGCAAACAAAGCCTCATGCAAATGAGTGATTTTAACGTGCCGGAAAATCAAATTTTTTAACCAAAAAACAGGGTAATGAGCAATTACGAATTGATGGTGATTTTTACCCCCGTTCTGAGCGATGAAGAGTTCAAGAACGCTCAGCGCAAATTCACTTCCCTGGTAACCGAAAACGGTGGCCAGATGGTAGCTGAAAATGCCTGGGGACTGAAATCACTGGCGTACCCGATACAAAAAAAGACCACAGGCTTGTACTGGGTTGCTGAGTATCAGGCGCCATCCGACTTCAATGAGAAGCTGAAAATCCAGCTTCTGCGTGACGAGTCTGTCCTTCGTCACATGATGACCAAATTGGACAAGTATGCCGTTGAGTACAACAATAAAAAGCGCAGCGGCTTGCCTACAGGAACCGAAAAACTTGAGGAGGTAAACAATGGCTAAAGCAAATGAAATTAAGTACCTGACCGCCATTAAGCAGGAAAAACGCCCCAAAAAGTTTTGCCGTTTTAAAAAGTATGGCATCAAATACATCGATTATAAAGATGTAGAGTTCCTGAAGAAGTTTTTGAACGAGCAAGGCAAAATGCTTCCCCGCCGTATTACCGGTAACTCCCTGAAGTACCAGCGGAAAGTTTCTGATGCCATCAAAAAGGCTCGTCAAATGGCCCTGTTACCGTATGTAACAGATCTTTTGAAATAAATTTTTAACCTAACTCTCCTGCAGACGCAGGAGGTGGACAGTGGCACAGTGTGCTATTGGCTAAAACAGAAAACATGGAAATTATTTTAATTCAGGACGTTGATAACCTTGGTGGCAAGAATGAGCTGGTAAAAGTTCGCAACGGGTATGCCCGGAACTTTTTGATTCCACAGGGCCTGGCTGTAGAAGCCAACCCTTCCAACAGAAAGCAGCTCGACGAGCGGATGAAAGTTGCGAGGAAAAAAGAAGAAGCGATGCTGGCGCAAATCAACAGTGTCATCTCTAAATTGCAGGAAGCACCTGTTCGGGTTGGCGCCAAAACTGGTAC
>Ga0366748_1015_pt1 | contig 42077 bp, 33 predicted proteins | sample BONcelHN113001C6_FD_207079 | JGI IMG/M metagenome (GOLD analysis project Ga0366748, IMG submission 207079) | Enriched cells from coal bed in the Powder River Basin, Montana, United States - BONCAT cells N11 rep1 HSBNCT.N11.300.1.C6 ...
GGTTGTGTTATTTCTTGTACTGTGCAGTGATGTTGCTGGCCAGTTCTACCATTTTGGCAACGCCATCGTCCGGCAGGGCACCTTTTTTAAAGGAAGCCAGTACGTCGGGCAGTTTGGTTTCCATTTCCATCAGGAACTGCTCTTCAAACTCTTTTACCCTGGTCACCGGTACATCACGCAACAAACCCTGTGTACCGAGGTAGATAATGGCTACCTGTTTTTCCACCGGTACCGGTGCGTATTGCGGCTGCTTCAGGATCTCCACGTTACGGGCACCTTTGTCCAGCACCACTTTGGTTGCCGGGTCAAGATCACCACCAAATTTCGAGAAGGCCTCCATTTCGCGGTAAAGTGCCTGGTCCAGTTTCAGGGTACCGGCCACTTTCTTCATCGATTTTGTTTGTGCGTTACCACCTACACGGCTCACCGAAATACCCACGTTGATCGCCGGGCGGATACCTGCGTTGAACAGGTTCGACTCCAGGAAGATCTGTCCATCGGTGATGGAGATTACGTTGGTAGGAATGTAAGCCGAAACGTCACCTGCCTGTGTTTCGATGATCGGCAGGGCCGTTAACGAGCCACCACCTTTTACCAGGTGACGGATGCTTTCGGGAAGGTCGTTCATCTGGCTGGCCACCTGGTCGTTGCCGATGACTTTCGCGGCACGCTCCAGCAGGCGGCTGTGCAGGTAGAACACGTCTCCGGGGTAAGCCTCACGGCCCGGCGGACGACGCAGCAGCAGCGATACCTCGCGGTAAGCAACAGCCTGTTTTGAAAGGTCATCGTAAATGATCAGGGCCGGACGTCCGGTATCGCGGAAGAACTCACCAATAGCAGCACCCGCAAACGGCGCATAGAACTGCAATGGAGCCGGGTCGGAAGCCGAAGCGGCAACGATGGTGGTGTACGCCATGGCGCCAGCATCCTGCAAGGTCTTCATCACACCGGCAATGGTGGATGCTTTCTGCCCGATGGCAACATAAATACAATAAACAGGCTTGCCTGCGTCGTAAAATTCTTTTTGGTTGATGATGGTGTCGATGCAGATGGCGGTTTTACCGGTCTGACGGTCACCAATCACCAGTTCACGCTGTCCACGGCCAATGGGAATCATGGCGTCGATGGCCTTGATACCGGTTTGCAGCGGTTCTTTTACCGGCTCACGGTAGATTACACCGGGGGCTTTGCGCTCCAGCGGCATTTCGTAGCGTTCGCCTTCAATGGGACCACGTCCGTCAATGGGTTCGCCCAGGGTGTTCACCACGCGGCCAACCATGCCTTCGCCAACCCTGATGGAAGCAATCTGCCCGGTACGGCGCACTTTGGAGCCTTCCTGCAGCGATCCCATCTCACCCATCAATACCGCACCCACGTTATCTTCTTCCAGGTTCAGGGCAATTCCCTGAACTCCATTTTCAAATTCCACCAGTTCACCGGCACGAACGTTTCCGAGGCCGTAAACACGGGCAATACCGTCGCCCATTTGCAACACGGTTCCCACCTCTTCCAGGTCGGCACCGGAGTTAAAGCCACTTAACTGCTGGCGCAGAATGGCACTTATTTCATCTGGTTTTATTTCTGGCATATCGCTTAATTGTTAAGTTGAAAAATGAGTGATGAATGATCAGTGATGAGAGAGGGACAACTGGTTTGCTTTTCTGCTCCCTTCTGCTGATGCATCGTTGTTTATCGCACTTTATAGATAAAGTCGTTGTTGTCAAAATGCTTGGCAATTTGCTGCAGGTCGTAAGAGATGCTGGCATCTACCAGCTTGTCGCCTACCTGCAAAACAAAACCACCAATGATGGACGGATCCACCGTTTCCTGCAGTTCCAGGTTCTGGATGTTGCCTGTTTGTTTCACCCGGGCAACAATTGCCTGCCTCATGTTTTCGCTCACCGGTGTGGCCGTGGTGAGCTTCACAACCTGGATGCCTTTTTTGTCTTTGTACTGCTGAACAAACGATGTGATGATTTCCGGCAGTGCGCTTTCACGGGTTTTGGTCACCATCAGCCGAATGAACGAAAGGGTCATGGGCGAGATGTTTCCTTGCGTAACCATTTCCACGGCGCGCAGCTTTGCATCGGCATTCACCACAGGGCTGCGCAGCAGGTTGTGAAAGTCGCGGCTTTTCTTTGTCAGTTCCTGTAAATAGAGCATATCCGCATACACCTGCTCCAACTGGTTCTGTTCAACAGCCAGGTCAAGCAGTGATTTTGCATAACGGTGTGCGACTCTTGTGTTCAACATTTTAAAAGCTTTTAGCTGTTAACTTCTAGCTGCTGGCTGTGCCGTTTTCCGGCTAGCGACATGCAGCTAATCGCTATTAGCTGTTCTCAACTCAGTTTAATTTCGTCAATCAGTCCCTGGATGTGTTGTTCCTGCGCAACCGGGTTGGCCAGTTGCTGGCGCAATACTTTTTCGGTGACTTCCACCACCAGTTTACCCACTTCGTTCTTTACCTCGGTCAGTGCTGCCATCTTTTGGGCATTGATCTGCTGCTGGGCATCGATGATGATCTTGTTGGCTTCCACTTTCGCCTGCTCTTTGGCTTCGGCTACAATGCGGTCTTTGGTGTCCCGGGCTTCCTTCAGCATGGCCGAACGCTCTTCACGGGCTTTTGCCATCAACTCTTCGTTTTCGCTTTTCAATTGGGCCATTTCGCGTTTTACCCGCTCTGCTGTTTCCAGCGAACCGGCGATGTTTTTTTCGCGTTGGTCCAGCGAGTTCAAAATTGGCCCCCAGGCAAATTTGCGCAGCACAATAAACACGATGATAAAGGCCAGCGCCGTCCAAAAAATCAACCCTAATTCAGGTGTCAGAAGTCTCATATTCGAAATGTGATAATTTGATAATTCGATAATTTGATAATGGTTGCCTTGGTTTAGGCTTGCTTCATTATCACATTAGCACATTGGCTAATTAGCTAATTAAAACTGCACCCGCCGCCCTGTGCTTTGGATGCAGTTTTGTTTTTTAAACGAACATCGCCAGGATACCGGCAATAACCGCAAACAGGGCAACACCCTCGATAAAGGCTGCTGTCAGGATCATGTTTGCACGGATGTCGTTAGAAGCTTCCGGCTGGCGAGCGATTGATTCAACCGCACCGCGACCAATTTGACCAATACCGATACCGGCACCAATGGCAGCCAATCCAGCGCCAATTGCACCACCGGCATTTGCCCAAGCTACTGTACTCAACAGTGTGAATAATAAAGCCATGTTTGTTCTTGTTTATATTGATAAATAAATCACGTTTCAAAAAGTTGTCGGTTGTTTGTTGACAGTTGACCGAAAAGTACACCGGACAACATTCAACCAGCAACGGCCAACTTAAATGATCACCGGCTCCGTAGCAGGATTGCCTTCGTGGGCATCGTGCTCGTGCTGGTGATGCTCTTCGGAAGCCTGGCCGATAAATACCGCGGTCAGATTAACAAAGATGAAGGCCTGGATAAAAGCCACCAGTACTTCAATTACATAAATAAATACGGCAAAAGCGATGGAGATGGGCGAAAAGCCAATCCCGACACCGGTACTCAAATTGCCAAAGATGAAAATCAGCGACACCAGGCAAATGATGATAATGTGCCCGGCCAGCATGTTGGCAAACAAACGAATGATCAGGGCAAAAGGCTTGGTGAAGATGGACAGGATCTCCACGGGCACCATGATAAACTTAATCCCGAACGGAACCGGCGGGTTGAAAATGTGCCCCCAGTAGTGCTTGTTACCGCTGAACGTGATCACCAGAAACGAAATCACACCCAGCGTTGCGGTAAAGGCAATGTTCCCGGTAACGTTGGCCGAGCCCGGGATCAGGCCAAAGATGTTGTTGATTAAAATAAAGAAGAAGATGGTGAGCAACAGCGGCATGTACTTTTTATAGTGGTGCCCGATGTTGGGCTTTGCCACTTCGTCGCGGATAAAGGTCACCACCGGCTCAATGGCATTCTGCCAGCCTTTTGGTGCGGTGGTCAGTCCCTGGCCCGTACGGTAACGCTTGGCCACAGAGGTCATCAGCCAAACAAGAATTGCCAGGGCAATGAACATCTGCACCACGTTGCGGGTGATAGACAGATCGTAGACTTTTTTGTTGATGGGATGTCCGTTGTTGTCAACGGCAATAATCTGCTCGTCCTGCAGCAGGCGGATCTCGTCGTCCTGCATGCCTCTGCCCTTCAGTTCTTCGCGGTAGCTTTCCGTTACCAGGCGGTAGCCGGCATAGGCTTCCTCACCGTGGTGAAACTTAGCGGAACTAAAGAAAGCCAGGCCTCTTCCGGGCTCGTACAAAAGCACCGGCAGGGGAATCACCGCGTGATGCGCTTCGCCTTCGCCATCCACCCAGGAGAAAAAGTGAAACTGGTGGGCATCCATCACGTGACCAAAAATCACTTCGTTGGCGTTGAAAGCGCTTTTCTTCTCTTCACCGCCTTTTTCCACGTTCTCTACGGGGCGTTCATCTTCGTGTTGCAAGTGCCGGTCAGGGTTTTCCTGGGCAAGAGAAGGAAGCGAAAAAAGCACCAATAAAAAGCTGAAAGCCGCTGCTGATAAGGATTTTAGTCGTCCGAAAGCCATCACGTTTTCTGAAATTTGGCGCAAAGATAAGGAGGAGCGGGTGATTTGAAAGAGTGAAGTTGAGAGTTTACAAGTTTTAAGACATCTTTACTTTTTGCTATGTAAATTCATGCTCTTTCTAAACGACAGAAGCTTTTCTTTCAAACTGCATCTGGTGCAATTTACTGTAAAAGCCACCCTTTGCCAACAGCTCCTGATGGGTGCCAATTTCCTTCAGTTCGCCTTTGTCCAGCACAATAATCTTGTCGGCCCGCTGGATGGTGGACAGGCGGTGGGCAATCACGATGGACGTGCGGCCCGAGATGAGGTGATTGATGGCTTTTTCAATCATCAATTCGCTTTCGGTATCGATTGACGAGGTGGCCTCGTCGAGAATAAGAATGGAAGGATTGTATAAAATGGCCCGGATAAATGACAGCAGTTGTCGCTGACCAAGTGAAAGCGTGGCGCCCCGTTCCATGACATTGTAGTCGTACCCACCCGGCAGTTGCCCAATAAATTCGTGCATGCCAATGAGTTTGGCGGCTTCTTCCACCTTTTCCCTTGAGATGGCCGGGTTCATCAGCGTGATGTTGTCGAGCACCGAACCGGGAAAGAGAAAAACATCCTGCAGCACCACGCCAATGTTTTTGCGCAGCACGGCCGTGTTGTATTGATCAATGGACACATCGTCCACCTTGATTTGCCCGCGACTGATCTGGTACAACCGGTTCAAGAGCGAAATAATAGTGGTTTTGCCACTGCCGGTATGCCCGACAATGGCTACGGTTTGCCCAGGTTCAATCCGGAACGAAAGGTCTTTCAACACGTAATGATCATCGCTGTAGCCAAACCACACGTGGTCAAATTCAATCTCCCCTTCAATCTCATCCGGCGCATAGGCTGTTGGCGGCGAAGGCGGCAGTTGATCATCGTTGTCCAGTACTTTAAATACCCGTTCGCTGGCAATCATGCCCATTTGCAGTACGTTGAACTTATCGGCAATCACCCGCAACGGGCGGAAGATGAGGTTGAGGTAAAGAATAAAGGCGGTGATCTTTCCTGCCTGCGCCAGCCCCGACCCGATGGATTCTTTGGCCACCCAGTACACGATCAATCCCATCGAAAGCGCCAGCACAATTTCTACCAGCGGGAAAAACACCGAGTAGGCAAAAATGGCTTTGATGTTGGCGTTGCGGTGCTCCTGGTTGATGGCGTCGAACTTTTTATGCTCCCGCTCTTCGGCGGCAAAGGCCTGCACAATGTACATGCCGGTGATGTGCTCCTGCACAAAGGCATTCAGTGCCGAAACCGCGTTGCGAACCCGGTGAAAAGATTTATTGACGCTTTCCTTAAAATAATAGGTGCCGATCAGGATAATGGGAAACGGAATCAAAGCGATTAGTGTCAGCTTCCAATCGGTCCAAAGCATAAACCCAAGGACACAGATAATAGAGAGTAGGTCGGCAATGATGGGAATCAGGCCATCGGCAAAAATATCGTTGATGCGTTCAATGTCGTCTACCGTGCGGGTGGTGAGGGTACCGATGGGTGTGCGGTCGAACTGGCGCAGGTTCAGGTGGAGCACTTTGCCAAACACTTTTACCCGCATGTCTTTGACGACGGCCTGTCCCAACCACGAAGTGGTGTAGGAAAAATAAAACCGCATGGCCGTTTCCAGGATGGTGAGCCCAATCTGTAATACCGTGATCCAGATCAGCGCTTCTACAGCCCTGTCGGCAATGCTTCGGTCGGCATGTGCAATGTATTTGTCAACGGTAAGCTGAATAAGGTAGGGGCGAACGGGTGTAAAAGCCGCCAAAACAACCGCCAGCACAATGGAACCAATAAACCGTCCTTTGTAGGGATTGGTAAATTGTAAAACCCTTTTTAACTGCCTGACATCGAAAAACGATTTCTTCCCCTCCGTTGTACTCATTGTATTAGTCGTTGATCCGTTGACAAGTTAAAAGGTTAACAAGAAAGACTTCCACGTGTCAACTTGTTAACCTGTCAACGATGTCCAATTCGTCTGCAAAACTACGGCTTAGATCACGCCTTCACTGCCGCCCATCGCATTTTTATAGGCTTTGATAAAGATAGCGCCGAGGTTTTTGTGGGGCGGAATGTAGTCGCCAAAACCTTCGATGTTCTTGTAACGGCGTTCAAATTCCCGCCAGAACGGGATCCATTCAATGTTTTCACCGCTGCGCACTTTCTCCATCATCATATCAATCAGCGGCTGGTTGATGATCTGCTTCCCGATTTGCTTGGAGGCAATGATGTGTGCATCTTCGGAGTGCTCCAACACGTCGTGAATCAGGTGATAACCGCCACAGGAACCGAGGAAAACAATTTTGGCGGACGGCGCCAGTTGCTCAATGGTATACGGTGCGTAGTAGCTGTGGCCGCGGTGAATCACAATGGTAGGATTCAGGTTATTGTCGGTGAGGTAGCTGCAAAGCGCCGCCTGTGCCTTGTCCACTTCGCCGGATTCTTCATCCAGCGGCTTGTTGGCATACACCACGGTTGGCTTGCCTTTGATGGATGTGAACGAAATCCACTGTTTGTTTTCGCTGCGCTTCCACAAGCTGGCAGGAAACTGCGGTACAAAGTTGTTGTAGTTGAACCGGCCGTCTTTGTCGCCGTAGAAAAACACCTGGATGATCACCGGTGAAGGATCGCTTCCGTTTTCCAGCGACTTGTAGCTAACGCCGTACACCGGCGGAATGTTGAATTCTTTGGAAAGGTTGATGGTGGTGTCGGTTGACGAGCGGAAAAGTTTGTTCAGCAGGTCGTACATCACCATGCCCCGCTTGTTGTTGGCCCGGGCTGCATCCTGGTAATTCCGCTTTACATCCACCAGCATCTGGTCGGCCACCGGCTTCATGGTTTCGGAGATGCTGGCGTAGGAGTCGGCTACGTCGACGCCATCTTCCAAGCCTTCCGATTTATCCAGGTTGTTCACAAAGGCCGTCATCAGCAATCGGGCCTGGTCCTGGTCGGGAAAAGCCCGCAGGAAGTCCGGCAAGGTGTTGTAGCCGGCGGCAATCTTGATGAATTTCTTAAAATGATCGAAGCCAACGCTCATCAGCAGCGAGTCGCCACGGTTACCGATCCGCTGCATCATGCGGGGAAACACACCTTTTACGTAGCTGGAGGTGTACAGGTCGGTCTCGCCGGCAATCACCACGTAATACAGTTCCTGCGCCGATAAGGGATTCAGGGCAGCAAAACGCACCGCTTCGCTGTTTACTTCGTGCAGCTCGTTGATGGGCTTAATAAAATAATCAAGGGCTTTCTTTTCCAGCATGGCCGACAGCGCCTTCATCTCGGTGATCTTTTCTCCCTCCAGCTGGTGCTGCACATAATCGAGACGGGTTTTTACCAGCAGGCGGTAATACTTCACCGGGTCATCTTTCACCGCGTCAATGTCGTCGATGGTTTGACGGCCTTTTACAATGTTGTCCAAAAAAGGAAAATACAATTGCCCGCTGCTGCTTTTAGCCATGCGGGATACGGCCCGGATCAGGGTATCATCGATGGCCCGAATGGCATAACCCAGCTTGTTGTTGGCGGCGGCGTAATCGTATAACTGGCGGGGGTTTTTGTAACCGGCAATTTTAATCAGGCTGTCGCGAAACGGAACGTTGGGATTGTCGTTCAGCATCCCGAACACCTTTTCGGGATACAATTGCGCAAACTGCAGGCTGACTTTGTTGCGGATGTTGGCCAGCCCCGCATTGCCTTCAAACGCATCGGTGGCCAGCAACATGTTGGCTACTTCATAGGTAAGTTTATCAAAAACCGGCTCAATGGAAAGCAGTTTTTTGTCCAGTTGAATGGCCCGTTCGTAAGCTTCGAGCAACACCGGCAAATTGGATGGTGTAAACTTGTGCTGCTGAAAATCACGGGTCACGTTTTTCAGCATCCGGTCCAGCCCACGCAGGTAACCCACCTTGCGCTGGTCGCCGATGGAGTCTGTTTCAATCTTGCATTCGAGGGCATCCACCCGGTGCACCAGGGCATTGTTCACAAAATGCACCACGTCATCGTTATCGCCCTTTGCCAGCCCGGCCCGCAGGGCAGCACTCTGCGCTTTGTCTACATAGTCGTGCCACAACTTGTGGTTGATGGGAACCCTGCAGCTTACGCTGTTTCCCTGGGCACTGGCCAAAAAAGTAGAAAAAATCAGAAAGCAGTAAAACGCAATTCGTACCAGGTAAGACATACGCCTCATAAAACAAATTTAGTACCTGAAGCCGGAAGCAGGGGTTAAGGACTTCCTAATAGCTGACGAAGAAAGCGGCCAATTGGTTGTGAAAAAGAGCAAACGGTGTAACAAAGACTTTACTGGGGTATTAAAAAATCATTAAGTCTGCCCCGCCCGAAAGGCCGCTTTTTACGCATCAAGGCTTTTCCTGTAGGTTTGCCGCAAAGAACGCTATTGATGGAACCCAAGCACCGGAAGGTTTTGATTGCCGATGACGAGCCGGATATTGTTGAGATTTTGAAATACAACCTGGAGAAGGAAGGCTACGAGGTAATCACCGCCAAAGACGGCGACGAAGCCCTGCACAAAGCCAAACTCGGCTCGCCGGACCTGATTGTGCTGGACATGATGATGCCGAAGAAAAGCGGCATGGAGGTGTGTGAGTTGTTGCGTGCCCAAAGCCAGTTTAAAGATACCCTGATCATGTTCCTGACGGCCCTGAGCGATGAAACCACGCAGCTAAAGGGGTTTGATACCGGCGCCGACGATTACGTGAGCAAGCCGGTCAGCACGTCGGTTTTTGTGAGCAAGGTCAATGCGCTGTTCCGCCGGTTGAAGCCTTCGGAAAATAAAATTCTGAAGATTGGTGCCCTGGAGATTGACCCCGAAAGGTTTGTGGTGCTGTACGAAGGCCGGGAGATTATCCTTGCCAAAAAAGAATTTGAACTGCTTTACCTCCTCGCTTCCAAACCTGGACGGGTTTTTCTTCGCAACGAAATCTTAAGCCAGGTTTGGGGCAACGACGTAATTGTGGGCGACCGCACCATCGACGTGCACATTCGAAAAATCCGGCAAAAAATGGGTGTCGACTGCATTACCACCGTAAAAGGCGTGGGCTACAAGTTTGAACTGTAATCACACCCCACCCTTTACGAAAAGTTAAAAGGTGAGGCGAGGCGGTCTTTCTTTCTTCAAATACGACTTCCATGCAACTTTGTATTGACTCAAAAATTGTAAACGACCTATTCCTCTCTCCGGCGGAGCTGGAGAAGCGTTAGGGGTGCCGTTATGTTCCAGACAAAAAATCTTTCGCCGAAAAAGCTGGCTGCCTTTACAGCAATCATTCTTTCTGTGCCCATCAGTCTTGGCATTTACCTTTTGGAAGGCCAGTGGCTGGTAGGACTGGTTTCGTTTGCCGTTATTTTTTTGGGAAGCTACCTGTTGATCTTTTCCATTGTTCAAAATTTCATTTACCGGAAAATAAAGCTCATTTACAAATTCATCAACCAAACAAAGGCCACGCGGCGGGAGGAGACCTACTACAAATTCATTCTGCCACAGAAAAGCATCGACGAAGTGCGGGAAGACGTGGAAGCCTGGGCCAAACAGCGCCGCCAGGAGGTTGACGTGCTGAAGCGAAACGAAGCCTACCGCCGTGAATTCCTGCAAAACCTTTCGCATGAATTGAAAACACCCGTGTTTGCCATCCAGGGCTACATCGATACCCTGCTCAACGGCGGATTGGAAAACCCCGACATCAACCGTCGGTTTTTAGAAAAAGCGGGCAAGAACGTGGAGCGCCTGGCCAACCTGCTCCAGGACCTTGATGCCATCTCGAAACTGGAACGCGGCGAACTAAAGCTTTCGAAACAAAATTTTGTGATTCAGGAGGTCATTCGCGAAGCGTTTGAGAGTCTTTCGATTAAAGCCGAAGCTGCGGAGATCGATTTCTCGTTTAAAAAAGGCTGCGAAAAGCCGGTGATTGTTTTTGCCGACAAGGAAAAAGTTCAGCAAGTGGTGTGTAACCTCATCGACAACGCCATCAAGTACGGAAAGGCCGGCGGCCATATTGTTGCCAGCATCTACAAAACCGACGAGCAAACGATTTTAATTGAAATCAGCGACAACGGCATCGGCATTCCGGAAAAATACCTCGACCGCATATTTGAACGGTTTTACCGCACCAGCGGTGGCCGCAACAAAGACGTCAAAGGCAGTGGACTGGGACTGGCCATTTGCAAACACATTATTGAGGCCCACGGCCACACCATCCATGTGCGCAGCAAGGAAGACGTGGGCACTACCATCGGCTTTACGCTGGACGGCAGAAAGGAAGGGTAAAGAACAGCGACGCAACCGGTAAGAAGAGCCTGCACCGCTTTCTTTGATGCTCACTTTTGCCTTACATCTACAGACGGTCTTCCTCCGCCGGCAGTGTTTCTCTCCGAACCAACTTAAGGCTTCCACCCTCCGGCTCCCCGGTGGCCGATTTCCAACGCATCAGTTCATGCTCCTGTAACGATTTTTTGATGGTATCCATGGCCCGCCGGGTAAACAGGTTGTTGAGCACCACTTTGGCGCCAACCCAGAGCAGCGGCTTTTGAAGTCCTTTGAGCTTTACGGCATTGAAAAGCAGGGCCTGCACCCGTTTGCGCACCGCCGGCTCAAAGGCTTCAATCTGCGCTTCACGAATAACCGGCCAGTTGGTGCCGCTCGAAAAGGTGGGCATCGGCAATACGTTGGGCTGCGGGTGCGGCGTAAAAATGGGAATGATCTGGTAGTGCCCTTTTTTGCGGGTAGAGGCGAATGCTTCTTTTTTAATTCCGGCGTAGCCATCACGGAAAATGGGGTTGTTGGTGAGCGCCGCTTCGGACACCGTAAAATAATCCCGCAGGAACATTTCGCAATTAAAGCGGCCGAGGAAGTAGTCGTGCATGCGAAACTCCTTGTTCAGAAAGCCGCCAAAGCCACCCAGCGCTCCGCAGGCGATGGCTTCATCACCGGCGGCATCTTTTTCGCCGCCGTCGAGTTTTGGCAGGCGGCGGGCCGGTGCAATCAGGAACTGTCCCGAGCAGGTGTCGTCCATGGCATTGGACAATTGCAGGGGCTTGGCCCGCATCTGCTCCATCATGGCGCCAAACGTAAAGCCAATCACATCAAACAGCTTCTGGCTTTGTTTAAACCGGCCGGGCGGTTTGCTCGGGAAGGGATCGATCAGCAGCACCGTGCTTTGAAACTGGTTTTCGTTGTTGAACACCTTGCGGCCTTTTTCGTCTTCTTCTTTGTCTTCGCCGGTGATGTCGTTCAGCACATCACGCACCCTTTCGAAGGGCTCGTTGTTGATGACCCCTCCGTCTACGTTCTGCGTTTCCCAATCCACGCCTTTGACGGGGAACAGGTCGGTAATGTTCCGGTTCCAGGGCATCTTGTTGACCAGGGCGGTATCCCGCTTCAGCACCCGCGATTTTAATCCCACCGGGAAAGCACCGGTGGCCATGGCGGCGTCTTTTGCTACACCGGCATTCTCGCCGGTTTTAAAGTTCAACGGAATCCATCCTTCCTCCGTTTTTGCTTCGCCGCTGTTGCCGGCAAGTTGAAAGCAGGCGTAATCGTTGTGCACCGACATGTAATATTTCTCGGGCAGGTTGCCGCTGCCTTTCATGGCAATGTTATAGCCAAAGCCTTCGAGGTTGGTTAGCGTGGCAAACACTTTTAACTGCTCGCTGAAAAAGGGCGGAATAGGCTGCCGCTGATCGGGGCTGCTTGTCACCACGCGGTCGGCTACCGTGTCAATAAAGGAAGAATTCAGCAGTGAAATGATTTGCTCTTGCTGGATATCGCCGGTGTCGAGCATCATCGAAAACATGTCTTCGCCCAAGAGGTCAACCCAGGAGTGATAAAATTTGTTTTCGGGATGTTCTTCCTGCACCTTGGCCGTTGTCGGCGGTTTAACCGGGGTGATGGCGTTGTTGAGTGCTGCGGCGGTAATGATGCCGGTCATGCCACCGGCCGAGGCGCCGCCCACCACCGGTATCTCCACTTCGTGCAAAGGCGTGTCGGCCGTACCGGCATCTTTTCGCTTTTGCCATTCGGTCAGGGCTTCAATGAGGTAGTCCATCACGCCGGCGGTGTAGGCCCCGGCCGATACGGCACCGGCCATGCAAATGCCGATGTACAGTTTCTTTTTGCTGGCTGCTTCAGACATACGTTTCGTTTTTGGTGATTGCTTATAACCTGCTTTTCTTTCATTGGGCCGAGGAACGCCGTTGCTGGTTTGCGTTCCAGGCGGGTACCGTTTGTGTCAGGTGCGAATGCTGGCTGTTTTCGGGAAGAAAGTACCGGGTTAGCGGCAGTTTAGCGCTGCGTGTTGTGAATATAGCAATGATTTTGCGGTTTTCTCAACCTCGTTTTTCCTCTGCCTGGCGATGCTTTTGCACGAAAAGCAGGACAGGAAAGGGCTTTTCTTTTCACCCAAAGTCTACCTAAAGGAATAAGAAAAAATACGGGCCTCTGCCGATGAAAAGAAAAGGACTGACGATTGTTTTCATCTCCCTGAAGTTCCTCATGTTATCTTTTTGTTACCTTATTGTAACTTTAAGATGAATTGAGCCGCTTCTGCACCATAGCGCTTCTCCTGTTGCTGACCGTTTCTTTCTCACTTCCATTGGCCGGGCAGCAAACCCAGAAAAAAGTTGATTTTTTTGGTGAAACCCTTGTGTTGCCCACCTCTTACCAGGCACCGGCATTTGAAAAGCCGCTTTCGCAGTTAGCGGTTGAGGAGTTTTACAACCGGTTGGACACTGCCGCCCTGCAACCTTTTCTCAGCGCTTTGTTGCAATACAAAGAAGAACACAGCCCCGACGACTGGTTGTTTTACCAATTGGTGCGCCGGGTAGCCGAATCCATCAGCCCCAAAGCCGACGACTATTACCGCTATACATTTTACAAATGGTGGTTCCTGCTGCATTCGGGCTACGATGCCCGGCTAACGGTTTCCGATACCTTCCTGCTTTTTTACGTGCAGAGCAACGAGATGGTGTACAACATTCCGTACCGGGTGATGAACGGCAAGCAGTACGTTTGCCTTAACTACCACGATTACGGTTCCATCGATTTTGACAAGCATACTTTTACCGAAATAACGCCGGTGGTAGCCACCGGGGCCAAAGCATTTTCGTACGAGGTAACCCGACTGCCCGATTTCAGGCAGAGCGACTACGCCGAAAAAGAAATTGACTTTAACGACGGCATCAACTATTATTCGTTCAAGATCAAAATCAACCCGCAGATCAAAGCACTCTTTTCCAACTATCCGGTGGTGGACTATGGCCTCCAGTTCAACATCCCGCTGAGCAAAACCACTTACGAGTCGCTGATGCCGGTGCTGCGCAAACAGGTAAAGGGCCTGAAGCCAAAAGACGGCGTTGAGTTTTTGATGCACTTTACCCGCTATGCCTTTATGTTCAAACCCGACCGCGAAATGTTTGGCGGAGAAAAACGGCTCACGCCAGAACAAACGCTGTTGTACGAGGGAAGTGATTGCGAAGACCGGGCGGCCCTGTTTTTCCTCTTGGTGAAAGAATTGTACAACCTGCCCATGCTGGTGCTGACGTATCCGCAACATGTGACCGTGGCGGTGCAGTTTGACAAACCTTACGGCAAAACCATCAGCTACAACGGTAACCAGTATTCGATTTGCGAACCCAGTCCCCAACGCTATGATTTACGCATTGGCCAAACCCTGCCCGAACTGAAGAAACAAGCCTACGAGATTGCCTACGCCTACCGGCCGCACGAAGCTTTGCAAGAAAAATAAAAATGGTGATAAGATGAAAAGCTCAAAAGGGCAACCGCCTTTTACACTTTAATGCGTTCAATGGACTTTCGTACCGAGGAGTAAAATTCATCCAGTACCGATTCGCACACCACGGCCGGAACACCGGTTAACATCAGTGCCGCCGCACAGGCCATGATCCGGTTGAGTTCCCGAATCTTAAATCGTCCCCTGCTCTGTCCTTCGCTCTTTTTCATAACATATGCTCTCTCTTAACCACTTCAAGAAAATTTGTGCCAAAAACAGCTGAAATCCTTTTCTGCGCCGCAAGTTTTTTTGCGACGCTGCCGGGCAGCAACAGAAAAAGCCGCTGTAAGAGCGGCTTTTTCTGTATGGTGGCTTGCAGCCAATTATTTGAAAACGGTCCAACCTTTCCACCAGGTGCTTTCCGGGCCGGCAGGGGCAATGGCGCCACGGAAGGTGACTACGGTAAAGAAGTTGTCGCCTGAAATCTTCGGATCGGTGAAGTTGCCACCGGAAACGATCGGCTGGTAGCCGGCGCTGGCACTGCCGAATGGCGTTGGGTCAATGGACAGGTAGTTGAACGGCTGAATCAACTTTGCATCGGCGGTGTTGGTCAGGATGGTGTTGCCAAAGAAAGGGTTCAGGAACCAGGCTCTGGCATCGGCATCGGTCCAGCCGGTAGACGCACTGGAGCTGGCCGCGTACTTCACATCCACGCCGTTGCCGGCTAGGGTGGTGTAGCGGATGCGCAGGCTGCTGTCCTGGATGTTTTTATCGGTTGGCGTGCCGGTGCTGGCATCAATGAGGATGCCGGTGGGCCAGCCAAGAAGAACCGAGTTGTAGATGGAAAGTGCCGAGTTCCGGCGGATTTGTGCACCGGCAAGGAACAGGGGGTTGCCCGTGTTGGCCAGCGTTGCTTTTGGACCAATGGCGGTGATGTTGCTGAAGATGGCGCTGGTTTTTGGCGTAGCCGTAGTACCGCTGGAGTTGTTGTCGCTTTCGAAAGCTTCCGATTTGGAAATATCGGCAATGGCGGAGTCGCGGATGATCAGGCCAAACTGCACCCGTCCGCTGAAGCCGTTGTCGGTGTCAAAATCATCATCCTGTGTTTTCCAGGAGATGAGGTATTTCGCATTCACAGTGCCGCCAAACCATTCGATGGCGTCGTCCTTGGCATAGGTAATCTGAACGTGGTCGATTTGCGTGCCGCTGCCAACAGCTGCCAATGTCAGGGAGTTGATTTCTTTATCGGGCTGAAAGGCATAGCCGGCGTATTCGATGCGCACATAGCTCAAGGTACCCGAATTGTCGTTTGCAACGGCTGTCGGTGCTTTGGTGTCGCCCGAGCCGGCAAGGCCGTCGCCCTGGGCGTTGTTCACACCACCTTCCACTTCAAATAAGCCGGCGGTGCCGTTGAAGGTGGTGTTGATGGGTGCTTTTCCGCAAATGATCAGGCCACCCCAATCGCCGCTTTGCGGGTTGGGTGATGCTGACGTGAAGACAATCGGCTGGTCGGAGGTGCCCTGCGCCATGATTTTGGAACCGCGGGTGATGATCAGTGAAGCCACATCGCTTCCGCTGTACGATCCTTTGATGACGGTGCCCGGCTCAATGGTCATTGTTTTGTCGTTCACCATGTACACCAGTCCTTTCAGGATGTAGGTGTTTCCCTTGCGCAGCACCGTGTCGGCACTAATGCGTCCCTGCAAAATGATGGTGCTGCCGGTTGATCCGGAACCGGAACCGCCGTTGTTCACGTAAACAATTTCTTTTTCGCCGTCGGTTTCGATTTTACGGCAGCTCGTGGAGACAAGCGCTGTGATTGCCGATAAGTAAAGTAGGGCCTTTTTCATTTTATTGCTTGTTTATACTTTTTGATCTTGTTTAGAAAGAGTAATTGAAGGAAAGCGTGAACGTTGTTCCGTACTTGCGGGTAAAACGATACGCATCGCTGTCTTTATCAAAACCGGTGTTTTCGGTGTTCTTCGGGTTTTGGTAGAAGTACAGCGGCTTGTTTAAAATATCAGATACGTTGAGGCGGATCTCGGCTTTCTCTTTCAACAGCTTTTTGGTAAGCTGGTAGTCGAGCACCGGCCGTGGCGCCTCGTAAATATCCGGGTTGAGGAAAGAAAGCGAGTAGTTGCCCACGTAGGCAATGCGCTGGCCAATCTGGTTAAACAACAAGGTGGAGGTCAGCCCATACTTCTGCAAATCGTACAGCAAACCCACGTTGATCACGTACGGAGACTGGCCCTGCAAAGGACGGTCGATCTGCAGCTTTTCGTCTTTCACACGGCTGTAGATATAAGCGGTGTTAGCCTGCAGGGTAAAATTATTGAGGTTGATGAAGTTGAGCTTTTTGCGAAACTCCAGCTCCGCACCGTAGGAAACGGCTTTTGCCGGGTTTTGGTAGTTGAACGAACTGGCGCCACCGCTCGAGGGGTTGTAAATGGCCTCGATGGGATTTTTGAAGTATTTGTAAAAGGCGCCCACAGTGATCACCTCTCCGGCCTGCGGGTAAATTTCGTAACGCAGGTCGGCATTGGTTACTTTGGTGCGCTTCAGCTCTGGATTGCCTTGTACCGATGCATTCAGCTCAAAATCGTACAGGTTCAGGGCGGCCAGCTCACGCAGCTCGGGGCGTACCACCGTTTGCGAACCCGAAAGGCGGATGTTGGTTTTGCTGTTGATTTTATATGTGGCGTTCAGGCCGGGCAAAAAGTCCAGCACTTCGGTGCGCAAGTGCCGGGGATCCCATTTTTTTACGGAGCCAATCAACTGGTCGTAGTTCTCGGCCCGTACACCCCAAACCACCCGAAGGGCATTGGAAAACTGGTTGTCGAACTGGATGTATCCCGCGTTCAGGATGGTGTTGGCCATGTAGCGGAAGTTGCGGTTCTTGATGGCATCAAAGGCAAATTTGTTGTCGTCGCCGGTGCCAAAGTTTTCGGGGGCGAAAATCTGGCTTGACGGCAGCATCACCAATTGGCTGTTATAATTCGGCAGGTAGTTGGCAAAGAGCTGGGCATCGTATAGGCGGTCCCGGATCTGGAGCATGTAGCCGCCCTTGAGGGTTTGCCGCTGGCCAAAGAGGTCGTAGTTGAACGAAAGATCGCCGCCGGCGGTGTAGATATAATCGCTCAGGGCCTGGTATACCCGGCTACCGCTTTGCTGCGACAGCGAGTTGGAGAGGAGGGCCCGGTAAGGCTGGCCGGGTGCTTCGCTGGTGTAAACCAGGCGACGCTGGTCGGGCATGTAGCCGTCGAGAATATTAAAGGCGCCGTACCATTTCAGGCGCAGCGGTGCGCTGATGGTGTGGTCGCCGGTGGCTTGTACGGTAAAGAAAGTGTTCTGGCGAAAGGTCAGTTCGGAGCCACGCACCAGCGAGTCGTTGCGGTTGTAGTCGAAGCCGTTCCGCTGCGTGACGGTGTTGGTGGTGTTGACGTTGACGATGGTTTTTACCGAAATGCGGTTCCGCGGGTCGAGCTGCACACTCAGGCTGCCCAAACCACCCACGCTGATGTCTTGCTGGTAACGGTCATCCTCATACGTTTGATCAATGCCGTAGTTGCCGTTTACGTCGAAGCTGTTCAGGCGGTTCAGCAGGTCGAGGTAGCGGTTGTTTTTGGTGTAAAACAAGCCAAAGGTTCCGCCCATGTTTTTGCCGAATACTTTGCTGGCAAAGCCGCCGTTGGCCTGCAGGTTTAGGTTTAGGGGGGCGGTGCCTTTCAGCGGCGACCACACGTTGGCCATCTGCCGGCCAACCGCTGTTTTGCTGGCCGCACCGGCCGTGTCGAAGCTGGATTTGGTGGTGTAGGAAGACGGCAGCGTACGGGTGCCATCGTCTATCCCCAACCAGTCGAGCTTTCCTTTGTACTGGTCGCGGTAAAAGGTTTTACCGGTGGATTGGGTGTTGAAACCCGTGCCTACCTGGATGTTTAAAAAGTTGCGGGTGGGAATGTCTCTTGTGTTCACCTGCACCAGGCCGCCGGCCCACTCGCCGGGATATTCCGGAACAAAGGCTTTGTTGATGACAATGTTGTCGATCATGGGTGCCGGAATAAGGTCGAACGAAAACGTTTTGCGATCGGGCTCGGTGCTGGTGAGCAAAACGCCGTTCAGCATGGCCTGGTTGTAGCGGTCGGGCAGGCCCCGTATGACCAGGAAGCGGCCTTCCTGGATAGAGGCCCCGGGTGTGCGCTTCAGTACTTCGCCGGTGTTGCGGTCGGGTGAGCGGCGGATGGCTTCCGCCGAAATCACCGACGCCACGGTGTTGGTATTCTTTTGAAAGGTAATGAGCGAGTTAACGGTTTCTTTGCGCAACGAGGTTTTGGCGGTGATCACAATGCCTTCTTCCTGTTTGGTACGCACGGCCAGTACTACGGCCACTTCGTTTACGGCGCCGGACGCCACATCCACATCGCTAATGAGTTTTGTTTCGTAGCCAACGGCAGAAACCGTGATTTCGTATTTACCGGAAGGCAAAGCCAGCGCAAAGGTTCCATCCGAAGCGGTGGTGGTACCGGAGCGGCCTGCCACAGATACCGAGGCGCCGGCAATCGGGTCGGCTTTTTCGTTGGCAACCTTGCCGGTGACACGGACCGTTTGGGCAAAAAGGGTACAACAAAGTAGTAGTAGAAAAGTCGTCAGCGGTATTCGCACGGGCATGTTTGACATTTGCCCGCAAAGCACGCTCACCTACATTACTCCATTGTTACCGGCAGGTTAAGGTAAAATGAAGCCAATGTTACCGGAATGTTACCTCCGGTGTTACGCATCACACAACTGGCGTTTTGCTTTGATGCTACAACCGTTTTCTCCGCAGGAGTTGTTGAGACAAGTAAGCGATCTATCACTGGAACGAACAGCCGAAAATGGCGAAACCTTTCGGCAGCAATGGTTTCAGGAAAACGAACAGAACAGCAAAGCCTGGTACCTTGACTAGCTCCTCTGTAAACTGCCCAAGACTTTTGTTGAAAAAGTGCAATCCAATGCTGTTGGTCTTTCGTAGATAAGGTTCACCCTTTCCATTGAAACGTCCCCCACCTGCATTTCAGTGGATCGGTATCCCTTATTTTTTACCATCAAAACCTACAGTTATGGCTGAACAAAAACTCCCTGATGTGGGTCCGGACACCTCACCGGAAACCAGGCACCTCTCCCGTCGCAAGTTCTTCACCTATGCAGGACTTTCGGCTGTTACCGCTGCAACGCTTGCTGCCTGCCAGAAAGACCTGCGCGGCGGCCAACCCAGCGCTCCTTATGCGCAGGACGATCCGCACAACAAGCCGGCCAACACGGTTAACCTTGGCTCGGGCGACATTGGCATTCTCAACTATGCGTACGCGTTAGAGCAACTGGAAGCAGCGTTTTACATCAGGGTTACCTCGTCGCTTTACGCCGGTGCTACCAGCAAGGAAAAAATGTACCTCGAAGACATTCGCGACCACGAGATTGCCCACCGCGAATTTTTTAAAACGGCACTTGGCAAAAAAGCTATTGGGCCATTGCTGTTCGACTTTAGTTCCATCAACTTCAGCAGCCGGGCCAGTGTGCTGGGAACAGCTAAAGCGTTTGAAGACCTTGGTGTTTCGGCTTACAACGGTGCCGGCGAACTGATACAAAACGCCGATTACCTGTTACTGGCCGGCAAAATTGTGTCGGTGGAAGCCCGCCATGCGGCCGCCATCCGTGACTTGCTGAACTACGGCAGCTTTGCCGATGCAACAGTGGTCGACAACAACGGGTTGGATGTTTACCGCAAACCAGCCGAAGTGCTGAGCATTGCAGGCACCTACATTGAAACCAAGATCATTGCCAACAATTTACCCACTTCTTAAACTTCGCTCCATGAATCTGCAGCATGTACTCACCGAAATCGAAAAGATTGATCCCGAGGTTTACGACCGGCTTGACGGCAGACGGCAAGCGGTAAAAAGCCTGGCGACTGCCGGCGGCAAAATTGCCTTGGCGGCCGTTCCACTGGCCCTCGGTTCACTGCTCTCCAAAGCGTATGGACAACCGGCGACCGGCCAAATCATCAACGTACTCAATTTTGCCTTAACGCTCGAATATTTAGAAGCTGAATTTTACAACACAGGATTGGCTTCGGCCGGTCTGATTCCATCCGGCGAAGACCGGATGGCTTTTGAAACCATTGCCCTGCACGAGAATGAACACGTGCAGTTTTTAAAGGCAGCCATCACCCAGCTTGGCGGCATGCCCGTTGCCAAGCCAACCTTTGATTTTACCGCCGGCGACGGTAGCGGCATGGGTCCGCTGGCAGGCGTGTTTGCCAACTACAGTTTGTTCCTGGCCGTTTCGCAAACCTTTGAAGACACCGGCGTGCTGGCCTACAAAGGGCAAGCTGCCAATTTAATCAGCAGCAACGAAATTCTGCGGGCTGCCCTGCGCATTCACTCCGTTGAAGCCCGGCACGCTGCGCATGTACGCGAAATCCGCAGCCGCCGCCAAAGCGATCCGCTGGTTGTGGGCATGCCACAGCCCTGGATCACCGGCAATCAAAGCAACATTGCCACCAACCTTGTTCAACCAAGCTATAACGGTGAGGAAAACACGGTGCAGGCCGGTGTACAAATTGTTGGCATCAACGGATTTGCTATTGATGGCAACGACGCATCAGAAGCATTTGACGAGCCGCTGAGCAAAGAGCAGGTGCTGATGATTGTTGATCCGTTTATTGTTTAATGTCCGCTACAACAGCTTTTTACCCGGAAGCCACCGTACCGGCTTCCTTCTTTATCAACTTATAAAATACCTCATATGGGACCTCTAGGTTTTAATGAAATTCTGATTATCCTCGTGATTGTTTTGTTGCTGTTCGGCGGCAAAAAAATTCCCGAGCTGATGCGTGGCCTTGGCAAAGGCATGCGGGAGTTTAACGACGCGAAAAGCAACGTGCAAAAAGAAATAGAAGCCGGTGTGCGGGAACCGGAAAAAAGCGTGGTGCCGGTGGCCGCCGAAAAATAGCTGCCCCTGGTGAGTGAAAACGATGGCCGTGTACACGCCGCTACCTGAAATGCAAACAAAAGAACAACTGTTCAGAAGCGGCCGGTGTGCACGATAAGGTGCACACGGATGTAGCGATGCTGGATGCTGTCACCAGCCGTAAAGTGACTGTGCCAATTTGTGGAATGCCTGTTTTTGATATACCGGGTAACGCTTTTTCTTATCTTCTTTTGAAGAGAGTCACCGAATAGAGGGGCGAGCTACAAGCCGCTCATTACCCGCCTGCTTGAAACACGGATGGTATTGTCCAGTGGAAGCATTCTTGTTTGCAGCGCCAGTTTCGATTCGGCAGTCACCAGCAGGTTATCAATGCCGCGGGCAGCTTTCAGGTATTTTTCTTTTAGCAGTTCGGCCACACTGATGAACACTTCACCACCGTTCGAAAACAGCAACGCTATTCCCTGCGGATAGTGATAATCCATCCGTTCGCCGGCGTTCTGCTGCCCCACCTGTGCCTTTTCCCAAAACACCTTTACATCGGCAATGCGGCGACCGACGTAATCTTTCCAGGTAGGTTCGTTCGATACCTCCCAGCTTTGCTGTCCCTTTGGCAGCACCTTGTCCTGTTGGATGCTGATACCTAAGCGGTGGACAAACGACTCGCCGCCATAAAAAAACCGCACGCAGTTCCAGGAGATCGCTACCAGCTTTTTTGCTTTGGTCAACAGCGACACGGTAAAATCAACGGTATCCAGGCGGTTGAACGCAGTTTTGTACCCGGGCTTCGGGTTCTCCGTGTCGTATTCCGCTTCTATGTACTCCACCCCGCAGATCGTCTCCCCGATCAATTGCCGGCATTGCTGTTCAAAATCGCGGTACATGCTGGTAACGTTCAACAGCAAAGCCGGGCTCACACTCGACTTCTCCTGGTAACGACCCAGGTTTGCCTCTTCGCAGATGTCGATGTGGTAGATGTAGCGATATTTTTTATGCAGGTAAACTTCAAAATGAAAATTGCTGTGCTGGTACAGCAAGGCCGTAAAATTTGCTTCTTCCCTGCTTCCGATGCAGACAGCCTCTTCCAAAATTTCTATTTGTCCGTAAAAATCCAGTTGCTTGAACTCCTTTACCGTCATGTGATTCGTTTGCTTGGTTCGAAAAAATGCGGGTACGGAAGGGAAGCCTCCGCGGGCAACAATCATGCCTTTTTATAACGACCAGCAAAAATCATTCGCTTGTTTCATTCCTTTTTATTTCCTCCCTTTTTTCTTCAACATGCCGGCAAAAAAGCCTCTCCTGGAAAGGAGAGGCGTAACCAACAACCACATTGCGAAAACCGTTTACCAACAGCTTTTGTTTTACCAAGTGCTGCTTAAAATTTCTTTGGAACAGGGGCCACCCTAAAGACAGCTTTTAATTTCTGCTACCGTATCGGCAAACGCTTGCTGCTGCCGGCTGTCTTTGTCCCAGGCCAGGCCCCGTTCAATAAGGTCTATTTCTTTTTTGATCGTGGCCCCCTCCTCTCCCTCCGTTTTTCCCAAAATGAAAACGGTATCTGAAATGGCAATGCTGGTGGCTATGTCGTGCGACACAATGACCAGGGTTTTCAGTTCATCGGAAAGCGACACATCGAGCAGGAGGTTAACCACCCTATCCAGCACACAAACATCCAGTCCGGAGAACGGCTCGTCCAGCAGTAAAAAGTCGGAACCTTTGAGCAGTTGCTGAATAATGCTGGCCCTTTGCCGCTGTCCGCCGGATAACTGCTGCGGGTATTTCTGCAGGTGCTCCGCCAATTCAAAGTGGTTGGTGTAGTGGGCTATGGCTTCTTTTTCGCCACCCCTCAGCGCCTTGTTTTGCTTTGCCGCCAGCCAAAGCGACTGGTGAATGGTTCGCCATTCAAAGAGGTAATAGTTTTGAAAAATCACCCCCATGTCGCCGGGCTGCACTTCTTTGGTTTCATGAATCATTATGCGGCCCGATGTTGGCTTTTGCAGCCCCGACAACAATTTAAACAGCTGCGTTTTACCGATGCCGCTCCGGCCAATAAGCGAAACAACCTGGCCCTGGTTCACACCCGGACGAACAATGTTTTTGATTTCGAAACTAACATTGTGCAACACCTGCTTTCCAGCGTAGGAAAGATTGACGTTCTGCACGCTTAAAATAACTTCCGCTTTTGTATGGGTTGTCATTGTTTTTGTTTTTGAGGTGATCGAGTTGTTTACTTGTTTACCGGTTCTCTTGTTCACCTGTTGCCTTCTATTGTAGCCTGACTAAATCGCTGTTTACGTTCGACGATTAACGTTAGGCGATTTATGCCTTTAGTCCCGCGTATGGAAACAGCCATTTGCGCAAGCTGCCCAAACCGTAATCAAACCCAATCCCGATAATGAAGATGATGCCTTGCAGCGCCATCACATTGGCAATGTCGTTGTACTTGTTGTATTTAATCAGCAGGGTGCCAATGCCGCCTTCACTCATGCTCAGGCCTTCCACCAGCGTAATCATCAGCCAGGCAATGGCAAAGTTTTGACGAAGGATCTCGAGCACCTGGTCGGCCTTTCCCACTATGATCACCTCGTACAGCGTTTGCCAGTTATTGTAGCCAAGGGTTTTGCACAACTCGTATTCCTGCTTGTCGATGGCCATGATCACGGAAAGAAAGGACGTCACGAAAAAGGGCACAATGCCAAACACCAGCAGCGATAGTTTCAACTGGCTGCCGTCTTTTGTGAGCAGGGTAAAAATGAAGATCAGTCCCGTTAAGGTCAGGTACCGGCATTTGACCAGGAAATTTGCCAGGCCCCGGAAAAATGGAAGCACCGAGAGGTATGCAAAGAACAAGGTAATGGCGATGGAATACAGCATGGCTTGCAACGTCAGACCAAGGCTCACCAGGATGTTCTCCCACAGTACCCGTGTTGACAGCAACTGCAGAAAGGCTTTTTTTACCTGCAGCGGCGATGGAATCAACCCATTGGAACCTACCTGCCAAAGCACAAGCGCAATCACCACCTGGGCTACCAACATGGTGAAAAACACCTGGCGACTCAGCTGTCCAAAAGGTTGAAAAATAGTTTTCATTGTTTTCATCGGACCACCTTTTGCTTTTTCCAGCGTTGGACGTTTGGCACTTGTGATTTCTATTGTTTGTTTGTTGACAATAAGCATTGTTTTCGATTTTGATTGCTGAATAGAATGACCGAACGTACACGAGTGATTCTTTTCTTTTCTTCCACCGGAAGAAAAGAACAAATCAGCGATTGCACCGGAACCGGTGTTCAATACCTGTTCTGTTGCCGGTAACAAAAAAAGGAATGGGGCGAATGGCCCACCCCATTCCAACAACCTTACTCACCCAGCACAATCTCTACCCGGCGGTTTTTGCGGCGTCCGGCCTCGGTTGCGTTGTCGGCAACCGGCCGAGATGAACCGAAGCCTTCGGCTTCAACCCTAGTTTCTTTCAACCCTTTTTTCAGCAGGTAGGCCTTTACTGCCGCCGCTCTTTTTTCCGAGAGCAGGTTGTTAACGGCATCAGTGCCGGCATTGTCGGTATGCCCATACACACCAACCTTCAGGCCTTCGGCCACCACGGCCGACTCGAAGATTTCGTCCAGCAAACGGTAGGAGGACGGACGGATGTTGGCCGATCCTGACTCAAACTCGATGCTGTACGATTTTGACGACACCTCGCTGGTGATGTTGGCCGCATAGGTTGCCTCCAACGCTTTACCTTTCAACAGCTCGGGGTGATTGGAAATCACGGAGAGCAAAAAGGATTTGTCCACTGCTTTTTCGTACGGCATAAAAGTGGGCATCAGGGATGGATACAATTGCACCATCAGGTTGCCAAACGTATTGTACACGGCCCTGTAACGATCCACTTTGTCTTCACCCAGGCCATACGTGTTGGCCATATCGGCCAGGTTAAACACCATCGAGCCACCCAGGGTCACCTTCAAGCCCTGCACGTCGTTTTCTTCCACGCCGTTGTAATATTTCAGCCAATAGGCCGCATCCTGCTCGTTGTACACTTCGGCGCTCACTCTGGCTGCAAAGGCCTTCGCTTCGTTGAACGAACGCACCTGGTCACCAGCTTCGGCCAGGGCCACAATCATGTTTTCAATATCGGTGCGGTGGTCATACGCCCACTTCTTGATAGCGATGGTTTGGTTGGGCATCTGCGAGGCGTATTGCCGGGTACTGGCGATGGTTACCAGGCCACCGCGTTTTTTTGCCACGTTCACGTCGCCGGGTGTCCAGGTGGCAACGGCATCCACACCCACCACGGTGTCCTTACCAGTGGTGCGGCCATCCACAACCAGCTTGCGGCTTTCGGTATAACCGGTGATGTACTTGGCCGGTGCATCCAAAAAGTCATTGGCCGCAATAATGTTGATTGCCTCCTTGTCGTACGTGGTTTCATCAGGGTTTACTTTCAGCCCGTTGTCGCCGGCCCATTTCAACAAAATGTTGATGTCACCGTCACGCAACACACCGGCTACGGTTCTTCCCAGGGCATTCTTCGGATCCTGCTTCCAGCTTTGCGGTCCCATTACCTGGTCTTCGCCATAGGATTTACCGTGCGCAATGGGCAGAATGATGGGCTGGTATTCGGGACCCAGGGGTTCCAACTCTTTGGCCAGCGAGGTCATGAAAGCCGGCATCCCGTCGCCCATAAACGTGATCAGCACACCGGTTGTGTTGGAATTGGTCTTGTAATCGGACGCAAACTTTACCAGGTCGGCCATTTGTTTGTTGCAGTCATCCTGGCGGATGTATTTCACATCCAGGTGCGCTTTATCAAACAGCGAACCCCGGGTGGTGCGTGGACCACCATTGGCATACATGGCGGAGAACTGGCTGTTCCAGGCCATGCGCTCCCAAGTGATGACGGTACCGCCGTTCAACGCTTCTTCGGTAGAAGGCAGCGGCAGTTTTACAGTGGCGGTAGAGAAAGAGGCGTCCCTGGCATCGGGCAACGTAACGGTACCAATGGCCATCGATTTTACCGAAGCCTTGGGCAGGCGTTGATACCATCTTACACTGAAAATAACGGCGGTGACCACACCGGCGATAATGAGCAATTTTCCAGCGGGTTTTAATTTGATTGTCATGTTTTTTCGTTTTTGTGGTTGATGAATGTTGGTTTTCTTGAGGCATGGAGCCAGCTGCCGGCTGCATCGCCCCGGTTGTGCACCGGTGGCGACGCTCCGTTCAGCCACATCCAATCGATGGGCTTTTCAGAAAAGGATTGAGGATGGAATTAATCCAGCAGGCCGCGGTACCGGTCACTGATGGTGACATCGCCTAACCGGCCATCGTTCTTTTTAGCCTGCAGCGACTGCTCGGCGTAGTTAAAGTCTTTGTCCATTTTGAAGGTTTTAATCAGCTCAATGGCCTGTGCCGATTTAGCTTTGTCCTCCAGCACCCGGTCGTCCATAAAGCGGGAGGTAACGTCGATGGCCGATTTAATGTGGCCAATCTTTTCACCGATCTGCTCTTTCAAAATCGCCAGGGCTCTTTCGGCATCGCGGTTCAGGTCATCATCGCCCTTGAAAGCTTTCATGGCACTGGACACGGCCGATAAACCGGTGGTCACCGAATAATACAAATCCTTCTTGGCTTCAAGATCTAGCTTGGCATCTTCGAGCATAATGCCGCTCTCTTCAAACGCCATGTCGGCAAACTTGATTAGCTTATTGAGGTCGCCGACAATCGGCGTTACGTTGTCGATGTACTCGCGGCAGCGCAGCACGTTGTTGGCGTACAAATCAATTTGCCTTGAGGGGCTTTTTTCCGCCTGCAGGATGTCCACCTTCTTGGCGTTCAACTGCAGCTCTTTGCCTTTTGTCCGCAGCTTGTCCATTAACTCGCTGTGCTTGCCTTTCAGTTTGGCCGATTGCTTGGCCAGCGTGTTGCGGTCTTTGTACCCCTGGTCAATTTTGGCTTCCAAAATGGCAAAAGGATTCAGCTCAATAGCCAGCCCAATGGTGTACGTAGCAATGAACTCCGAGAAATAGCGGAGCCCCCGCCAGAACTTTTTACTGGTTAACACCATGAGCAAAAAGCCAAGAATGGTACCGCCGATAATCAGGTTCACCATCGTCCATGTAACAGCCACCAGCCAAGGCAACACAAAGGTGAAAAAGCCATAGGCAAGGCCGGCCGCCAGCGACAGGCCAACAATGGTGGTAGCCACGTTTTTCGGCTCGGAAAGCCAGGCGGGTTTTTTGGTTGTTTGAATTGCGTTGATCATTGTACACTGTTTTTAGTGGTGATTGGTTGTTGTTGTTTTTATTTAAGAAAGATGCTGGTTGATGCGTTCGATATCGCCCTGGATGCGGAGCTTTACCTCTTCCGCCGCGTTCGTGTATCCCTGGCTGTTACTGCTGATCTTTGTTTCGTTCTCGCCAATCTCGTTCTGCAGGGCAGCCACCTGTGTTTGCAGTTCGGCAATCTCCTGCGACAGCTGTTGCATCCGTTGCATTTTCTGCTCCATCTCCGCTTGTCGACCGGCCACTTTTTCCTGCACTGTGGCCGACAGCGTTTGCGCAAAGGCATCGGCATCAGTGGCCACCATCTTCAGGTATTCCTCGGCTGAAGCCAGCAATTTTTCCCGGCTTAACCCCTGCACCTGCAGCCCGGCAAAAGCGGCCATGTATCGTGCTTTTTCATCTGGTATCACCCGCATGGCTTCCACCATTTTCGAAAACTCGTAATAGTCTGGCCCCGGCAGGTTGGCGTCGGCAAACAACTGCTCAAAGTGCTGCACAAACTTGCTGTTGTCGGCAGGCGGTGGCGGCACACTTACCGGCGATGGAACCATTCGTGTTTTTGGCACGCCTGGCGGCGCAGCTTCGTCTGCCACCTCGACAAAGGCGGACAGAATTTTTTTCCCGATGTTCATTGTTGTTGGTTTTTATTGGTTGTTAACAAAAACATTGATTGACACCTCGGGCAACAGCCCAATGTGAAAGGTTAACCCTGGCCCGTTTGCCGGCTCTGTCCAGGCACTTCCGGGCACGGGCCTTGCCGTTTTTTTCAAATGATGGAGGTTGGCCGTTACCAAAACGAGGGTTAAGGCAATAGCGAGCACCACCATCACCTGGTTTGTTTTTTTCATGGCGATGATTGTTGGTTTGGTTTGCCCGCCCTTTTTGGGCTGGGCTTTCAGGAAAATTTTCTGTGGGGATCTAGAACAGAGAAAGGACTTCCGGCGGCTTTACCCTTTGACGGTAACGGGCAAATATTTGATCCAGAATTGTGTTCATGTTGTTGGGAGATAACTCCGTTTTTGTTTGATAGATCAAAGATATTTTATGCTAAAGGAATGTTAGAATGAAATCGGTACGAACGGTAGTTTTCCTTTCACAATTGGCAAAGTATGTATGATGAACGGTAATATGAATGGATAAACGCGAAAATAGGTAGGTGAGCGGCACCCCTGCTCCTCATTGCCGCCCCACCCCCGGCCGGGCGCCAACAAAAAAGAGCAGGACTGGTCCTGCTCTTTTTCATCGCCCTTGCGGAGGCTTACGTGGTTCAATGTGGCAGCGTTTGCAGCGCTGCTTCAGCAGCAACTGCAGCCTGTTTACTTCCTGTACGAAGTGGTGTCCGTTAAGGCGTTCATAAAAGCAACAACGGCTTTTTGTTCGGACGGCGTCAGGTTAAGTGGCTCCTCCGGGAGGGTTTGGTTTTCAATATTCAGTCCGAGCCCTTTTCCACCACCACGGTTGTAAAACGCCACCACCTCTTCAAGCGAACGAAACACACCGTTGTGCATGTAGGGTGCTGTCAGGGCCGTGTTACGAACCGTGGGTGTTTTGAAGGCATGCCTGTACAACGCCGTTTTGATGGCGTAAAACTTTCCCCCGTCCGGGTCCAGTTGTGGATGCAATGTATCGGCTGTAAGAGGCACGCCGAGGACTTCCGCATCAATGCGGGTAAAAGATGGCGGATTGCTGCCATTGAACAGCGGCGCAAAATGGCAGGTGCCGCATTTTGCTTTTCCCATAAACAAATTGAAGCCCTGGATCTCTGTTGCATTCAAGGCGCTGTTGTTGCCACGCATGAAGTGGTCGAACCGCGAGTTCAGCGCCAGCAAGGAACGAACGTAGGTGGCCAGCGCATTTTTGATGGCGTGTTCTGAAATTTCTGCGTCTGGGTAAGCCTTTATAAACATCGCCCTGTAAGCGGCGTTGCGCTTTAGCTTTTGCACCGCCACATCCATGGAGCCGTGCATTTCTTCCCGGTTTAGTATAACGGATTTTGCCTGGTCTTCGAGGTAAGCCACGCGGCTGTCGTAAAAGAGGGCAGGCTGCAGTGCAGCGTTAAGCAAACCGGGTGTATTTCGTTTTAAAGCAAGTCCGCTGGCCAACGCTTTGTTTGTTTTCAACCCATCGGAAAATGCTTTGCCGGGCTGGTGGCAGGACCCACAACTGCGCTCGCCATTCGCTGACAAAACCGGGTCGTAAAACAACCGCTCGCCAAGCTGGCGTTTTGCCGCCGATGCGTAGGCCTCTGCACCCGGTGCATAAAAGTCAGGATTGAACACATCTTCGGCAAATAGGTTTTTGGCACCGGGCTTCAGGAGGCGCGGCTCGGAAAAAACGGAAATGTTCAACTGCCCTTGCGCCGTTAACAAGCTTTCCGAAAGCGGGTTGGCAAAGCGGCGGGTGAACTGCATGCGGTTGAACGTGTCGAAGTCCGGGTGTGCTGCCAGGTATTGCTTTGTTGCCGCCAGTAGCTGGTTCAGCGTCGCCGAAAAACCAGCGCTGACCTGAGTAAGTGAAGAGCGATAAATGGAGAGGCACTGCTCAACGCTTTCGATGGTTACCCTGGCTTCTGCAACGCTGTTGTGTGCAAGCGGCGAATCAAAACCTGAAAGGCCGAGCGAAACAAGGCGAAACAGTTGCAGGCGCAGCGCATCAAAAACATGGGCATCTGTTGTTTGCAGGGAAGCGGCCATTGTTTGCAGGCTGCCGATGTTCGACCGCAGCGTTTGTGCCTGCCGCAGCAGTTCGGCTTCGGCGCCCGGCTGCAAACCGGGATAGAGCAATTCTTCAATCACCTGGAACCCTTCGGGCTCAACCACCACCGACTTATCTTCCGATTCCACTTCGGCCAGTGCCGGACCGTTGATAAGCCGGGCCGTATACGGCTGGTAGTATTCGGTCAGCCACTCGGTTCGTTTGTACGCAAGACGTGCTTTGCAAAAAAGGGCCTGCAATGTTTTCCCGTCGGCACCTGTTTTGGCCGCAAAAACAAAGCTGTCGGTGGCAACAGCCAGTTGATTGATGTTGGACTGGTAGACCTGCAGCACCTGTTGCACCGTTGACTCCTGCCTGGCCGGAAAGCAGGCAAGCCAGCAGGTCACCACAAAACATGCAAACGCAATGAGCACAGTTTTTCTCATAAATCAAACGGAAAAATTCCCGCTGCCGTAGCAGCGGGAAAATGAATAAAAATTAGTCTCCTGATTAACGAGGCAGGTCCCGGATAATAACCACCTGGCTGCCCTGCTTTTCGCTGGCTCTTTTGGAACCACCATCCACACCGGCAAATTTGTTGTCCTTCCAGCTGTGGGGCTGAATACACAGCGTAAAGGTGTTGGGCACATGCACCACATCAGAAATATCAACCAGTGAACCATACTCCCAGCTTCCTTTTGCGGATGGGGTTGCACCATTGTACTTAACGGCGTCGGGTGCGTTGCGGCGGTGGTCCAGTTCAAACACTTTTTTCAGTTCACCCGTTGCCAGATTGTATTGGTAAACGTAAGCGTCGTGGGTTTCGGTGCCGTAGGTGTTGGAGTCTTCCTGGATGTAGGCAAAGTTTTCGGTCACCATGATGTTGTCGGGATTTTGAAAATCTTTTGCAGGCCCGTTTTTATCATCGCCATCAAGAAGGCAGGTCAGGGTGCCTTCCAGCGGGTTGTTTGGGTTCAGCACCAGCTTGTACACACGGCCCCAAACTGTACGCGAACGATCGGCGTTGTACCCTTCCGGTTCCTGCCCTGTTACATTGAAATAAATTTCGCGGTTGGCCTCTTTTGTTCCCTTGCGGTAATCAACATCTTCCACCCGGCCAAACTTGATCACCCGCAGCGGGTCTACCAGCGCCTGAATCTGGCTTCCGGTAAGTGCCTTGTGGTTTTCAATTTTGACAAACTCCACGGCATAGGCCTGGCCCACCTGCATGTCGGTTTCTCTTTGCACACCGTCTTTGCGGCGGAGCATGTATTCACTGCCGTTTTCGAGGTCACCGGTTGCGTCGCTTTTGTACAACACCAGCTGACCGCCGCTGGCATCCGAAGCGTCTTCGCCAATCACCACCAGCGTTTTTCCCGGGTAGGCAAATTTGCTGAGCGGCACCGCATTTTCGGCACTCCAGCGGCCCAGTCCCATCAAGCCTTTGGCGTTGTTTGGAGACGAAGCGGCAAACGGATCAATCGCATGTGTCATGGCTTCCACGTTGCTTTCGCCGGCAGAGAGGTAAAGCGGGCCAAAGCCGTGTTCCTGCGGCGTGGCCATTGAACCGGAGCACAGGCGCCAGGTGCCACCATCGGAGTTCAGGGCATACTCTCCCCGCAGCGGTTTCAGGTTTTTGTCGAGGAACAATTTCGACACAGAATAATTGTCTTCATTGTTCACCAGCATGATGTAGCCGTCGGAGGCCGGATCTTTCACCAGTCCCGACCCGTCGGCCGAGCCGGCAAAGCGATAACCGGGGAAATCATCATCACTGCTGATCATTGAATACACCTGCAGGTTTTCAAAACCTGCCAGTTTTTTGATCAGGGGTGGCGTGACAGAAAAGTTTTTTAGATCGAGTTTTTTTGCCAGCCCGGGTGCCAAGGCGTTGCCAGACTTTGCTTCGGCGGTAAGGAGCTGTTCCTCCGGAGAAGACTTCATGTTTTTTGAGCACGAATAAAGCAGTGCCGCAGCGGCAGCAAGACTAATGCAGGCAGCTAAAGGTTTTGAAACGTTGTGCATGTTTAAGGTTTGAGGCGCCGAAGATGATCTTCAAACGTTAGCAAATGATTACCGGAAGATTAATGCTGTGTAAAGAAAGAAAAGCGCAAGCTACAGGTTAATTAAGGTTCCTTCTTCTTTTACAAGCCTTGTCGCATGCTACAATGGGTAGACGAAGCTCCATCTTTTGTCGACCAATGCATTGCATCGCCGAATCATTGTTTCAGCGATAAAAAGCAACGCTATGGAGACCGACGATTCACCTTCGTCCATTTTGAAAATGTGCCGGCATTCTGCACCCTAGTTTTAATTCATTGAACCAACATTCATCCTTAAAAAATACAACATGAAAAAAACATTTCTTTCGCTGCTGTTGGGCGTGGCCAGCCTGCTGTCTCTAACGGCAGAGGCACAAACGAAAACGGCTGCCAACACGGCGCCGCCCTGGGTTTCCAACAAAGGCTATTGGGTTATCGAAAGCAACCAGCAAACACCAAAAGAGGCGGTTGTGTATTTCTACAACAACGAGAATTTGCTTGTTTACAAAAAAGAAATCCGCAACCAACGCCTGAACCTGAAGCGGGAAAAAACGTTGCTGGAACTAAAAACATCGCTGGAAGATGCCATAACCGCTTTTGAAAACGGCATGGCCAGCAATCAAAAAAAGCCACAAACCAGCAGTTGGTAAAGCGCCGGGTAAACGTAAATCATCAATCGTGAATAGTTCGTTGTGAGATGGCTTACCATGAAAGGATATTCTTCATCATCAAACCAACAAACACCCGTCATAGCAAAAAACAACCAAGCGTGTAATACTCTCATCATACCACGTCCTGCTTTGTCAAAGGCGGGACTTTTCGTTTGTCGCCGAAAAACTACTTTCCGGCGACGATGAACGGCACATCTGCGGGTGGTGTAACAAGCTTTCTTAATTTAGTATCAACACGTATGGAACGCTATCCTTTCATCTTCTCCAACGAAAAAAATTACCGGCTGCAGCGGCACCTGGTGTTTTGGAGTTTGTGGTGGGCTTTTCAAAGCTTTCTATACTCGTTTGCCGCCGGCGTTTTAAACGTTAGTTATTTTGAACGGCTGCCGGTTGCTTCAATGGAAGCGTTTGTTTACCTGGTGCCCCATATGGTGCTGGCTTACTCGCTGATGTATTTTGTGGTGCCGCGACTGTTGCTGAAAGGGCGGTATTTTAAAACCGTGCTGGCCGTGGCCGGGTTTTTTTTACTAACCGGCGCCATCTCCTCTTCTATCAGTGTTTTCCTGCTGAGCAAATTGCGGATACTCATTTTCGGACCGCGTTATGCGCCGGAACACATCAACGAAGTGCATTTTTTCCTTGGCCTGCTGGCGGGCCTGCGCGGCGGCATCACCATTGGCGGCATTGCTGCAGCCATTAAGCTGATGAAGCACCTGTACCTGAAAGAACAGCGGAACCTGCAACTGCAAAAGGAAAACATCTCATCGCAATTACAGGTATTGAAAGCCCAGGTACACCCGCATTTTTTGTTCAATACTTTGAACAACATTTACGCTACCACGCAGGTGACCTCGCCGGCAGCGGCCAGCATGATTGCGGGCCTGTCGGACCTGCTCCGTTACATGTTGTACGAGGGCAACCAAACGGTTGTGCCGCTGCACCGCGAACTGCAGATGCTGCAGCAATACGTCCTGCTGGAAAAAAGCCGCTACGGAAAAGAGTTGGATATGCACATGGACCTGCCGGAAGGCGATACCAACTATGTGATTGCGCCGTTGCTCCTGCTTCCGTTTGTGGAAAATTGTTTTAAGCACGGCACCAGCACCATGCTGGAACAACCCTGGATGAGCCTTTCCATATCCATCGAAAACGACTGGCTGAAAATGAAACTGCTGAATGGCAAGATGGAAGAAACGCCGGCGCTGCACAGTGGCATTGGCCTGCACAATGCCAGGAAACGCCTGCAACTGCTTTACCCAAATAAGCACGAGCTGGTGATCACCAACGAAGCGGAAGTGTTTATTGTAAACCTGAAGCTGCAGCTGGAGAAAACCTCCGTGCTGGCCATTTCCTTGCTCACCAAAGCGCTTGCCGAAGCCGATGCTTAACACGCCAACCATACGCTGCCTGGTGGTGGACGATGAGCCGCTTGCACGGGATGTGCTTCGCCGTTACATTGCCCTGCTGCCGTCGCTGGAACTGTGCGGCGAATGCGGCAATGCCCTGGAAGCGCTCAGCTTTTTACAACAGCAGCCTGTTGACCTGCTTTTTCTCGACATACACATGCCGCAACTGAAAGGCATCGACCTGCTGAAAATTTTAACCAACCCGCCCAAGGTCATTCTCACCACGGCTCATGCCGAATACGCACTGGAAGGCTACGACCTGGACATTGTTGATTACCTGCTGAAGCCCATTCAGTTTGAGCGGTTTTTGAAAGCTGTAACCAAGGCCTTCCAGGTGGCAAAACCACTGCCTTCGTCGTCGCTGGCACCTCCTGCAGCCGAAGGAAAAAAAGAAGCCTACATCTACCTGCGTGCCGACCGCAAAATGGTGAAGGTATTGCTCGACGATATCCTTTACGTTGAAAGCATGAAGGATTACGTGAAGGTGTTCACCACCAATGGCGTCATCATCACCAAGCAATCCATCACCGCCATGGAAGCGATGTTGCCCGAACAGGCGTTTATCCGGACACACCGCTCCTTTATTGCTTCAATGGCCCGGATCAAATCGTTTACCAACGAGCTGATTGAAATAGAAAAAGCCGAAATCCCGATCGGTAAATTGTACCGCAACAATGTACTGAAGGCATTGGGTTAACCACACTGGCGTTCAGCTCCGGCAGCAGCATTTTTACTTCTTCTTTTTCTTTCCTTTTGCCTTAGCCTGTATCACTTTGCCCGCAACCAATCCTGCAATAGCGTACAGGGCCACCTGGATAGCCTTGGCCAAAACCGGGTCAGCCTGTTTTTTTGCCACGGTGTAGCCGTTCCGTTCGGTGGGTTTTTCTTTGCGGTGGTCGTTGTCGTTCAACATCACAGATCCAAGGCCAGCAACGGCTCCTAAAAGAGCGCCGCGCAGGGCGGCGTTCTTCTTCTTTCCAAGCGACGAAAAGCTTAAAAAAGCGGTACTGCCCAGCAGTTCGCTGGCCAGCTTTATCCACAGCTTTGTTGCTTTTGATGCCTTTTTTGATTTGGCTTTTTTGAAGGTTTTGATGAGGCTATTTCCATGAAAAAAATCAGGGGAAGAATGTTCATCAATCTTGCGCAAGGCTTCCCCAAGCAGGGAAACCGTTGTGGCACCGGCGAGGCCGCCTTCTATTGCACTGGCTAATTTCATACATCCACATTTTGGATGAAAGAAAACAAAGCCAGTGCCATCTGCATCATTCCGGTGTTATCTTTTAAAAAGGTTGTTTGGATGATAGCTGCAGAACAGCTGCCAATAAAACAGCCGCTGCGGCACAGCTTTTTTACCGGTGAAGTTGGATGCTGAACAGGTTTTCTTTCCATTGTGCAGCGAACGCTGCGAAGGACTTGTCTGATCAGGAAACACCCTTGTCATTTTTAAAACGAACTTTTATGCTGGCCTATCGACTTCCTTTTTTCCTCGACTATCTTTCCAGCCACTACTACAACCTGTACACACATTACGTAGGACGGCTGATTGAACTTTTTCCCTCCTCGCAGGACGACGACAACAACTTGGTGATTGTGCACGAAAATGCCGAAGAAACAAAAGACGATGAATGGCTGCTGCAGTTGTGGACAAAGTTCAAAACACAATAGCCGCAGCCTTTACACCACCTTCTTCAGCTGTTGATGATTTTGCAGGAAATGCTGAAACCAGAAACCCGATGATTTAACAATGCGCCGCTGCGAGGGATAGTCAACGTACACCAGCCCAAAGCGTTTGCTGTAGCCTTCGGCCCATTCGAAATTGTCGGTAAAGCTCCAGGCAAAATAGCCGGCCACGTTCACCCCTTCCTGTTGGGCCCGGAGCACCTGCGCCAGGTATTGCTCAAAAAACGAGATGCGGTCAACATCGTGTACATGCCCGTCTTCCAGCTTGTCAGGGAAAGCCGCGCCGTTTTCGGTGATGATAATTTTTTTGACGCCTTTGTATTGATGAAAGCGTTTTAATACCCGGTAGATGCCTTCGGGGTAAATCTCCCAATCCATGTCCGTATGCGGAACGCTGCGGCGGCTTGCCTTCACCAGCCGTGCATTGAGGTAGGGCATGATGGTGCTGAAACGCACCACCTCGCGGGTGTAGTTTTGCAGGCCAATAAAATCAAGGTCTGCCTGCAGCAACGTCTCATCGCCGGGCTTCATGTAGCGCTCAAGGCCCTGCAGCACTTTCAGCTCTTGCCAGGGATAGCCAAGGCCCAGCAGGGGTTCGGCAAACAGGCGGTTGCTTAGCACATCGGCTCGTTGCGCCGCCTCTACCGAATGTTTCTGCTTGTCCACTGGGTCTACCGGCGAGCAGGAAAACGTGGTGCCCACCTGCAGTGCACCGTTTAGTGATTTGATGGCCCGGGCACCGATGGATTGGCAGAGGGCCGCATGGTGCACCGCCGGCAAAAAATGCTGGAGTCCCCGCTTACCGGGTGCATGCAAGCCCAAAAAATAACCGGCACCAGTGAAGGCCACCGGTTCGTTCAGCACCATCCAGTTTTTTACACGGTCGCCAAACTGACGAATGCACAACGCAACGTATTCTTCAAACCAGCCCACGATGTCGCGGTTCGTCCAGCCGCCTTTTTCTTCCAGCGCCTGCGGCAGGTCCCAATGATACAGTGTGACCCAGGGCTCAATGTTGCATTCCAAACAAAAATCAATGAGGTTGTTGTAAAACTCGATGCCCTTTTCGTTTTTGCGTCCCACGCCATCGGGCAGCAGCCGCGGCCAGGAAAGCGAAAAGCGAAAATTGCGGATGTTGAGAAAATCCATCAGGATCACATCCTGGATGTAGCGGTGGTAAAACGACGTTGCCTTGTTGCCGTTGCTGTTGTCCTTGATTTTTTTCTCGCGGTGGGAAAACAGGTCCCAGATCGACGGCCCCTTGCCGTCTTCGAGGTAAGCCCCTTCGGTTTGGTAGGCGGATGATGCCACGCCCCAGGTAAAGTCCTCACCAAAATCGCTGCTGTGCATATTAGGTTCCTGCCTGGTAAAAGATTTTCTTCACCACGTAATTCCGGAACTTCGAAGGCGTGGAAATGATTTTCTCCGGCAGTTCCGGCGCTGCTTTCCGATCTCCCTCCTGCAAAAGAATTTGCTCCAGGATCCATTCGGTTTCGTCGGGAAAATCCATGGCAACGGTGGCTTCGCTTTCAATCCAATCCTTCAATTTTTTGTACTGTTTGGGCTTGATGTTTTTCAACACCGGTACACCCAGCAACTTTAGCGCAACGGCATTGCACTGCTGCTCGTACTGCCCTTTCATGGGGATCACCAGCAATTTCTTTTTCAGGAACAAGGCTTCAGAAGGTGTTTGAAAACCAGCGCCGCAAAAAACGCCGTTGGAAGCAAGCATGCTTTGCACAAAAGCTGCACTGGTAACCGGGAAAAAGGAAATGTTTTCGTGGATGTAGGCTTCGGAGCACCGCTTGGAAAAAACCTCCCAGCGGACATCCGGGAAACAAGACAACAGCTTGCCGATGCGCTTGTCGTTGTAGGCCGGCAGGTAAACCGTGTAGTGTTGTTTGTTAACGGCTTCCGCGGCACGGATTTCCCGTCGGATAATGGGTGTAAATATGTTTTTGTTGTAGGGCACAAAGTGAAAGCCATACCGGACCGTGACTGGCGCATAGTAGCGCAACACCGCCTGGCCAATGGGGTCAGCTTTTTTCGGATGCGGACTTTTTTTGTTTACCACGGCCGCCTGGTGACTGAAGCCAATGCAAGGTTTGTTTTTCAGGTAGCAGGCCCAGGCGCTCACCGGCTCAAAATCGGAGAATACGAGATCGTACTCTTCAACCGGAAGTTCCCTGATTTCGTTGAACAGCTTTTTGAGCTTTGCTTTTCTGAAGGTTTCGAGGTAGTCGATGCCGCCTTTTTTTCCAAAAACAAAACAAAGCCCGTGCAGGCGGTACTTTACGTCGTAAGGCAGTTGCACATCCACTTCGGTACCGCTGATAAGGATGTCGACTTCGGCCTTCTTCATCAGCAGGGGCAACACTTCCAACGCCACTGTCAGGTGGCCATTGCCGGTGCCCTGTATGGCATAAAGAATTTTCATTGGCGGTGAAATAGCTGGAAATTTACACGAGGGCTCGATCCTGTCATGCCGTCAAAGCAACAACGGCGAGGTTAGTCCATTGTTACGGCTGTGTTACCAATTTGTTATGCAAATGAACAGGACCACGGGCCAGTTGTTAGGAAAAGAACCCGCGTTTTGAACGCCCAACACCTTGACTATTGAAAATTCTTCTGACCGGCACCACCGGCTACATTGCCCAGCGACTTTTGCCTGTGTTAGTACAGCAGGGACACCACGTGGTTTGTTGTGTGCGGGATAAAAACCGGTTCACCAACAAATACGGCTACCAGAACACCAGTGTTGTTGAAGTGGACTTTCTGAACAAAGAAAGTTTACAGGCGATTCCCGAAGGGATTGAGGTGGCTTATTACCTCATTCACTCCATGGCTACGGCAACCGGCGACTTCGAGGCCATGGAAGAAGTGTGTGCTGCTAATTTCCGGCAACGGATGGAGAGTTTGCAGGTAAAGCAGGTGATTTATTTAAGCGGTATTGTAAACGAGCGGGCCTTGTCCAAACACCTGGCTTCCCGCAAACGGGTAGAGTCACTGCTGTACGGCGCCAGCTATGCCTTAACCACGCTTCGGGCCGGCATTATCGTGGGATCGGGCAGCGCCTCGTTCGAAATTATACGCGACCTGGTGGAAAAGTTACCGGTGATGATCACACCCAAGTGGTTAAAAACAAAATGCCAGCCCATTGCCATCCGTAACGTAGTAGAATTTTTAAGCGGTGTGCTGGGTCGAACGGAAACCTACAACCAGAGCTATGACATTGGCGGACCGGACATTCTGAGCTACAAAGAAATGCTGCTGAAGTTTGCCCGCATTCGGGGACTGAAGCGACGCATTTTTGTGGTGCCGGTGATGACGCCAAGGATCTCCTCGTACTGGCTTTATTTTGTTACGGCCACTTCGTATGCATTGGCCAAAAACCTGGTCAACAGCATGAAGACCGAAGTGGTTTGCCGGCCAAACAACCTGGCGCAGCTCCTCGGCATTTCGCTTCTTGACTATAACGCTGCCATCCGGCTCGCTTTCGATAAAATTGAACAGAACCAGGTGTTGTCGAGTTGGAAAGATGCGCAAACCAGCAACATCATTCAGAAAGGCATCATCCACTATGCTGAAGTGCCGGTGAACGGCTGCTTTCGCGATGTGCGGGAAAAACAGCTGGCGCATCCCGACAAGTCGCTGCAAAAAATCTGGCGTATTGGTGGGAAGCACGGCTGGTATTGCGCCAACTGGTTGTGGGAACTGCGGGGCTTTCTGGATCAATTGATCGGTGGCGTGGGCATGCGCCGTGGCCGGCGCAGCGAAACCGATATTTCGGCCGGTGATGCCCTGGACTTCTGGCGGGTGCTGCTGGCCAGCAAAGAAGAGCGGCGCCTGTTGCTCTACGCCGAAATGAAGCTGCCCGGCGAAGCCTGGCTGGAGTTCCGGATCAGCGAAAACAACGTGCTGACGCAGACAGCCACCTTCCGGCCACTGGGCGTGCTGGGACGCCTGTATTGGTACGCCGTGCTGCCTTTTCATGGCTACATTTTCAATGGCATGATCAACACCATTGCCAAAGCCGATTGAGTGTTTGCCTGTTGCTCAACCGGTACGGCTGTTTGCATTTCCGGCAACAAGGCTTCGTAATTCTTTTGTGTAACGAAGAAAAGGCAGGCACTGCTTTCTGCCGATAAGGTTATTTTCCTCACTGCATTTCTCCCGATGCCAGTTCATTCCCTTTTCCCTGCAATTCATGCAAGGAGTGCTATGTACCCTGTTTGGTAGCCGGTAGTTTTATCTCCTTAAAAACGGAACCATGCAGAAATTATTCGTTGGCCTGATGATCTTTTTGTTACCGGCGGCGGGCCAGGCGCAATTCAATAACCTGCTGAAAAAAGCAAAGAACAAAGTAGAGCAGCGGCTGGATCAGCAAATGGACAAATCGCTTGACAAACTGGAAGGCAAAGAAGCCCCGGCGGCCAACAGCACAGCATCAACCTCCAAACCGGCTGCGGTTGCTGCCACACCGGCACCGGAACCAGTAAAAGAAGAAAAGGCAACGATCAAAAGCTTTTCGCGTTTTGACTTTGTTCCGGGTGAACGAGTCATCTATGCCGAAGACTTTGCGCAGGACGCCATTGGCGAACTTCCGCTGACCTGGAACGCCAGCGGCAAAGGCGAGGTAATGACCATTGAAGGAAAGCCGGGCAAATGGCTGCGTGCTTTTGAAAATACCACTTACCTCACCGGCAACAAGAAAGCTTTTGGCGAAAACTACACCATTGAGTTTGACCTGATGTTTTACTTTGAGCCAAAAGTAAAAGGCTACCTGCTTCCCAGTTGGAAGGCCGGCATCTTCAGCAGCGGCAAACAAGACCCCACCGACAACGCCCTGTTGCGTGAACAAAATGAAATCAACAGCACCCGTTTCGTCATCAACAACGGCAGCAATGGTGCAGCCCTGCTGGAATGCTATGCCAAGCGGGCACAAACTTTCCGCAGCGATCGCATGGAACTCGGCGACCTCACGCCATCGTTCAACAAGGTCGTGCACTACGCCATCCAGGTACAGAAAACCCGCTTCCGCATGTGGATGGAAGAACGCAAAGTGTTTGACATTCCTCGTGCCATGAATGTGGGCGACACCATGAACCAACTCTTTTTTATGTTGGAAGGCTCTAACTACAAAGAAGATGAAGTCGGTCTTTTTATCTCCAACATAAAAATTGCTACCGGCCTGCCCGACACCCGTCACAAGCTGATTGACGAAGGCAAGTTTTCAACAACGGGTATCCTGTTCGATGTGGCAGCAGCCACCATCAAACCCGAGAGCGGCGGTGTGCTGAAAGAAATCGGCAGCCTGCTGAACGAACACAAAGACGTGAAGCTGAAAATTGTTGGTCATACCGACAGCGATGGCGCCGATGCGGCCAACCTGGAGCTGTCGAAGAAGCGGGCCGAAGCGGTGAAGGCAGCGCTGGTAAAAGATTTCTCGATCGAAGAAAGCCGCTTACAAACCGACGGCAAGGGCGAATCGGTGCCGGTAGGCGATAACAAAACCAAAGAAGGCAAAGCGCAAAACCGCAGGGTCGAATTCATCAAACTATAAACCACCAAACCAATTGCTTATCCTTGCCTGTACCGTTTTTGCGGTGCAGGCTTTTTGTTTTAGGCTGCCGTCAGGCGGCGCAAATCCCCGGTTCACTCCGTCATTTCGGCCCTTCACGACTTTTTGCTTGTCCTCCGTTGGTGGCCGCTGCATCTTGCAAGCCAAAACCAAATCAACATGAAGAAATATTTCCTAATAGCACTGGCTTTCTTTTTATCGGCTGTTTCGTTTTCGCAAAACATTGCCCTTACCCAAACAGTAAAAGGCGTAGTGGTCGACAACCTGTCGGGCTTTGGCATTGGCAATGTCTCGGTCAAAATTGACGGCCTTTCCATTACAGCACTTACCGACTCCACCGGCAACTTTAAGCTGCAGCACGTGCCCATTGGCCGGCAACAGGTACGGGCCACCTCAATC
>Ga0366748_1018_pt1 | contig 36741 bp, 34 predicted proteins | sample BONcelHN113001C6_FD_207079 | JGI IMG/M metagenome (GOLD analysis project Ga0366748, IMG submission 207079) | Enriched cells from coal bed in the Powder River Basin, Montana, United States - BONCAT cells N11 rep1 HSBNCT.N11.300.1.C6 ...
CGGATCGACGGCGGCAAAGTCGTGGGTCAGGGTGAAGCGATGGCCGGGTTTTTCGGTATAGGTTTGCTGACCTTCAAAATCGTGGATCGCGGTCATCACGAAATCGCCTGCCTGCTTGTCCGGACAAACCGCATGCACCGCATGCCCGACTGCCTGCAGCGCCTGGAACGGCACCATGATTTCATAATCCTCGACAAAATCTCCGGCCAACATCAGTATTTTTTTTGCTGCCATGATGGTCTCCTGTTGGGTGGTGTGATTCGATACGATACTACTCCAGGAGTTCGCCGGGTGCGCGCGACACGCTGCCTCAGTGCAAACGGCGGGCGCTGTGCTGCTGCGCGCCTTATACTCTTGATTCCTTTTCCTACTTTGAAAAAATGCATATGCCGAACGTTTCCACATTCCGCACGCCGCACCGCTTGAAACTTGCCGTACAACGCGGCTTTACCCTGATCGAGATCATGGTGGTGGTCGTGATTCTGGGCGTGCTGGCGGCGCTGGTGGTGCCCAAACTGATGGGGCGTACCGATGAGGCGCGCATCGTTGCTGCCAAACAGGATATTGCGACCATCATGCAGGCGCTCAAGCTGTACAAGCTCGATAACCAGCGTTATCCGACGACCGAGCAAGGCTTGCAGGCCCTGATCACGCGCCCGACTGCCGGCCCTGCCGCGAACGGCTGGAAAACCGGCGGCTACCTGGACAAGTTGCCGAAAGACCCGTGGGGCGGTGCATATCAGTTGCTGTCGCCCGGCATCAAGGGCGAGATCGATGTGTTTTCATTGGGTGCCGATGGTCAGCCCGGCGGAGCTGAAAACGATGCCGATATCGGTTCGTGGGATCTGTAGTCATCGGCCTCTTTGCGCTGCGGCGGGCGCCGCACCCTTCGTCGGTACGCGGCTTCACCTTGCTGGAACTGATGATCGTCATTGCGATTCTGGGCATCACGCTCGGCGCGGTGGCGTTCAACGCGCTGCCCGATGCGCGCCAGAGCTTACACAGCGAAGCGCAGCGCATTGCGCTGCTGTTGCAACTGGCGCGTGATGAAGCGATCGTGCGCAATCGCCCGGTCGCTTTCGAGGCGGAGGCCGATCGTTACCGGTTTCTGGTGCGCGAAGATAATGCCTGGAATGTCATTACGCAGGATGCATTGTTGCGCGAACGATTGTTCAAGAATGCACCGCTGGCGCTGTCGATCAACCCGCCGCTGGCGGCGTCCGATGGACGGTTGCGCATCGTTTTCGGACGCGAGCCGGTCGATAAGCCTTTCGTGCTGACATTGGCTGCTGGTGACGTCAGCGTCGCCGTTCGCGCCGATGGCATCGGCCATTTCGTCGCGGACTGAGATGGCGCGCACGATACTTCCCGAATTTTCACCCGGTGCGGTGCGCCGCAGCGCGGGCTTTACGCTGCTCGAAGTGCTGGTGGCGCTGGTGATCGTCGGCACCGCGCTGGGTGCGAGCTTGCGCGCAGTCGGCAGCCTGACGCAAAACAGCGAAGGCTTGCGCGCCGCGATGATGGCTAACTGGTCGGCGGAAAACCGGTTGAGCCAGATCCGGCTGGCGCGCGAATGGCCGGCCTTCGGCAAGCGCAGCTTCGATTGCCCGCAAGGCCGGTTGCCGCTGGTGTGCGAGGAAGAAGTCATCGCGACCCCGAATCCGAATTTCCGCCGGGTCGAAGTCAGCGTGTTTGAATCCGGCAGCATCGAGCGGCGCATCATCAAGCTGGTGCAGGTGGTGCCGAATGGACTATAAACGCAGCCATCGCGGCTTTACATTGATCGAATTGCTGGTTGCTATCAGCATTCTGGCGATCGTCGCGGTGCTCGGCTGGCGCGGGCTGGACGGCATCGTGCGCGCGCGCGTGGCGCTCACCGCTGAACTGGAGCAAACCCGCGGCCTGCAACTGGCGTTCGCGCAGCTGCAAAGCGATACCGAGCATCTGGCCAATGCCGCCAATATCGGCGGTCGCAGTACGCTGGTGGCGTCCGACGGGCGGCTGACGCTGATACGCACCGTGTTCGCCGATGATCAGCCGTCGCGCCTGCAAGTGGTTGCTTACCGCATTCGGGACGGCGTGCTGATCCGGCGCGAATCGCTGGCAACCCGCGATTTGAGCGCGCTCGACGCACTCTGGCAAGGCAGTCTTGGCGGCACCGACGTCGATACGCCTGCGGTGGCATTGCAGAGCGCGGTATCGGGTCTGACGATGCGCTTGTGGTTCAGCGATGGTGCCGGGTGGCGCACCGATCAGGGGAGCGCTGCCGCTAATGCTGCCAACGCCGCTAGCGCCAGCGGTCTGGAAGTGGTGCTGCAAAGTGGCCCGGCGCAGCGCATGACCAAGGTGTTCTTGTTGGGGGCGTCATGACGCGCATGCCATTGGCCGCCCAGCGCGGCGTGGCCATCATCACTGCGCTGATGCTGACCGCGCTGGCGGTGACGATCGTTGCCAGCCTGTTCTGGCAGCAGCAGGTACAGGTGCGCTCGATCGAGAACCAGCGCCTGCATTTGCAGACCAAATGGATTTTGCGCGGCGCACTCGATTGGGCGCGGCTGGTGCTGCGCGAAGACGGAAAATTCACCAGCGTCGACACCCTTGACGAACCGTGGTCGGTGACGCTGGAACAAACCCGGCTCGACCAGTACGTCGAAAATGGCCGTGGCGGCAGCGACCAGAGCGATGCCACTTTATCGGGCCGGATCGTGGATGGGCAAGCGCGCTTCAATCTCGCCAATCTGGCGCAGAACGGTACCGTCAACACGCGTGAAGTCGCGATTTTTGCGCGTTTGCTAAGCAGCCTGCAACTCAATAGTGCGCTCGCGCAAGCAGTAGCCGACGCCATCGCACATGCGCAGCAACCGGTTGCTGCCGGGAGTGTGTCGGCAGTTGCAGGCGTGCAGTCTGCCGGGCAACTGCTGGCGCTGTCGCAGCTCGATGATGTACTGGCGGTGCCGGGCTTCGATGCGGCGATGCTGGCCACGCTACGCGATTTCGTGGTTTTGCTGCCACATTCAACGTTACTGAATGTAAATACCGCTTCGGCCCGGGTATTGGCAGCCAGAATCGCTACGCTCTCTGAAGCGGATGCCGCAGCGCTCGTCGCAGCACGCGAAAAAGCGTATTTTCTCAGCGGCGCTGACTTCATTGCCCGCTTGCCGCAAGGTAAGACCAATGATATAAGCGCTAACGAGATTGCGGTGGCGACAAACTATTTTATCGTCTATGGCACCGTGCATTTGAACCGTGCCCGGATGGATATGCAAGCCTTGATTGAGCGCAATACCGGCAGTACCAAGTTAATCTGGGTACGGGATAATTAATTTTCAGAAAATCAGCCCCTTGAGCATATTGTACATTCGCCATCCTCCCAAAGCAGTAGTCGACGCTACAGCTACGGTACTGCCGTGCCGGTTTGCGCTGGCATCAAACCGTGGCGCGATCGAGCGCGAGGGGTTATCGACGCTGCCCGATCTGGCCGATGCGATCCGGCACGCGGCGCGGGTCGTGCTGCTGCTGGCGGCCAGCGATGTCAGCCTGCTGCGGGTCAAGGTGCCTCCATTGTCAGGCGCGCGCCTGAAGGCGGCGCTGCCGAATCTGGTCGAAGATCAATTGTTGTCGGACCCGGCAGAATGCACATTTGCCGTTGGCGCGCCGCAAGACGGCATGCGCACGGTGGCAGTCGTCAACCGCGTCTGGCTGGAACAGCTATGCGCGACGCTGACTGCGCTGGGCGCGCGCCAACTGGCCGTTGTGCCGGCCCAGCTTTGCCTGCGGCATCAGTCTGGCGTGGTTGCTGCTGCGGTCACGCACTATGGTGCGGACAGCGAAATCGCCTGGCGCTGGTCGGAACAGGAGGGCAGCGGTTTTTGCCTCGACACTAGCGCTGGCAACACGGAGCGCGAAATCATCGCGGCATTGCGCCTGATTGCGCCGCAAGCCGCTCTGAGCTTGCAAGTTGCGCCAGATAGCGTGGCGGTATATCAGCAGGCGGCGCTTGTTGCGGCCGGCGGCAACCCGCAATTGCCGCAGTTGCCGCAGTTGCACATTGAGGCCGAAGACTGGGCCGGTTGTGCGGCTGCGGCCAAAGCCGTGACTCTGGATCTGATGGCCGGTTTGAGCGCGTCGGCCGGCCCGCAGTTGAACTGGCGCCCATGGCGCTGGCCGGCGGCGCTGGCGCTGCTGGCGATTGGGGTGAATATCGTCGGGCTTAACGTCGGCTGGCTGCAATTGCGGCAAGAAGCGGATTTCCTGCAAAACGGCATGGTCCGCACTTTCCTCGCCGCCTTTCCGAAAGAAAGCGTGATCATCGACCCGCTAGCCCAGATGCAGCAAAAAATCAGTGCCCTCAGGCAAGGTGCCGGCCAGACTACGCCGGATGATTTTCTGGCGCTCGCCGGCGCTTTCGGCAATGCGTGGGGCGAGCGGCCGCAAAGTGCAATTGCCGCGCTCGAATATCGCGAGCGCAGCCTGCTGGTGCGGCTGAAACCGGTGGATGCGGTCGCTGCCGATAGCATTCGGCCGGCCTTGGCGGAGCATCATCTGGTATTGACCGAACAAGGCACCGGCATTTGGCACCTCAGGAGCGCACCATGAATATGCGCAACAAATTTGCCCGGAAGCCGGCACTGCAGTCCGACCGTCTGACCGCACTCTATGCAACGGCAACACTGTTCTGGGCCGTGCGCAATCGGCGCGAGCGGATTTTGATCGTCGTTGCTGGCGCAGTCGTCGTGTTCGGATTGCTGTATCTGCTGTTGATCGACCCGCCGCTTCAGGGTCGGGCGCGCTTGCACAAAAATTTGCCGGTGTTGCGACAGCAGGCCGCGCAATTGCAAATGCTGGCAAAACAAGCGGCCGCCTTGCCGCAGGCAGCGGCGGCGCCGGATGCGGCAGCCGTGAGCAAGGAGCGCATCGAAGCGCTGTTGCAGAAAAACGGCTTGCAAGCGCAAAGCGTGGCGTGGAGCAACGGTTTCGCCCGCTTGCAATTCGCGCAAGTACGTTTCAGCGCGTTGCTGGACGCATTGCAGACACTGCAGCAGGCGACCCGGTTAACGGTAATAGAGGCCAGCGTGACGGCCACGCTGGATGCCAGCATCGTCAATGCCAGCCTGACTTTGCGCGCGCAAAAGGCCGATTAAGTGGGGCGCATACGCCTAATAATGCTCTGGTTGCTGGCCGGTTGCATCAGTGTCGCCCTTACGGTACTGGCATACTTGCCTGCCAGCTGGATGGGCGTATTGCTGGAGGCGCAGACTGCAGGGCGTTTGACTCTGGGCGAAGCACAAGGCACGCTGTGGCGCGGCTCGGCATCGGTTGGCGGTGCGCCGGGGCCCAAGGATCCGGTCACGCCGCTGCTGCTGGGCCGATTTTCCTGGCGCTTGTCGCCGCTGCTGTTGCTGGGGCAAGTCCGGCTGCAGCTGGAAAATCCCGCGGCGCTGACGCAGCCGGTCAGCATCGCGGGCAGCTGGTCGCAATGGCAGATCAGCGCGGCCGAACTCATGCTGCCGGCCGAACGATTAGCCGGATTGGGCGCGCCGCTTAATACCCTTGGGCCCAGCGGACGCATGCGCTTATCGTGGGGTGTGCTGCGGCTGGTGCGTCAGGGGCAAAAAGTCGATTTGCAAGGTACGTTGCGACTGGATATCGAAGACATCGGATCGCGCCTGTCATCTATCAAGCCATTGGGCGGTTATCGGGTGACGATGGATTGGCGCGAACAGAGCGCGCAACTGGTGCTCAAGACAGTCAAGGGGCCGCTGCTGCTGAATGGCGGCGGTGCGCTGGAAAATGGCCGGCTGCATTTTTCCGGCACCGCCGAGGCGGCGCCAGGACAGCAAGAAAAATTGGCTAATTTGTTGAATTTGCTGGGGCAGCGTCGTACGGTCGCTGGTCGTGATGTGATCGCTTTAGAGTTTAGATAATGAAAAAACAATCAGGGATGGCAGCGGAAAACAGCATGCAAAAATATTTTAAGAAACACGTTCGCTGGCAGCGCCTGCGCGCAACCGCAGCATTGCTGCTGAGTGTGGCAGTCGTCACGCCTGCCTGGTCGGCCCCCGCTGGTGTCGATAATGCTGCGACGCTGAATTTCGTCGGCGCCGATATCGAAGCGGTAATCAAGGCGGTCGGCCACTATACCAACACTACCTTCATCATCGATCCGCGCGTCAAAGGCACAATCAATCTGGTGGCCGAAACCGCGTTGACCAAAGCACAAGCCCTTAATCTGCTGGCTTCAGCCTTGCGCCTGCAAGGTTATGCGATGGTGGCCGGCGACGGTTTCGTCAAGGTAGTGCCGGAAGCCGAGGCCAAGCTGCAAGCATCCCCGATCCAGATCAGAGGCGATGCAGCCAGGCTTAAGGGCGACCAAATCGGTACCCGCATCTTTCGCCTGAATTATGAATCGGCCGGCAATCTGGTGGCGGTGTTGCGGCCTTTGATTTCACCCAACAATACGATCAATGCCAATCTGGGAAGCAATTCGCTGGTCATTACCGACTATGCAGATAACCTGAACCGGCTGGGGAAAATCATTGCTGCGCTGGACGCGCCTGCCACCAGCGATCTCGATGTAGTGCCGATACGCTACGCGATCGCCGCGGATATCGCGGTCATGATCAATAAATTGCTGGAGCCGGGCGCCGCTGCTCCGGGCATGGATGCCGGACGCGTCAATCTGATCGCGGACAGCCGTACCAACGCAGTGATCGTGCGCGCGCCGTCGCTGACGCGTGCGAACTTGGCCAAGTCGCTGATCGCCAAGCTGGACCAGCCGACTGCTCAGCCCGGCAATGTGCATGTGGTCTATCTGAAAAACGCCGATGCGACCAAGCTGGCGCTGACCTTGCGAGCGGTAGTTGGCGCCGATGGCGCAGCGCCGGCTTCGATGCCGGTAGCGTCGCTTTCGGCTTCCACTTCGGCAGCCTCGCTCAATAGCGGCAGCGGCATGTCGTCGGCAATGCCGTCTTCTGCTGCGCCGGCCGCATTGCCGGCTGGCGGTGCCGCCGGTTTCATCCAGGCCGATGCCGCCACCAATACCCTGATCATCACCGCGGCGGAACCGATCTACCGCAATCTGCGCACCGTCATCGACCAGCTCGACGTGCGCCGGGCACAGGTATATATCGAATCGCTGATCGTCGAAGTCACCGCTGACAAGGCGGCTGAATTCGGAGTCCAGTGGCTCGGCTTGTCCGGCAATAGCGGCAGCAGCTATCGGGTCGGCGGCGGCACTACGTTTGCCACTGGCGGCGACAATCTGCTCACGCTGGGCACCGGAAAAGGCGCGGTGTTGCCGGGAGCGGGCCTGACGCTGGGCGTGTTTCGCCAGATCAACGGCGCGCTCGGCCTGGGGGCGCTGGCGCGGGCGCTGGAATCCGATGTCAATACCAACATCCTGTCGACGCCGAACCTGATCACGCTCGATAACGAAGAAGCTAAAATCATCGTTGGCCAGAATGTGCCTTTCATTACCGGTCAGTACACCACGCAAGCGTCCGGTGGTGGTGCCGGCGTCAATCCGTTCCAGACCATCGAGCGCAAGGATGTCGGTCTGTCGCTGCGGGTGCGGCCGCAGATTTCGGAAGGCGGCACTGTCAAAATGGCGATTTATCAGGAAACGTCAGCAGTCCAGAGCAGTTCCAACGCGGCCGGCATCATCACCAGCAAGCGTTCGATTGAAACCAATGTGCTGGCCGATGACGGCCAGATCATCGTGCTCGGCGGCCTGATCGAGGATACGGTCAGCGACGGCGCCGATAAGGTGCCCGGCCTGGGCGACATTCCGGTCATCGGCAACCTGTTCAAATACCAGAAGCGCGCCCGCAAGAAAACCAACCTGATGGTATTTCTGCGTCCGACCGTAATCCGCAGCAGCGAACAGAGCGCCAGCGTGGTGGCCGATCGCTACGATTACATCCGGGGCACCGAAATCGCCGCGCAGCCGGCCAGCACGGCGGTATTGCCCGATACCGGCGCGCCGGTCCTGCCGATGCTGGAAAGCGGCCAGCCGATCGGCGGCTCGTTCCTGAAGCCGTTGTCGCCGGTGCGTAGTCCGGCCGCGACTTCTGCGCCGCGACCAGAGCGGAAATAATGAGCAGCCCGATGAGCGATGCCCGCCTGTTGCCGTTTGCGTATGCGCGCGATTTCACGCTGCTGGCCTGGCGCAACGATGCCGGGGCAGCAGTCGAGGTATGGTTTTCGCAGGCAACACCGCCTTCCGCGATTGCCGAAGTGAGCCGCCGCTTCGGGCGTATCCGTCTCAAATCGCTGCCGCACGAGGAACTGAAGGCGGAAATCGCGAAAGCTTATGCCGGTTCCGGCGGCGACGCCGCACAGGTAATCGATGAAGTCGAGTCCGATCTCGACTTGACCCGGCTGATGCAGGATATGCCGGCGATCGAGGATTTGCTGGAATCGGCCGACGATGCGCCTGTGATCCGGATGATCAATGCACTGCTCACGCAAGCGCTGCGCGAAGGCGCGTCGGACATCCACATCGAGCCGTTCGAGCACGCGTCGGCGGTGCGCTTTCGCATCGACGGCGCGCTGCGCGACGTGGTGCGGCCGAAGAAGGCAATCCATGCGGCGCTGATTTCGCGCATCAAGATCATGGCGCAGCTCGACATTTCTGAGAAGCGCCTGCCGCAGGACGGCCGCATCACGCTGCGGGTCGGCGGCAAGCCGGTCGACGTTCGGGTCTCGACGCTGCCGACCGGGCACGGCGAGCGCGCGGTGCTGCGTCTGCTGGACAAGGACGCCGGCCAGCTCGATTTGCAGCATCTGGGCATGAGCGACGCGTTGCTGCCACAGTTCGCCAAGCTGATCGCGCAGCCGCACGGCATCGTGCTGGTGACCGGGCCGACCGGGTCCGGCAAAACCACCACCTTGTACGCGGCGCTGACGCGCCTGAATGCGACCGCGACCAATATCCTGACGGTCGAAGACCCGATCGAATACGATCTGGCCGGAGTCGGCCAGACCCAAGTCAACCCGCGCATCGACATGAGCTTCGCCAAGGCGCTGCGGGCGATCCTGCGGCAAGACCCGGACATCATCATGATCGGCGAAATCCGCGACCTCGAAACCGCGCAGATCGCGGTGCAGGCGTCGCTGACCGGCCATCTGGTGCTGGCGACCTTGCATACCAACGATGCTGCTGCTGCGGTGACGCGCCTGCTCGACATGGGAATCGAACCGTTCCTGTTGTCGTCGTCGCTGCTCGGGGTGCTGGCGCAACGCCTGGTGCGCAAGCTGTGCCCGCATTGCAAGCAGCACGATGGGCAATATTGGCAAGCGGTCGGTTGCGACCAGTGTGGACACAGCGGCTACCAGGGCCGGGTCGGTGTCTACGAATTGCTGCAGACTACCGACGAAATCCGTGCGCTGATCCATCACAGCGCATCCGAAGCCGAAATCCGCGCCGCCGCTCAGAGCGACGGCATGCAAACCATGCGCGAGGATGGCGAGCGCTGGCTGCTTGACGGCACCACCTCGCAGGCGGAATTGCTGCGCGTAACCAAGGATTAAGCAACCGTGCCAGCTTTCCGCTACGAAGCCGTGAATGCCGTGGGCGCCACCAGCAAGGGCGTGCTCAACGCCGATAGTGCCCGCGCCGCGCGCGCCGACTTGCGTTTGCAGGGTTTGACGCCGATTGCAGTGGAACCGATTGCCGCCCAGGTCGATGCCAGCGGCCAGCAGCGCCGCCGGCACGGTTTCGGCGAACGGCTATCGAACAATGAACTGTCGCTGTTTACGCGCCAAATGGCGAGCCTGCTGGAAGCCAGCCTGCCGCTGGAGCAGGCGTTTTCCGCTCTGCTGGAGCAGGCCGAGCGGCCGTATGTGCGCGACCTGATCGCCTCGATCCGCTCCGAAGTGATGGGTGGCGCATCGCTGTCGGACGCCTTGTCCCGGCATCCGCGCGATTTTGCCGATATTTACCGCGCGCTGGTCGCCTCCGGCGAGCAAATCGGCCAGCTGGCGCGGGTGCTGTCGCGCCTGGCCGACTTCATCGAGCGGCGCAATGCGCTGGTGCAAAAGGTCAAGCTCGCGTTCACCTATCCGGCCATCGTCTCGGTGGTGGCGTTTGCGATCGTGATCTTCCTGCTGACTTACGTGGTGCCGCAAATCGTTTCGGTGTTCGCCAATACCAAGCAGAAACTGCCGCTGCTGACGGTGATGATGTTATGGATTTCCGATTTTGTCCGGCATTACGGGCTGTTCGTGCTGCTGGCGGCCGTCGGCCTCGGGTTTGCGTGGCGCGCCGCGCTGCAAAATCCGGCCACCAGGATGCGCTGGCACAAGTGGCTGCTGACCGCGCCGCTGTACGGCAAGTTCGAGCGCAGCCTGAACACGTCGCGCTTTGCCAGCACGCTGGCGATCACGATCGGCTCCGGCGTGCCGATCTTGCGCGCGCTGCAAACCAGCCACGACACGCTGTCGAACGTCGCGATGCGCGAACAAGTCGAGGAAGCCGCCGCAGCGGTGCGCGAAGGCGTCGGCCTGGCACGTGCACTGTCGGCGCGCCAGCATTTCCCGCCGATGCTGATCCACATGATCCGCGCCGGCGAAGCCACCGGCGAATTGCCGGCGATGTTGGAACGCGCAGCTGCCGCGCAAGAGCAAGATCTGGAGCGCCGCACGCTCACCATAGCCGGTTTGCTGGAGCCGGCGCTGATCTTGATCATGGGCGTGGTGGTGCTGCTGATCGTACTGGCGGTGCTGATGCCGATCATCGAGATCAATCAACTGGTGCATTAAGAAAGAACTAACATGAAGCGCTTGCCCTGGTTTGCCAGTTTTGCGATGTTCATCCTCCTGTGCGTATCGATTGCGTACTGGGGCATGCAATTATTTCAGCCGCCGCTGCGCACGGTAGCCGGGGTGCCGCAGGCAGAGTCGCCCGCGTTGTCGCTGGAAGCCGCGAAACGTTTGTTCGGCACCCGGATAGCAACCAGTCCGGTTAGCAGCAATTATCAACTAAAAGGTGTGCTGGCTGCCGCCCGGCGCGGCAAAAGCGTGGCTATCCTGTCTGCCGACGGCAAGCCAGCCAGGGCGGTCGCCGCCGGCAGCGAACTGGCACCCGGCGTGATCGTGCGGGAAGTGCATCCGCAATATGTGCTGCTGTCGGAATCCGGCATCATCAAGCGGATCGAACTGGCGGCATTCAAAAGTGCCGGTGCAACTCTGCCGCCGGGAGCGGTGGCGCCGGTCGCCATATCGGCGCGCCCGACCGTTCCTGTACCCGCTGCAGTCACCGGCGGCCTGTCGTCTCCGTTGCCGCAAGCGGACGCACCCGCTATCCAATTACCGCGTGCTGCCAGAAGCGATTAGTGTCTGAAAAAATCGGCTTTCTATCATACTGATATCTGTATATTTAAATGATCACTAATATAGTGCGGAAGCTGCACTATATTTTAATATACTCCTCTTTTTTTGTATTAATCCAGCCTTCGACGGCACTGCGCGATCGTCATTCCGTGTGCGGAAAAAGCGCGCATTGCGCGCATATGCAAAGTCTAATCTGAGACAAATGCCTGATCAGGCAAAAATTCAATTCTGAAAAACCGGCCATTCCTGCGTCTATTTGCCGTCGCCTACGGTTTCTCGATCAGCCTTAATCCGATCTTCTACTTGGCATTTACAGGGATATTGTCTGTTGCATTGTAGGCAATAATAAAAACACAAATAAATATCATAAATATAAATGTCATAAAAGCCACAAAAATAGTTTACATCAATTCAATTAATTGTCTTTAAGGTAATAATGGCGCGCGCATTTGCATTAAATTGCATCCGGGAAATTATGTGGCTGGCCTGGATGAGTGCAATGTGACTACGGCGCCTCCTGCATGTTTTATGTCCGACGCAACATGCATAACCTGTTGATGAAAGCGTTTTCCATGCGTTCACTTTCCCGCAGCATGCATGCAATCGGTTCCGGCATTTCTGCATTTCCGATTTTGTATTCCGGCACGCAGGAATACGACAGCGTATTCGGAAAGCCGCCCGCCTTCGCAGCCGTGAAGCGATCACGCATCCCGATCTATCAAAAGCGGGCTCAGACTGCGCCGCGCCATGCTGGGCATCACCGGCCTGTGGCTGGTTGGCTTCTGTGACTATTTTCCGAGATCGGATTGTTTGAAAAACTGATTGCCTGAATTTCACTTTGGATATGGGAAATAAGAATGAACTTGAATAACCTGAAAATAAGAACCCGACTCGGCCTTGGATTTGGAGCCGTACTCGTGTTGTTGGCGCTTATCGTCGGCTTGAGTATTACGCGCCTGGCAGTTCTCAACGCCGGCACGAATATGATCGTTCTCGAAAACTATCCGAAAGTGCAGTTGGCGCAGCGTATCCTGGCCAACTCCGATCGCCTTGCGCGTTCGCTGCGCAATACCATGCTGGCGACCGGCCCGGACGTGATCGCTAAAGAATTGGTGGTTATCGCCGAGATGCGTAAAGATAATAATGAAGCCCTCGACAAGCTCAATCCTTTGATTAAATCGGTTAAGGGGCGGGAATTGTTCAAGGCGGTTCCCGATGCGCGAGCATCTTACGTGCTCGCACTGGACCAGACGATGAAGCTGCAAGCCGAGGGCAAAAAGGAGGAGGCGGTGGCCCTTTTGTTCGGCAATTTAAGCACTACGCAAACCGCTTACCTCAACAGTGTTGCGGTACTCATCAGCGCCGAGAGCGATCAGATGGAAGAAGGGCGCTTGCTTGCCGAAGATACTTATCGCGATGCACGTAATTTGATGCTCATGCTGGGCATGCTGGCTCTGGCTTCGGGGGCGTTCATAGCCTGGTGGGTTGCGCGTTCGATCACGCGTCCAATGCACGAAGCGGTAAAAGTCGCCGAGACCGTTGCCGCCGGCGATCTGACCAGCCGCATCGAAGTCACCGCGAAAGACGAAACAGGGCAGCTGCTACAAGCGTTAAAAAACATGAATGGCAGCTTGCAGAACATCGTCGGCCAAGTGCGGATGGGCACCGATACCATCGCCACCGCGTCGAGCCAGATCGCAGTCGGTAATCTCGATCTTTCTTCCAGAACTGAACAGCAAGCTAGTTCATTGGAAGAAACCGCATCTTCGATGGAAGAGTTGACTTCGACCGTCAAGCAAAATGCCGAGAATGCGCGCCAGGCCAACCAGTTGGCCGCATCGGCATCGGAAGTGGCAGTCAAAGGCGGGCAGGTGGTGTCGCAAGTGGTCGATACGATGCATTCAATCAATGAATCGTCCCGGAAAATCAATGACATCATCGGCGTTATCGACGGCATCGCGTTCCAGACCAATATCCTCGCATTGAATGCGGCAGTCGAAGCGGCGCGCGCCGGCGAACAGGGGCGCGGCTTTGCGGTAGTCGCCACCGAAGTGCGCAACCTTGCACAGCGCAGCGCGTCTGCCGCGAAGGAAATCAAGTCGCTGATCGGCGACTCGGTCGAAAAAGTCGAAGCCGGCGGCAAGCTGGTCACCGAAGCCGGTGCGACGATGGACGAGATCGTTGCCAGCGTCAAACGCGTCACCGACATCATGGGCGAGATCACCTCTGCCAGCCGGGAACAGGAAGCAGGCATCGAACAAATCAATCGAGCCATCACCGAAATGGATACCGTGACACAGCAAAATGCTGCATTGGTGGAAGAAGCGACCGCTGCTGCTGGATCGCTGCAAGAGCAGACGGTCAATCTGACGCAGGTAGTCAGCGTATTCAGAATTGATGCTGCGCATGTGGTGAAGGCCAGTCCGCGCTTGGCAGTTCCTGTTCCGAAACGGGAAAAATTTACCCCCTACCAAATACCGAACGCCAAGCCTGCTCACGCTGACAGCAAGGCGCTAAGCGTGAAAGCCGTCAGCCAGGAAGAGTGGGAAGAATTTTAAGCGGCCGACGGCAACGCCATTGCTGGCATTAAAAATTTCGTGAAACGCAGTGCATAAGCGCTGCCATTCCAGACCGATCCGATCGGTCACAGCATCGACCTTGCGCATCGCGTGTTCTGCAGTCGGTTCGCCAGCGGTTCTGAAGACTGAAGCTAATACCCGGCCTGGTGTGAGAGTGACGATGTTGCTATTAGGTATGTATTTTTATTGTTTCGGTATGCTATTCCCGTTAAAAAGTTGCTATTATGAAAAATAATGCGCATAACATTTGACGTGAATGCGCATTTTTAACGCGGGTGTAAGTCGCGCCTATGCTGACGGTCGTGTTACCCGTATCAATAACATCGCTAAAAACAGGTAATCCCGCTCAGTCCGGGAGTTTTGCAAGAGGTCCAATGGAAAATAACATGCCACCCGTGCCGGGGTTCGTCCGGCAGCGCAACTTTATCAACGCGCTTGACGCAGCGTTTCATATGCAACTGACCAACCTCAGCATCGACTTGGTGCCAATTCCACCGGGCGTTGTCCATGCAGACTGATCAATCGCAGGAAGAAGCTTCCCGAGCCCAGCGCCTGGATCGCATGACGTTGTCCTTCGAAGCAATCAACGCGCGCATTGTCCGACTGGCGATTGCCCTTGATATATCGCTTCAGAGCGATGATGAAGTGACTCAGGCAATGTGCCGGCACCAGTCCACCTCTGACTTCCTTATTGCCAACAAGCGGGAAGAATTGCGCGGATTGCTGGTGCTGCGTTATGGCATTCAGACGCGGTATGTGGATGAGGTAGGCATTGTCGCCACCCGCCAGATATTAATCGAGGCTGAAGAGCATCTGGTGCGCAAAGGTTTTAATCCCGGCGATGACGGCGTCAATCTGGAGCGTCTTTTTAACGAATTCTGACCGCTCGCTGCCAAACGGTTTCCCGGCATCGCCCGCTTTTTCCCCTATTTTTTGAAATGATTACATGACCATCAACACGGATTCTTTCAGTCTGGCCGGTAAGAAAGGCCTCATTCTGGGGCTGGCCAATGAACATAGCATTGCCTGGGGGTGCGCCCAGTTGGCGCGCCGGCAAGGCGCCGAAGTGGTGGCGTCGTGCCTGAACGAAAAGGCCCGGCCTTTCATCGAGCCGCTGACCGCGGTGGCCGGCATTGACCTCCAGACCTGCAATGTCGAGCAGCCGGGGGAATTGCAGGCACTGGTGGACTACGCGGTAGCTCGCTTGGGTCGCCTGGATTTTGTCGTGCATTCGATTGCATGGGCGCCGCTGGAAGACTTGCACGGTCAAGTGGTCGATAGCTCCAGCACCGGTTTTGCCCGCGCTATGGAAGTATCGTGTCACTCGTTTGCGACACTGGCCAAGCTGTGCGCGCCGCACATGCCCAATGGCGGCAGCCTGCTGACGATGACCTATCTCGGTGCTGGAGAAGCGGTGCCGCACTACGGCCTCATGGGGCCGGTCAAAGCCGCTCTGGAATCGCTGGTGCGCTACGTAGCGCTGGAGCTGGGGCCGCAGCGCATCCGGGTCCATGCAGTCTCGCCCGGCCCCATCATGACGCGGGCTGCGTCAGGCATTGCTTCGTTTGATCAAATATTGGACACCGCCATCCGCAAGGCCCCGTTGGGCCGTCTGGTGACGCTGGATGAAATTGCCCAACTCTGCACTTTTCTTTGCACCGATGCTTCGTCGGGTATGACGGGACAAACCGTTTATGTCGATGCCGGCTGCCACGCCGTCGCATGACCGACCGCATTATTCCTCTGTTCCCTGTCGCACATTAGAGACCGCCATGAATCTGACCCTGAACACTGATTTGATTGAAAACGTCATTTACGACGAAATTACCGTGGGCCAAAGCGCCCGTTTGCTGCGTACGCTGACCTTGGCGGACATTCAAGCCTTCGCATCGGTGTCGGGTGACGTGAATCCGCTCCACTTGGATGCGGCATACGCCAACGAGACCCTATTTCACGGAATGATTGCACATGGGATGTGGGGCGGTGCGTTGATTTCCGCTTTGTTGGGTACCCAATTTCCCGGCCCAGGCACTGTTTATCTAGAGCAAGTTCTGCACTTCACCAAGCCGGTGCGTGTCGGCGATACTCTCACTGTGACGGTCACTGTGCTGAGCAAGGACGATGTCAACAAGCATGTCGCATTGGATTGTCAGGTAGTCAACCAGAAAGGCGCCCAAGTACTGCACGGCATAGCCAAAGTACTGGCGCCCACTGAAAAGGTCAGTCTGCCGCGCGTCAATGCTCCGTTAATCCAGTTGTTCGACCCGGAGGCACGTTTCAAGGAACTGCTGGCGCTGAGCGACGGTATGCCTGCGGTGCGGTGTGCGGTGGTACATCCGTGCGATGCGGAATCGCTTAGCGGTGCGATGGATTCAGCCTCTTATGGCTTGATCGTGCCAGTGCTGATCGGGCCTGAAGTGCGCATCCGTCATATCGCCCGCGAGGCCGGCATTGATCTGGCCCAAGCTGAAATCATTGCGGTGCCGCACAGCCATGCAGCCGCGGAAAAAGCAGCCGATATGGCCGCCAAGGGGGAAGTCGAGATTTTAATGAAAGGCAGCCTGCATACCGACGAATTGATTCACGCGGTGCTGGCACAGCCATCGCTGCGCACCGGACGTCGCATGTCGCATGTGTTCCGCTTTGATGTGCCGTTGTACAGTAAGCCGCTGCTGATCACGGATGCCGCGCTCAATATCCGGCCCACCCTGCAGGAAAAGGTAGACATCATCCAGAACGCGATAGATTTTGCGCGCATCTTGGGTGTGGTAACCCCCAAGGTCGCTATTTTGTCGGCAGTGGAAACCGTCAATGCCAATATTCCGTCTACGCTGGATGCCGCCGCGCTGTGTAAAATGGCCGACCGTGGCCAGATCACCGGCGGCATACTCGATGGCCCGCTGGCTTTTGATAATGCCATTTCGGCCCATGCAGCGCAGATCAAGCATATCAAATCGGCGGTAGCCGGCGATGCCGATATCCTGGCCGTACCCGACCTGGAATCGGGCAACATGCTCGCCAAGCAACTTGAATATCTGGCCGGCGCCAGCGGTGCCGGCCTGGTGTTGGGCGCACGCGTACCGATTGCCCTGACCAGCCGTGCCGATGGCCCTATGGCGCGCGTATCTTCGGCATTGCTGGCCCAATTAGCGGCCTACAATGCACGCCGCGACCATACGCGCCAAGCCTGGTAAGGAACGGACATGGCCATTCTTGCCGTTAATGCAGGCTCTTCAACTTTGAAATTTTCGATCCATCCGCTGCAGGCTGCACGGGTACAGCCTAGTGTAATGTCGGGCAGCATCCAGGGATTAGAGCCTGGCGGTGCGCCAATGTTGGGATGGACATTCCAAGGGCAGCAGCACAGTCGCCAATTGCCCGTCACTGCAGCGGATCCGTTTGATCGGGCTTTGCATAGTTTGAATGAACTGTTGGCGAACGAATCCGCTATTCCTGCGATTGAAGCCATTGCTCACCGCGTGGTGCATGGCGGACAGGATTTTTCTGCCAGCGTGCTGGTTACAGAAGATGTGCTCACGCGATTGGCACGACTGAACTCATTGGCTCCACTGCATCAACCGCACAACCTGCAGGGCATCCGGGCGTTTCAAAAAGTCTTTCCTTCGCTGCCGCAGGTGGCGTGCTTTGATACCGCCTTCCATGCCACTTTGCCTGAAGTGGATTACAGCTTTGCGTTGCCGCAATCGCTTACCGGGCAGGGCGTGCGCCGTTATGGCTTTCATGGCCTGTCGTATCAGTACATCATGGGCATATTGCAGCAACATAGTACGCAAGCCGGCGGGCGTGTTCTGATGGCGCATCTCGGCAATGGTGCCAGTTTGTGCGCCACTCGCGAAGGGCGTAGCTGTGCCACGACCATGGGTTTTTCAGCGCTTGACGGCCTGATGATGGGGACGCGCAGCGGTTCGCTGGACGCCGGCGTGTTGCTGTATCTGCTGGAGCAGCGCTGGGATCACGCCAGATTGCAAAACCTGCTTTACAAACAAAGCGGCTTGCTCGGGGTTTCCGGCATTTCCGCCGATATGCGCCGTTTGCGCGCCGACGATAGTGTTGATGCGCAACGTGCAATCAACTTGTTTACCCACCGGGTGGTACGCGAATCCGGAGCGCTGGTCGCTTGCTTGGGCGGACTGGATGTGCTCGCCTTCAGCGGTGGCATTGGCGAGCACGACACTGTGCTGCGTGCTCAAGTAGCGGAGCGCTTGGCCTGGCTAGGGGTCGCAATCGATCCTGCACTGAACCAGCAGGCCACAGGCGATGCCGTGATGGCTATCCATAGCCTCGACAGTAGCGTGCAGGTATGGGTAGTGCCGACAGACGAAGGGCGCGTGGCCGCGCAAGAGGCTGCGCAGTTGCTTTGAGATGATCTGAGCCCGTGAACAGCCGTACGTTTTGCCCGATGCCTTGGGGTAGGTACGGCTGCCAAGGGTTTTCCGATAAGGCGGTTTTAGAGAATGTAGCGCGCCAGATCGTCATCCACCGACAGCGCTCCCAGCCGCTCATTTACGTACGCGGCGTCGATTGAAACCACCTTGCCTGCGGTTTCGCTGGCCGCGAACGAGATTTCTTCCAACAGTTTCTCCATCACCGTATACAGACGGCGGGCACCGATGTTTTCGGTCTTTTCGTTGACAGAGTACGCGATTTCGGCCAGCTGGCGGATACCGTCCGGGGTGAAGCTGATGTTGACGTCCTCGGTCGCCAGCAACGCTTCGTATTGCCTGGTCAGGCAAGCATCAGTGGAGGTCAGGATGCATTCGAAATCGGCAATCGACAGCGATTCCAGCTCTACCCGGATTGGGAACCGGCCCTGCAATTCGGGAATCAGGTCGGACGGCTTGGCCAGGTGGAATGCACCGGACGCGATGAACAGGATGTGATCTGTCTTGATCATCCCGTACTTGGTATTGACGGTGGTGCCTTCGACCAACGGCAGCAGATCGCGCTGCACGCCGGCGCGCGAGACTTCTGCGCCGCCGGCTTCCGAGCGCGAGGCGATCTTGTCGATTTCGTCCAGGAACACGATACCGTTTTGCTCGACATTGGTGATCGCCTGCTGCTTGAGATCATCTTCATTGACCAGTTTGGCAGCTTCTTCCTCGATCAATAGCTTCATCGCGTCGCGGACTTTCATCTTGCGCGCTTTCTTGCGCGCATTACCCAAGCCGGAAAACATCGATTTGATCTGCTCGGTCATTTCCTCCATGCCGGGCGGCGCCATGATTTCCATTTGCGGTCCGGATTCGGCAACTTCAAGCTCGATCTCGTTATCGTCCAACGCACCTTCGCGCAGGCGCTTGCGGAAAGTCTGGCGCGTACTATTGCCTTTTTGCGCATCAGTCTCAATCGCCGGATTCAGACCGAAATCGCGTGCTGGCGGCACCAGGATGTCGATGATGCGGTCTTCCGCTGCATCTTCAGCACGCGCCCGCACCTTGCGGGTAGCTGCTTCGCGGGTTTGCTTGATCCCGATATCGACCAGGTCGCGAATGATGGTATCGACGTCGCGCCCGACATAGCCGACTTCAGTAAATTTGGTGGCTTCGATCTTGATGAACGGCGCATCGGCCAGTTTTGCCAGACGGCGCGCGATTTCAGTCTTACCGACGCCGGTGGGGCCGATCATCAGAATGTTCTTCGGCGTAATCTCGTGTCGCAACGGCTCGGTGACCTGCTGGCGCCGCCAGCGATTACGCAGCGCAATGGCGACCGCGCGCTTGGCGTTGCCTTGGCCGACTACGTGTTTGTCTAGTTCGGAGACGATTTCTTGGGGTGTCATGTTCATGGCGGTTCAGTCCAGCGTTTCGATGGTATGGGACAGATTGGTATAAATGCAGAGTTCGCCGGCAATGGTCAACGATTTTTTGACGATATCGAGCGGCGTCAGCTCGGTATTTTCCTGTAGCGCTTTAGCTGCCGATTGGGCAAAGGTGCCGCCGGAACCGATCGCACCGATGCCGTCTTCCGGTTCCAGCACGTCGCCGTTGCCGGTGATGACCAGCGTCGATTCGCGGTCGGCTACCAGCAGCATTGCTTCCAGTCGGCGCAACATGCGGTCGGTACGCCAGTCCTTGGCCAATTCAACTGAGGCGCGCATCAGATGTCCCTGATGTTTTTCCAGCTTGGCTTCGAAGCGTTCGATCAATGTGAATGCATCGGCGGTGCCGCCGGCGAAGCCAGCCAATACTTTGCCGTGATACAACTTGCGTACCTTGCGGGCGGTACCCTTCATGACGATATTGCCGAGCGTGACCTGGCCATCGCCACCTAGCGCGACAATATTGCCGCGCCGCACTGACAGGATGGTGGTGCCGTGAAATTGTTCCATGCTTACCTCAAAATGCTGTGGGCGAATGTGTGTGACAAAATATGCCTGCGCGTAACATCCGCTGCAGATATCAGTCTATTGATAAAAAATGGGGACGCGCCCGCCGATTGCAAGGCAAGCTGCAATCAGTCCTTGCGCGGGATGATGCGTGCAATTTCCTTCAATCCCATGACATTGAGCAAGGCTGCCACCAAATGACTGACCTGATGAAATTCGATGATTTTGTCATTGGCGGCTAGTGCGACCAGTCCGGTCAGAAGTTTCCCGCAAGCGCTAAAATCGATGTGGTTCAACTGCGAACAGTCGATTACCACGATGCTGCGTTCGGCTGCGAATGCGATGATCGCTTCGATTAGAGGCTGTGTATTCCCCGCCACTATGTCCGGCATCACGAAATGGTGAGTGTGGATGACAGCAGAAATTTGCTGAAGTGGGGCCAAGGTGGGTTGGCTGCTGTTGCGCCATGCGGGTGGCGATGTTTCAAACAAGGCAATATAGTTAGCCGCCAGACTGTCGAACGCTTGTTGTTGACCGCCGATGCGATACAGGTCGAATAACAGCAGATAAGCATGTTCGACATGCACTTCAGAGGGGGCTTCCAGAATCGCCTTTTGCAGCAAACGTTCTGCCAGCGCAGCCTGGTTATTCGCAAACAGAATTGCCGCCTCTTCAATCACCGGAGTCGGCAGGATTTCTCCCCGCATGATCGTGCTACCGCGCGAGGCGTCATCGAACAGAATCTCGGTCGATACTTCTTTTCTTTGTTTTGTGTGCTGGAATGCACTGCCTGCACCGCCGTTCTTGCGAGTGGTGGTAACAGCAGTTGCAGAAGTGGCGCCGGTAAGGCGCGGGTCCAAGTCAAGATGAAGCGTCATCGCAGACTCGATCTCGTCGATCTTCAGTTCGGTAGCGCGAGCCGCGTTGCGTTGATCAGACAACGTGGTGCTGTTGCGTGCACCTTGGCTGTTGGCGTGCATGTTTTTTTCGCGGCGCGCGCGCGTGTCTTCAAGCTCGGTGCTGTCGCGGCCCGCTTGCTTTTTATCGAAAAATGAAAAAATCTTCACGTTGTATGGGCCTCTCCAAGGATGCGAGTCTTTGAAGCGATAATTTATCGTAACAAAATTACCCTAAAGAATTTCATGAAAAATTTGCGACTGCGCAACGTTTCTTGAATTCAACTCTCACCGGTATCTTCAAGTATAGGGGTAAGGCGGTGACTTTTTGCGTAAAGATTCCTCTGGGAAGCTATAGTGTCGGGCCAGGAATGCGGTGACGCCCGTCTGATGGTAAAACCAATTCGAATTTAAGGAAAGAGGGCGGGTGGCACCGTCCGATCGATGGCGCCGAGATGCGATAAGCGTGAGTGCGGCGGAAAGCGGTTCAACAGATGCAAAAGCCAGCATTCTCCCTGTGCAGGAAAATGCTGGCAAGATACCCGATCCAGGCATCGGACAGGGCTATTTAATCGCCGTACAGTTTTTGCTTTAGTTCGCGCCGTTGTTGGGCTTCCAGCGACAGGGTTGCAGTCGGACGCGCCAGTAAGCGCGGGATGCCGATTGCTTCGCCTGTTTCTTCGCACCAGCCGTAATCGCCTTCGTCAATTTTAGCGATCGATTGCTGGATTTTTTTGATCAGCTTGCGTTCGCGGTCGCGAGTGCGCAATTCCAATGCGTGCTCTTCCTCGATCGTGGCACGGTCGGCTGGATCGGGTACCAGCACGGTTTCACGCAAATGCTCGGTAGTGTCATCGGCATTTTGCAGCAGTTCTTTCTCGAGCTGCTTCAGACGTGCCCTGAAAAACGCCAGCTGGGCCGCGTTCATATAATCCTTTTCGCCCATCTTAAGGATTTGCTCTTCGGTCAGAAGCGTGGTGGGCGCGTTGGCGTCGGCAGTGGATTGTTTGGTTTTGGTAGTCACTTCGCTTGCTTTCGATGCAGGTTCAAATAATTTATCCGCTAATCCGGCCACTGTGTCGTTCAGTAAGGTGCTGCCGGAACAGATTCGCTCACATTCTTGCTATGTCGGGAAGTCTATCGCTTATCGAGGTACTGTAGCAGACTTCCCTGTGCTTACGCTGATAATCCCCATCTTTCATTGCGTTGTCGCCACTACTGTTTTTCCGGGGCCTGACATATTGTTTTTCGGGAGTAAATTGTTCTTATCGCCAAAAACGCCGACAGTTTATATCAAACATTGCTCCAGGCCTTTGATAATTGTCTCTTTGGGAAGATTCTGGCCGATAAACACCATTTTGCTGCCGCGAACTTCCCCTTCCGCCCATTTGCCGCCAATATCAGTCCCCATCAATTGATGCACGCCCTGGAACAGGACCTTGCGATCGGCGCCCTCCATTAACAACACGCCTTTGTAGCGCAGCATGCGCGGACCAAAAACCTGCACGATACCGCCCAAAAATTCATCCAGCAGCGCGGTATTGAACGCACGTTCGCTTTTGAATACGAACGAAGAGATATTGTCGCTATGGTGGGCATGATGGTGATCATGATGGTCGTGGTGCGCGTGATCGCAGCCAGGCGCGCATGCATGTTCTTCCTCGGCAGCTTCGGCCGCTAAAAATTCGGGATCGATTTCCAGTTTTTCGTTGAGGTTGAAACCGCGGATATCGAGCAGTTCGTCAATGGGTGCTCTGCCAAAATCGGCTGTGCCTATCGGTGCCCGGGGATTGATGCGTTTCAGACGCGTAGTCAGTACGGCTATTTCGGCAGCGCTGGCCAGATCGGTTTTCGATAACAGGATGCGGTCGGCGAAGCCTACCTGGCGCTGCGCTTCTTCATGCGCATCGAGTTGTTGCATTGCGTGGCGCGCATCGACCACGGTGATGATCGCATCGAGCATATAGGACAGCGCGACTTCCTCGTCCATGAAAAAAGTTTGCGCCACCGGGCCCGGATTGGCCAGGCCGGTGGTCTCGATGACCAGCCGGTCAAAATGCAGCAGGCCGTCGGCGCGCTTTTGCGCCAGATCGGTCAGTGCGACGATCAGGTCGCCGCGCACCGTGCAGCAGATGCAGCCGTTGTTCATTTCGATGATCTGTTCGCTGCTGTCTTGCACCAAAATTTCGTTGTCGATGTTTTCCTGGCCGAATTCATTTTCAATCACGGCGATTTTATGGCCATGATTTTCCTGCAGGATACGATTGAGCAAGGTGGTTTTGCCGGCGCCGAGAAAGCCGGTCAGGATTGTGGTCGGAATCAATGCCATGGTGTATGTCGTCTTCAATCGTTATAAATAATGGAAGTTATTGCGGTTGCTGCGCGCATTCGGCGCACCAGCCCTTGATGGTCAGTTCGATGTCGTGACTTTGAAAGCCGGGACCGAGGTTATCTTGCAGCACTGCTTGCAATTGCTGGCGCAGCGTCGATTGCCGGCAAGCGGATTGCGACAGCACATCGCTCACCAGATCGGTTTCGCTATCCACGTTTAGGCAAAATACTTTGGCGCAACGGGTGCACTTGAAATGGCCGTGCTGGTGTTGTCCCGGCGCCCCTTCAATAGTGCGCAAATGCTGGGGGGCGCCGCTGCGGTCGGAATGCTCGCTCCCGGCGCTATAGCGGAATACGCGATCATCGCCGGCGATCTTGTGGGTCAGTCCCGCCGCCATCAGGCAATCCAGCGCCCGGTACAGAGTAACGCGATCCATCTCGGCAAACGCTTCCTGCATATCCTGATGCGACAGTGCGCGCGCCGCACCCAGCAAGGCTGACAGCACCTTCACGCGGGCCGGCGTAACCCGGACAGAGACTGCGCGCAGACGGTTTTCTGCTTCGGTGCGGGTGGCTTCCGAGGGCTTGCTGTGGCTGGCGCTGTGGGACGTCGTGTTCATGAATGGGGTGTATGCGAAAAAATAGATTGTGCACTGGAAGTGCGAATTATGCCGCAATTATGCAATTGGGTTGCAAATCGGATACAGCTACTTTTTGTCCGGGGATTGCTTCTTCGCGCGCGGATGCGCTGCATCGTACACGCTAGCCAAGCGTTGAAAATCGAGTGCGGTATAAACTTGGGTAGCGGCAATCGATTCGTGCCCCAGCATTTCCTGCACTGCACGCAGGTCGCCTGAGGATTGCAGCAGATGCGAAGCAAACGAATGACGCAGCATATGCGGATGTACGTCCGCCGGAATTTCCAATGCCTGCGCATGCGCCTTGATGCGTAGTTGCACCGATCGCACCGAGATGCGAGTGCCGCGTGTGCTCAGGAAGAGCGGATGCGGATCAGTCCGAATCATGCTCGGGCGTACCGCTAACCATGCTTGCAGCGCCGGCATTGCACCTGTGCCGACCGGTACGCTGCGCACCTTGCCGCCTTTGCCGGTGACCAGTACATCCCTGGCTTCGATATTGATCCAGCCAGCCGACGTATAGAGCTTGCCGTGCGGTCCGGTCTCGCGCGCATAGCGTGCATCCAGCCCGACCAGTTCCGAGACCCGCAAACCGCTCGAATACAGCAGTTCGAACATTGCGCGATTGCACAACTGTAGCGCGTTATCGGCCGCAATATGGGGATTGGGGTTTGATACCAGATGCACTGCATCGTCGGCGCCTAGCGCATGCGGCAGTGTTTTGGCGCGTTTGGGCGGGGTCACGCCATCGACCGGATTTGATGCCAGCACCGTCTGTTGCGACAGCCAGCCGAAATAACCGCGCCAAGCAGACAATTTGCGGGCGATTGAGCGCGGATTGAGCCCGCGCGCATGCAGGCGCGCAGCCAGATTGCGCACTTGTGCATGGGTAGTGGATGCCAGCGCTGCGCCGTCCAGCATCAAAGTCAGTTCACGCAAGTCGCGTGCGTAACCGTCAAGGGTATGCGGCGACAGCTTGCGCTGCGTCTTCAGGCAGTCCAGATAGCGCTCGACGGATATCCGGTTGGCATTGGCATCGCCGCTGGAGATGCCTGCAGCAGCAGAGGGAATTGCAGGATTCAACCTAGATGCCTCAGTTGGACAGGTGTGAGTGTGTGTTTTTCCGGCTTTCTGGCTAGGCGCGACGACGACGCAGGCTGCATCCTGCTAGGAGGAGCAACGAAGCCAGGGAGCCGGAAAAGCGTGCAATCGCACCTGTAGCGTGGCAGCAAAAAGGTGAACGAAGGAATGAACAAAAATTTCAATTCAATCATGGTGTTATCGAAGGCAATAAGCGGTCGACTGAGGCTTCTAGGTTCAATCCAGCAGGCACGCCAGGGCGGCGCTGGCGGTTGCGCCGATCTCACTCAGAAAATCGGTTGCCATGCCAGCGGCAAAGCGCTGCGGATCACTTGATCCCAGCACCAGCAAGCCGAAAGTATCTGCGGTACCGAGCCGCAATGGAATGATCGCGGTGGATTGCACGTTGGCTGCATCTTCCAGCCAGCGCACCGCATCGAAATCGTTATTCGCGCCGCAATACGGCGCCGTCAGGCTTTTGGCAAAAATCATTGCGTCGTCTGCGACGTTTTCGGCAAACCACGCATGCGCGTAATCGGGTGCCACGCGCCACAACCGCAGGGTTGCTTGCGGAACACCGAAAACCGTTTGCAGGCCGGCGGCCAGCACATGCGGCAAATCGACATCGTTGCGTGCTTGCAGCAGCGAGCGAGTCCAATTCTGAAATTTGTGCGCAATCGCCTCATTGGCTTGCCCGTGCCGCAGCAAATCCGATAATTGCAGTTCCAGAACTTTATATTTTTCGCGCATTACTTCCATCTGACGCTCTTGCAATGACAGCGTGCGCCCGGTCAGCGGGCTCGATAGCCGGATCTGCCCGAGCAAAGCGGCATGCTCAGCAAAAAAATCAGGCGTGGTTGACAAGAAGTGCGCAACAGAATCGGAATCAAGTGGAATGGTCATCAAGGGTCAGGAAAAATATCGCCATGGCGGTGGCTTGGATAGGCGCAGTATATCGGCGTTTTTGACGGATGCGAAGCGGCTGGCGCTACGCGTTGCCGTAAATTATGATGCAAAAATTTTTGAATTAAAAATATACTCTTGGTATGTATTTATTAAGTGCGCCGATAACATTGCGGGATTATAGGTGCTATTTATGATACTCCCATCAAATATGGTCTAGCCGCAAGGCATTTTGCCTGTTTCACACTCAGCATCTGTAGTGCTTTTCAAAAATAAAACGGGCGTATATGGTTTCCCATATACGCCCGTTCAACTTGTTTTTATCGAAGCATCAACTCCCTCGTTGCTGACCCAGCGCTGAGTCTGGCAAACGACCAAGCGATGTCTTCAGATAATTAGAAGTTGTGTGTTACACCCAAGCCAACGCCGTTAGCTGTGTCGCTAACGCCAGGGTTGGTAACCTTGGTGCGTGCAACGTCAGCATACAACGAAGTACGCTTGGACAGATTGTGCTGGTAGCCAATCGACAGTTTCTGGATTTTTTCGTAAGAACCGCCAAAGCCGGTGATCGCAGTGTTATCCACGCCGTCTTTAGTTTGGTTGTAAGCAGCTTTGATCAAGCCGGAGCCGATTTCATACGTAGCTGCAACAACTGCATTTTTGGTTTTTGGTTCGCCAAAAACGTCTTTGTTTTCACGCTGATCGTAGCCGAGTGCGATTTTGGCTGGGCCAAATGCATACGAACCGGAAACACCCCAGATGTTTGATCTGTCAGTGTTTTCTTCAACACCGTAGCCAGCGCCGAAGTAGATCGGGCCATTGTTGTAGTTCACGCCAACAGCGTAACCATCATTCTGTTGTCCGGAAGCGATTGGTGCGCCGGTTATCGAATCTTTTTTCTCACCCAGGATGTATTGTGCTTGAACGCCGAAGCCGCTCATTTCTGGAGTGTAGTAAGTGATCGAATTGTTGATGCGGGCACGTGTTACTGTATTCAGACCGCCGATGCCGTCGCCTTCGAATGGATCGATTGCTGCAGTGCTTACGCTGTCAATGGTGCTCCAGTTACGGCCCATTTTAACTGTACCGAAACCGCCGGACAGACCGACGAATGCCGGACCGCTGAACAAAGAAGAACCAGCTTGTGTGCCATTGTCAGCATTGAAACGGTTTTCGATTTGGAAAATTGCAGACAAACCGCCGCCCAGATCTTCAGTGCCTTTGAAACCGATGCGGCTAGCATGGTTTGCTTGCATTGTTGTGGCTTTAGCAGATTCTGCCGCGTCGCCATACAATTTAGTGATGCCCAGATCCACTTTACCGTAGATAGTGACTGCGGATTGCGCTTGCGCTACGCCGGCTACTGAACCCAGTACTGCCAATGCGATGAGAGTTTTTTTCATTTTGTGTGTCCTTGGTTAAAGAGGAATGCTCTAAATATTCGAATCCAACGAATATGGATGTAACCATAAGAGTTAACGGATGAAGGGAAAAAAGATTGGTCTGCACCATCCAGAAAATTTTGTTAAATAAATTAAATTGTCAGAAGGATGTGGTTTTTTTGTTACAGATATCTGCAGTAATCTGCGATTGATACAAATCCGTGAGTCTGAGCAACCACTGGCTGTTTGGCAATCTTGCGATTGGCTTGCATTGCACAATAAAAAAGCGCCCGAGGGCGCTTTTTTATCTTGCATTCTATTCGTAGAAGACCTGCTTTCAGGCCATCAAGTGATTAGAAGAAGTGACGGACACCGACGTTGAACAATTTGTCTGTATCGCCGGCAACAGGAACTTTGTAGCTGGCACGGTCATCATTGCGCAATACGCTGTAGCTAGTGTACAAAGCAGTGCGCTTGGACAATGCGTGCGTGTAGCCAATCGCGATTTGCTGAGCATCGGCGTCGTTGACAGCCTTGTCATCTTTACGCAGGTAAGAAAGCATTAAAGTACCTGCTGCACCGACTGGTGCTGTCAAGCCAAGCAATGCATCGCGTTGGTCACGTGAACCCGCGCCTTTTTCCCATGCATAAGTAGCAAATGCTTTGACTACGCCGAAATTGTAATTGCCGCCCAGCAAAGTTACCTTGGTGCTGTCGTCGCCATTTGCAGTTTTGGTGTTTTGATGTGTCAATACGACATCGATCGGGCCATTTTTGTAGCCGACGAAGCCTGCGGCAGTGCGGCTGGCGGATGAGTCGCCAGGAACTTCGCCCAGACCGTATTGCAATTCGCCACGGAAACCGTTGGCAGCGTATGCATAAGTGATCAGATTGTCAGTACGGTTGCCTTGATAGTTAATCAGGCGTGCTGTGTCGCCGGCCAGCGCATCGCCAAACGGGTCGAAGGTTGCGGAGTTAGCGTACACAGGATTCATTTGACGGCCCAGCTTAACGGTGCCGAAACCACCGGTCAGGCCAACGAACGCTTGACGATTGAACAGGCGTGCTGGATCTGCTTGTGCGCCGGTGTCAGCGTTAAAGCCATTTTCAAATTGGAAAATCGCGGACAGGCCGCCACCGAGGTCTTCAGTACCTTTAAAGCCGATACGGTTGCCGTTCAAATTGCCGCTATCCATTCTGGTCACGGAAGTGCTGCCATTGTTTTCGTGTGCCAGGCCGACGTCGACAACACCGTAGACGGTAACAGAAGATTGTGCTTGCGCTACGCCGGCGATCGAGCCGAGTACTGCCAGGGCGATGAGAGTTTTTTTCATGTGTATCTCCAAAATGGACTTGTGGTCGGGGGAATCCGTTTGTTGCGGACAGAATGGAAGATAGGGATTAATGGCGTCGCCGTCGCGGGATTTGCGTTTTGGCTTTTGATGCCTTTGATAAATATGCTCAGATACTTAGAGTTGTGGTTTTTTGGAAACGTATTTTTTCCAAATTTGAATTAATAGCGTGCGTTATCTGGGCTTTTCTGTTGGCGAAGGGAAATTTTTCTTGCTGAACGTTTTATGGGTGAATGTGGTAAATTGTTGTTTTAAGAATACATTTGTTTCAATTTTATTTGTCATTTATCTGTAAATGTTTGCTGGTGAAGCAATTTTTTGATATGTACTATTTCCAAGCGGAATTGTAATTATGGCTACACGAGAAGAGCTGGCGATGATCCGCGGTGCGCGCGCCGGCGATGCTGCCGCGCAACTGAAGCTGGGCACGCGCTATCTGTTTGGCGGCGGCGGCTTGCCGCAGAGTCTGGCGACCGCGCTGCATTGGCTGGAGCGCGCCGCGCATCAGGACGAAAGTGAAGCCTGGATGCTGATCGGTAGCCACATTCCGGTCGAGACGGTGCGCCTGACCGCCAAGCCGCAGTCTTATCTGACCTGGTATGAGCGCGCTTTCGATGCCGGCGTACTGCCGGCGGGGTTGGTATTTGCCAGTCTGGCACTGGAAGACGCGATTGCACCGGATGCTGTTTTGCGCGACAAGGCGGTGCAGGCATTGCAGACGATGGCGCAGGCGGGTATCGCCGATGCACAGTGGCTTCTGGCGCAGCAAGCCGGCATCGATGCATCCTCTACGGCATCCGCGCTGACGGTTGAGGAATCCAGCGAGACGCCCTTGGCGTGGGCCGGTCGCGCGGCCGACGGCGGTGTCGCGCAAGCACAACAGGCGTTGGCCGAACATGCCTGGGCGGCGTCCGATTGGGCCGGCTTCCTGCATCGTGCGTTGCCGCTGGCACGCTCGCTGGTCGATGGGATTGCGCATATTGTGGCCGCAGATGCGCCGGATGTGCTGAAAGCGCAGGCGCAACGCCTGGCGGCGACCGACATCATACTGTTGGCGCACACCGGGCAGGCGTTATCCAATACCGGGCATAGCGATGTCGTGCTAATGCAGCGCTGCTGGGAACTGGCGGCGTATGCCGGGGATCGCACCGCGCAACTGGCGCTCGGCCTGTGGCTGGCGCGCATTAATGGGGAAGGCGTGCGAGCGGCGGCAGCACCGGGTTCCGCACATTACCGAAAGGCGATTATCTGGCTCACGCGGGCCGGTGAACAAGGCTCGGCGGAGGCGTGGTTTGCGTTGTCGCGGATTTATCTGAAGGCGGAATTCTCGCAGCGTAGCCTGGTGGAGGCGAGGCGTTATCTGGAGCATGCGGCGGAAATGGGGCATTGCAGCGCGCAACTGGAATGCGGCGCCAGCGCCTGGCGCAGCCGCCGCGAGGATGTTTCGAACGATGTGCGTGCTGCTTACTGGCTGCAAAAGGCGGCCGCGCAAGGTAGCCGGGAGGCCTTGTTGTTGCTGACTAAGGTCGCAATGCCGGCGACTCCGGCAGCGTGGGCGGTGGCGGCGCAAAACCAGCTGACGCGCGACATGATCGCCGCGCACCCGTTTCTGGCCGCCCGCATTGAGCTGGCGGCGCTGTTTGGCCTGTCGCGGGCGGAAGCGCTGTTGATCGACTTGAACTTGGCCGATTGCGGGCATTGCCTGCAAGTCGATATCCGGGCACAAAATGCGCGCAGCAAGCGCCGTTTGATCCTGTTGCAAACCGGCGAGGAATTGCAGGCGCTGCATCGCATCAAACGCATTTTCGAGGACGTCGATTGCGGCCCGACCGGGCCGGAAGGCAATTACCGCCAGCGCCAGTACCGGTTCAAGGCTTTGGTCGGGGATGATTGAATCTCCCCTCTCCCGGCATGGCTTTTCCTGGTGCCCGAATCGCGATGCGATTCGCTTGTGGGAGAGGGGCTGGGGGGTGAGGCAGGGGTTTCGGGCAGCATGCTGCACGCCTGCTGAACGACATTCGCTTGCAAGCGAATGTGCGCCCTGCAAGGGAGGGTGCTCGCAATATGCAAGGTGTCAAAACAAGGCGCAACCTTGACTGCATTGCCATATTGATGCGGCCGGAATGTTTGCTGACTCCCTCTCTCCCGGCCTCTCTCCCGCAAGCGGGAGAGAGGAGCAAAACAGATCTACTCCGGCATCTCGATTTCCCCCTCGAACACGGTCACCGCCGGGCCTGTCAGCATGACCGGCTGGCCGGGGCCGGCCCAGTCGATTGCCAGCGTGCCGCCTTGGGTGCTGACTTCGACCGGCGAATCGAGCAATCCGCGCCGGATTCCCGCCACCGCCGCGGCACAGGCGCCGGTGCCGCACGCCAGGGTTTCTCCGGCGCCGCGCTCGAATACGCGCAGCTTGATGTGATGGCGGTCGACGATTTGCATGAAACCGGCATTGACGCGCTTTGGAAAGCGTGGATGGTGCTCGATTAACGGGCCATCTGCAACGACTGGCGCTTGTTCCGCGTCTGCCACGACCTGCACCGCATGCGGATTGCCCATCGAGATTACCGATATCCATACGATTGCAGTGTTGATGTCGAGCGGCCACAGAGTGTCGCTGCCTTCGGTTTTGCCTTGCAGCCCGTGCGCATCGAACGGTACCTGCGCCGGCGTCAATACCGGCGCGCCCATATTGACGGTGATGCGGCCATCGGCTTCGAGCTGCGGTTCGATCACGCCGGACAGGGTTTGCACCCGGATGCTGCGCTTGCCGGTCAAGCCCTTGTCGGTGACGAAGCGCACGAAGGCGCGTGCGCCGTTGCCGCATTGTTCGACTTCGCCGCCGTCGGCGTTGTAAATCCGGTAGCGGAAATCGACGTCCGGCGTCGGCGCTTTTTCCACCACCAGCATCTGGTCGGCGCCGATGCCAAAACGGCGGTCGGCAATAAATTGCCACTGCGCCGGCGTGAAATCGATGTGCTGGTTGATCGCATCGATCACCACGAAATCATTTCCGGCACCGTGCATCTTGGTAAATTTAATTTTCATGTTTTGTCTGGGGTATATGCGAAAACAATGCTATTTCCGCATATATTCATGCGGACTTATAAAATACAGTGCGAAGTATAGTTAACCTGCCGGAGCCTGTTCATATACGCTCTGGACGCCTGGCGGACGCGTCTTGAAGCGTTTGTGGGTCCAGAAATATTCGGCCGGTGCTTCCAGGATACGCTGCTCGATGAAAGCGTTCATCGCGCGCGTGGCTGCAATCACGTCGTCGCCCGGGTAATTTTCCACTGCCGGATAAAATCGCACTTGCCAGCCCTGATAATGCGGCAGATAAGTAGCAATGACCGGGATCACCTGGGCGCCGGTGAGCTCGGCAATCCGGGCCGGCGCGGTCAGGGTCGCGGCCGGAATACCGAAAAACGGCACGAATTCCGCGTCCTGGGTGCCGAAATCCATGTCCGGCAACATGAAAAACGGCACGTGCTGACGCATTGCGCGCAGGATCGGCTTGACGCCCTCGCTACGGGAAAACAACTGCACCGGCCGAAAGCGCGAGCGGCCCCGGCGTAGCGCGGCGTCAAACGTCCGATTGCGCTGCGGCGTATAGATCGAACACAAAGAGGATTCCAGCATCACTGCGACCCCGGCCACGTCGAGACCGACGAAGTGCGGGCACAGCAAGATGGTCGGCCGAGCGGCAAGTGCGTCCAGCGGCACTTGCGGCACCACCCGGATCAGCTTGCGCAGACGCGCCTGCGGCGCCCACCACAGGATGCCGCGTTCCAGCACGCTGCGCACATACGCACGGAAGTGCTGTTTGGCGATGACGATGCGCTCGGCTTCGCTCAAGTCGGGCAGACAGAGGCGCAAATTGGTCAGGGTGATATGACGACGCGTTCCAAGCAGTGGGTACAAGATACTGCCGATGCCTTCGCCCAGCCGACCCAGCAGCGGCAGTGGCAACCAATGCAGCAGCCACATCAAACCCAGCAACAGCCTCATGCCTGCTCCGGTGCGTCTGCTGCCGCGCTGATGCCGGGAGCTTCTATGCCGTGCGGGACTTTGTAGCGGTTGTAACTCCAAAAATACTGTGCCGGACAGCGTGCGATCAGTTTTTCCATCGCGCGATTGATGGCGGCAGCTTGCGTGGCGGGAGTTTCGCCCAGCGCTTCTTCGAAGCGAATGAAACGCACGGTATAGCCGCGTCCGAACGGCAGCCGCTCTGCATACGACAAAATGATCGGTGCGCCCGACATCTGATGCAGCTTGGCTGGCAAGGTCATTGTATACGCAGGTTTGCCGAAAAAATCGGCCCACACGCCTTCGCCGTTTTGCGGTACCTGATCCGGCAGCAGGCCGATCGCGCCGCCTTTTTTCAGGCATTTGAACAAGGCCCGCACGCCGGACAGGTTGGCTGCCGCCAGCGACAGGTTTTCACGCGCGCGCGCGCCTTCGATCAGCGGTTTCAGCGCATCCTTGCGCGGCGGCCGGTACAGCACGGTCAGCGGCGTTCTGGCAGCGATGGATTGGGCGATAATCTCGAAGCAGCCGAGATGCGGGGTCAGGAAAATTACGCCCTGTTTGGCATCGAGCGCGCTTTGCACCAGTTCCCAGTTTTCGACTTTGACGCAACGCAGCACCCGCGCCGGCGGCGCGCACCAGACGAAGGCCAGCTCCAGGATGCTCTTGCCGGACTCGCGGATCGCCGCATTGCGGTGTGCTGCATGGCCGGCGCGCCGGATATTCTCCGACAGGCGGCGGCGATAGGACGGCGAGGCCAGATAGACCAGCCAGCCCAGCGCTGCACCGAGCGCGTGCAGCACGGGTAACGGAAGGCGCGACAGAAGGCGAAACAGGGTGACGATCATGGTAGATAACGGCGGGTTTACCGATTGCGGACAAGAGGCGTAAAATATCACATTGCAGTATCCGCCGAGTTAAAAGAGACAACTTGCGAGGCGGCATATAAATATCGCTAAAGCGTCGCAGGCTCAATGGACTGGCCGCGACATTGCCAAACCCCGTTATAGGAGCCTGTCATGGCCAATACCTATCTTTTCACTTCCGAATCCGTTTCCGAAGGTCATCCCGACAAAGTCGCCGACCAGATTTCCGACGCCATCCTCGATGCGGTACTTGAGCAAGACCCGGCCGGCCGCGTCGCTGCCGAAACCCTGTGCAATACCGGCCTGGTGATTCTGGCCGGTGAAATCACTTCCACTGCGCATGTCGATTACATCCGCATCGCGCGCGATACCTTAAAGCGGATCGGCTACGACAATACCGAATACGGGATTGATTACAAAGGCTGTGCGGTGATGGTCTGCTACGACCAGCAATCGCCGGATATCGCCCAAGGCGTCAACGTTGGCCAGGGCCTTGACATGGATCAGGGCGCTGGCGACCAAGGCTTGATGTTCGGCTACGCTTGCGACGAAACACCGGAACTGATGCCGGCGGCGATTCATTACGCGCACCGTATCGTCGAGCGCCAGTCGCAGTTGCGCAAGGACGGCCGCCTGCCGTGGCTGCGCCCGGACGCGAAATCGCAAGTGACGCTGAAATACGTCGATGGCCGCCCGGTCGGCATCGATACCATCGTATTGTCGACCCAGCATGCGCCTGAAATGGAACACAAGGCGATTGAAGAAGCCGCAATCGAGGAAATTATCAAGCCGGTGGTGCCGCATGCGTGGCTGCAGGAAACCCGTTACCTGATCAATCCGACCGGGCGCTTCGTCATCGGCGGTCCGCAAGGCGATTGCGGTTTGACCGGGCGCAAGATTATTGTCGATACCTACGGCGGCGCAGCACCGCACGGCGGCGGTGCATTTTCCGGCAAGGACCCGAGCAAGGTGGATCGTTCGGCTGCCTACGCAGGCCGTTATGTGGCGAAAAATATCGTCGCCGCCGGTTTGGCCGAGCGTTGCCAGATCCAGGTTTCGTATGCAATCGGCGTCGCCAAGCCGACTTCGGTCATGGTGACTACTTTCGGCACCGGCAAGATCAGCGACCGGGAACTGGCGCATTTGGTGCTGGAGCATTTCGACTTGCGCCCGAAAGGCATTGTCCAGATGCTCGATTTGCTGCGTCCGATTTATGCCAAGACAGCCGCCTATGGGCATTTCGGCCGCGAAGAGCCGGAATTCACTTGGGAACGTACTGACAAGGCAGCGCTATTGCGTGCCGCCGCCGGGCTGTAAGCGCTTAATGCGATACGCCGGAACCGGTGGACTGCGCGGTTGCTCTTGCTGGGTTCGGCGCGCTATTTCGCTTGGGCTGGCGCTGCTCGGTTTGAGCATCGCCGCACATCCGGCACAGGCGCAAGCAGTGCCCGACTGGTGCCAGCGTCTGTCGAGTCGCATGCAAAGCGTGTCACTTGCGAGTTGCCTCAATAGCGGTTTGCTGCCGACCGGCGTCAAATCGCACAAAGGCTTCCCGATTCTCGTGCGCGATATCGTCCCGGCTATCGTGCCGGCCAACAACAAAACCAGCAAGACCGCGCAGCCCCCGCTGCGCATCTTGTTGCTCGGCGGCATACACGGCGATGAATTGACTTCTGTTGCAATCGTGTTCCGGTGGTTGCAGTGGGCGCAGTTGCCGCCGGCACAGGTGTTTCACTGGAAAATAGCGCCGGTTGTGAATCCGGACGGTTTTCTGGCGGCAAAGCCGAGCCGAGTCAATGCGCGCGGGGTGGATCTCAATCGTAATTTCCCGACCCCGAACTGGCATACCGATGCGCCGCGTTACTGGGCGAAGGCAACCGGGAGCGATCCGCGCCGCTTTCCCGGTGCTGCGCCCTTGTCGGAGCCGGAAAGCCGTTGGGTGCAAAAGGAAATCGAGCGTTTCCGGCCGCAGCTGATTGTCTCGGTACATGCGCCGTTCGGCGTGCTGGATTTTGACGGACCAGCGAAACCGCCGCAGCGTTTCGGTCGTCTGATCTTTAATCGCGTCGGCGTCTATCCCGGATCGCTCGGCAATTACAGCGGTCTGCACAAAAATATCCCTGTCATCACCATCGAATTGCCGAATGCCGGCACCATGCCGCCGGAAGCGGAAATTCAGCGCATCTGGCAAGACATGTTGAGTTGGATACAGAGAAATATGCCAGCGCAGGCGCCGCTGCTGGAGGCATCGTCTTCCGAACCGCAGAAAATGGCGCATTAGAAAGGTTCACAGGCTTTTTATCTGGGATATAATTCCCTTCCCCAAGGAGCGTTGCAGTACTTTTCATCCCGGATGAACGGTATCAGGCTTGGGCAATTCTTATCGCAACTGCGCTCACGTTACTTTTTTTCTAACCGAAAGGAGGGCGTGATGAACGCCGCAGTTTCCAATTCCACAAGTACACTTTCCGCAGTTGCCTCCACCACATTCGCAGATTATGTCGTCGCCGACCTGAGTCTGGCCGATTGGGGCCGCAAGGAAGTTCGCATCGCCGAAACCGAAATGCCGGGCCTGATGGCGATCCGCGAAGAATTCGCCGCTACCCAGCCTTTGAAAGGCGCGCGGATTGCCGGTTCGATCCACATGACGATCCAGACCGCAGTGCTGATCCAGACGCTGGAAGCGCTCGGCGCCGACGTGCGCTGGGCGTCCTGCAATATCTACTCGACCCAGGATCACGCAGCCGCTGCAATTGCCGCCGCCGGCACCCCGGTGTTCGCGTTCAAGGGCGAGTCGCTGGATGATTACTGGGAATTCACCCATCGGATCTTCGAGTGGACCAACGATGCGCAAGGCCAGACCCAGTACGCGAACATGATCCTCGACGATGGCGGCGATGCGACACTGTTGCTGCATCTGGGCACGCGCGCGGAACAAGATGCATCGGTGTTGAACAATCCGACTTCGGAAGAAGAAATTTGCCTGTTCAATTCGATCAAAAAGAAGCTGG
>Ga0366748_1019_pt1 | contig 36173 bp, 29 predicted proteins | sample BONcelHN113001C6_FD_207079 | JGI IMG/M metagenome (GOLD analysis project Ga0366748, IMG submission 207079) | Enriched cells from coal bed in the Powder River Basin, Montana, United States - BONCAT cells N11 rep1 HSBNCT.N11.300.1.C6 ...
CCCTTTCATTTCATTTTTACTTGCTCCGCTGCTTTAGCGCGGGGATAGAAGCAGGAGCAATGAATACACACATCGGCTTTAGCCGAAGAGACGCCTTTTCGGCTAAAGCCGATGTGGGGGTAGCGTCCTTTTTTATAACCCCGCGCTAAAGCGGCGGGGCAAGTGGGTGAACCGACTCTTCCTGAGCGATCTCTATCCATCAAGTGTAAAAAGTCTTTTAGAAGAGAAGCTCCTACCAATTAGAGAGCCTGACCTTACTGCAAATTGCCTTCGATACAAAAAATTATTTTTCAATTTTCCAACGCCAGCCTTTCCGGCTGCGTATATAAAGGTGATCGTACTTCATCCCTGATGCCGTGCGGTCGAAAACCCTTGAAAACAGGTTTTTTCTTCGGGAAGAACCAACTTGTACCTGATCCGTTTTTAGTCCGTACCCTTTTTTAAACGTTTTACGTTTTGTCCGCGATCCTTTTTAAAACCAGCATTTATCCAACCGGAGAAAACCCATTGCTGGAAATGCTTTTCACTGGCGTGCCATAATCACCCACTGAAAAGCATTAAAAAGGATCATCCAAAGGCGGAAACAGCGCCTGCGTGTTGTGCCTGTTGCAGTTCCCATTTTTGACGATTACATTTACCGGTTGAAACTGACGTGATCAGTATCCCTTGAAGACGTAATCGTACCAAAATGTCCCTTGCAAAACAAGCGCTGACAGCAGCTGATATCATCAGCGGTTGCCGGCAAAACGACCGCCGGTCGCAACAAGCCCTGTACGAACAGTACTGCGGTGCCCTTCTCGCTGTTTGTGTCGCCTATACAAAAGACGAGGCCCATGCAGTAGAAGTTTTACAGGATGGCTTCCTCAAAATTTTCCGGCAAATTCACACGTTCGACAGCCAGAAGTCTGGCCTCTACACCTGGATGCGCACCATCATGGTTCGTACAGCCATTGATGCTTTGCGACGCGAAGCAAAGCTGCCCGGTGAAGTAGAGCTGACCGAACAACATGCCCTGCCGGTTACGGCCGAAGCGGTTGAACGCATGTCAACAGAAGACATTTTATCCCTGTTGCGCCAACTGCCCCCGGTGAGCCGTGCGGTGTTTCAGTTGTTTGTGCAGGAGGGGTACAGTCACGGCGAAATTGCTGCGCTGTTGAACATCCGCGAGGGCACCAGCAAATGGCACCTGAGCGAAGCCCGTAAACTATTAGCGAGAGCGTTAAAAAGAAAGAATAAAACAAATGAAACGGCAGCAAAGCGGCGAGGACCTGATGGGAGAAAAGCTGAATGAAATAGTTGCACCCCCAACCACCGGACTTTGGCAGCAAATGCAACTACTGCTGGACGAAAAAATGCCGCAGCAAAATGGCCGGGTGGCGCTCCAGCATTGCATGGCCAACAATCCCAACAAAGAAAACATACCCGATCAAACCAACCCCGGTTCACCGCAAGCCGAAAATCCGCTGCCCATCGCTGGTCACCTGTTTAACTGAACGGGTGCGCTTTATCAAAACATCCGCTCCAACTGGCTTTTGCTGAATTCTACATAGGTTGGCCGTCCAGAGGCCGTGGCATTGGGTTGCCGGCAGGCGAACAAATCATCTACCAACTGGTTCATCTCCCGTTCACCAAGCACCGTTCCGGGTTTGATGGATTGCTGCCAGGCCACGGTGCGCAGCAATAATTCCCGCCGCGGCAATTTCAGTTCACTGCTAAAGTGCTTGTAATGCTCCAAGATATTTTCCAAAGTGTTTTTTTCGTTGCCCGAAACAATATCGGCCGGCGTGCCCTGGATCACAAAGGTGCTTTTGCCAAAGGGCTCAATGGTGTAGCCGACTTTTTGAAGGTCGGGCAGCAGTTCGGTCAGCAGCACGGCATCGGAAGGTGCCAATTCCACCGAAACCGGGAAAAGGCTTTGTTGGGTGGCGATGGGCCGGCCGAGGGTGGCCGCTTCCAGCCGTTCATAGATAATCCGTTCGTGCGCCGCCTGCTGGTGAACCAGGTAAAACGCCTCGGCAGCCGGCAAAAGAAGGTAGGTATTAAAAAGTTGGGTGGGGGTACCAAACGTAAGAGGAGCCCGGTGCGTGCTGAGCTGGGTGGGCTCCGGTACAGCCGTTTCCTCCAACTGCATCAGCTGCTTGGTGAGTGAAACAAAGTTGGAAGAGGCACTGCCCGAAACTGTCCAGTCGTCGCGTTCAATTTTGTGGGCCTGGTTGGCTTCGGTAAACGCCTGGAAAATAGTGGAAGACCGGGTGGCGCTTTGCTCCCGTTCGGTAAACGGTTTTTGCACCGCCTCCAGTCCCTGGATGGACGCATCAAGATCAAAGTCCAATGTTGGTGTAATGCTGAATTGCGCCAGCGAATGCTTGACCGCCGCCTGCACAAAAGCATACACAATCTTTTCGTCTTCAAACTTGATCTCCTGCTTGGTGGGATGCACATTCACATCCACCTGCGTTGGATCGAGGTCGATGAACAGCACGTAGGCCGGGAAGCTGTCAGACGGAATCAGGTCCTGGTAAGCGTTCATGATGGCGTGGTGCAGGTACCCGCTTTTGATAAACCGGTTGTTGACAAAGAAAAACTGGTCGCCCCGGGTTTTCTTAGCCGTTTCGGGTTTGCCGATGAATCCATGCACATCCAGGTAGTCGGTATTTTCTTTTACCGACACCAGTTTTGCGCTGTAATTGTTGCCCAGCAGTTGCACAATGCGTTGCTTCAGGCTGCCGGCTTCGAGGTAAAAAAGCTGCTGGCCATTGCTGGTCAGGGAGAAGAAAATGCCCGGAAAGGCCAGCGCTACCCGGATAAATTCATCAATGATGTGCCGCATTTCGGCAGCATTGCTTTTTAAAAAATTTCGCCGTGCCGGCACATTAAAAAACAGGTTTTTCATGCAGATGCTGGTGCCCACGGGAGCGGCCACCGGCGTTTGTTTTTTCACCTGGCTGTTTTCAATTTCAATGCAGGTGCCCACCTCGTCCTGTGCCCGGCGGGTGCGCAGTTCTACCTGGGCCACGGCCGCTATGCTGGCCAGCGCCTCGCCGCGAAAACCCATGGTGCGGATGTGAAACAGGTCGTCGATGTTTTTGATTTTGGAAGTGGCATGTCGTTCGAAGCACATGCGGGCATCGGTTTCACTCATGCCGGCGCCGTTGTCGATTACCTGTATCAGGCTTTTGCCGGCGTCGTTCAGGTACAGTTTGATTTCGGTAGCCCCCGCATCCACGGCGTTCTCCAGCAATTCCTTTACGGCGCTGGCCGGACGCTGAATGACCTCGCCGGCGGCAATCTGGTTGGCAATGTTATCTGGAAGCAATACAATTCTATCAGCCACAGGTTATCTCCTCTTGTGTTCCAAAAATACAGGTTGGCCGCGGATTTGGAAAGGCTAAGGAAGAATCCCTAGCAACCGAAACTTTTTCCACAAAGGCTTTTCCGGTAACCGTTCCCGTTTTATTTTGCTGTTCCAATATCATGAAAAACCCAACAAAGCACCTGTTCTTTGCTGCTTTTTGCAGCCTGCTCTTCTGCACTTCCTGCTACAAGCAAGCCCTTACGGAGAATTTATCAACACCTGTTGTCGCAGACGGGTTTGTTCAGTACACCATCCCCAAAGGAGCGCATTATGCCCATGGAAACGACTACAAACCGGTAGATCTTACCGAACTGCGGTTTATTGTCCGTTTCGACAGCTCCTGTGTTTACCAAACCACTAACCCCGATAACCAGGGCGACATCAACAAGTTGTATGGCTTTGCCGATAATGGTGCCATGCACCAGCAGTTCAGTGCCCGCTTTGGCTGGCGATGGAGCAACGGTTCCCTGCGACTTTTTGCTTATACGTACAACGATTCCGTCCGCGATTCCAAAGAACTCGGTGCCGTTTCCATCGGGAAAGAAATACACTGTTCAATCAAGCTCACGAAAGGTGCCTACCTTTTTTCAGCGGGGGAGACAAGTGTTTCGATGCCGAGGCTAAGCACCACCACTACAGCCAAAGGCTACCAGTTGTACCCTTATTTTGGTGGCGATGAAACGGCGCCACACGAGGTGCGGATCTGGATAAAAGAAGAAAAATAAGATGGTAGTGATGCAGAGAAACCGCGGCCGGAAAGGTCTACCGTTGCGATTCAGTTGAAAACGCCGGCACCTTGTTTCGGAGCATTTCCCGCATTTCGGCCATTTGCTCGTGGTTGAACGCTTCTTTGGGCACCAGGAAAAAAGAAGTGGCGTTGAAATACAGGTGGAAAAAATACGGCGTTTCCAGGTAATGGGTTACTGTTTTCCAGCTCCATTCCCGGCCGCCGCGTTCGTTGCCCAGCGAAAAGCCCCGGTCTTCGAAATTCATGGTAAACTCGTCCTGGAACGTAGCGGCCCGCCGGTACACCAGCCCCGGAAGCACAAACCAGAACGACAGCATCAGCACAATCCACAAAAACGTGCTGACAAAAAACGCCATCGGAACAATTTTTCGAAAGTAAAAAAGACCGGCAGCCAACAGCGCAAACACGTTGACCAGGATAATCATGAAACGGATTTCCTTCTTGCTCAGGAAATGATACCGCAATGCCTGCAGCACCTGGTTTTTGTCGTAGCCAAAATGTACGGTCATGCGAAAAGTTGGGGTATAAAGATACAGGACTTGGGTGTGGAGGCATAAAAAAACCCCACCTTACCGGAGGGGTTTTCAATGCCTTTTTAAAGAAAGATCACTTGTTCATCATCTGCTTGGCCTCAATGCTGAGCGTGGCATGCGGCACGGCACGAAGACGGGCTTTATCGATGAGCTTTCCGGTAACCCGGCAAATTCCGTACGTTTTGTTTTCGATGCGCATGATGGCTTTTTCCAGGTGGTCAATGAACTGGATCTGGCGGCTGGCCATTTGGCTCAGTTGTTCCCGTTCCATGCTCATGCTGCCGTCTTCCATTGTCATGTAGCGGCCTTCATCCAGGTCGCCGCTTTCGTCCTTTCGGGTAATCAGACCCTGTAAGTAAGCCAATTCTTTCTTTGCAATGTCTAATTTCTTGTTGATTAGTTCTCTGAACTCTGCCAGTTCGGCATCACTGTAACGCATAGTGGGTCCGTTCTCCTCTTGTTTTTGTGAATGATCTAATATCGACCGGGTGAAGTCGGGCTCATACTTGATGGCCTTGTCCGTAGATGTTTTCGGGATGACAATTTTTGCCGGTTTGGCGGGTTCTTTTGGTTGCGCTGCTGGTTTTGTCTCCAACGGCTTGGTGGCCTCTTTGGTGGTTTCCTTTGTCGGCGCTTCCACCTGTGGCTTTTTCACCGGTTCGGCCAGTGCTTTTGCCGGCGTTTGTTTGGCCGGAGCGGCAGCCGTTTTCTTGGCTGCAGCCGGGGCCGGCTTTTTCACTTCTTCCTTTTTGGGGGCAACTTTGGCTTTAGGCGCAGCTTTTTCAACGTGCTTGGGGGCCGGTTTGACAGCCGGCTTCGACTTTGCAACCGGTTTGGCTACCGTTTTCGCCGGGGCTTTTTTGGCCGGCGTCTTTGCCTTAGCCGGGGCCGGTTTAACAGTTTTCTTAGGTGCTGCTGCTTTTCCGGCAGCTTTTTTTGCAGGCTGAGCCGGCGCTTTTTTTGCAGGCTGGGCAGCTTTGCCTGACTTTTTGGATGCTACCTTTTTTGTTGCCATACGGTTGTTACCCTTTTTTTAAGACGATGACCTTCAATGGGTTTTCATTAACCTCGATCTCGGTGCCATCAGCAATCGTTGATGTAATCTCCAGCTTATCTGCCAGAATTTCCGCGCAAATATAGTTATTATACTTACTAAGTGACGCGGCGATCCCGTTGTTTGCTGCCACTTTAACATCAATTCTATCGGTCACATCAAAGCCGCTGTCCTTGCGTATTTTCTGGATGCGGTTGACAAATTCCCGGGCATTGCCTTCGTCTTCCAGTTCCGGCGTAATGTTGATGTCAAGTGCCACGGTCAACTGGCCTTTGCTGGCCACTGACCATCCCGGAATGTCCTCGCTGGTAATTTCCACGTCGGGCAGGGTTAACTCAACGGTCTCATCATTAAGCCGCAATGAATATCTGCCTTCTTTTTCAAATTCTGCTATATCGTGCTGCGAAAAATTTTGAAGACCTGTGGACACCGCTTTCATCCGGGGACCCATCCGTTTGCCCAGCGCCACAAAGTTGGGCTTGATTTTCTTTTTAATGAAGCCTTCTGTATCAGTGAGGTACGAAATTTCTTTCACGTTAACTTCCGCTTTAATCAGGTCTTCTACTTTCTGCAATTGTTGTTCCATGGTTGGGCTCAGTACTGGAATCAACACTTTTTGCAGCGGTTGGCGAACTTTTACATTGGCCTTTTTGCGCAATGAGAGAATCAGTGATGACGCATCCTGCGCCAGGGCCATGCGCTCTTCCAAAGCCTTGTCAATCAACTCTTCCTTAGCGGTTGGAAACAAAATAAAATGTACGGAGTCAAGCTTGTGCAGACCGGTAACGGCGTTGAGCTGGCGGAAAATTTCGTCGCTGAAGAAAGGTGAAATGGGTGCCATCAGCCGAACCACGGTTTCGAGGCACTCGTACAAAGTTTGGTAAGCGGCAATCTTGTCGCTTTCGTATTCGCCCTTCCAAAACCGGCGGCGGCAAAGGCGTACGTACCAATTGCTGAGGTGTTCGTCCACAAAATCTTCGATCAGGCGGCCTGCCTGGGTGGGCTCATACGCATCAAAAGCGGCGGTGACTTCTTTGACCAATGTTTGCAAGGAGGAAAGAATCCAGCGATCGATCTCCGGCCGTTCGGCCACCGGGATGTAGTGCTCGCTGAAGGTAAAGCCGTCCACATTTGCGTAGAGGGCAAAAAACTGGTACGTATTATAAAGCGTCCCGAAGAATTTCCGCTGCACTTCTTTGATACCCTCGATGTCGAACTTCAGGTTGTCCCAGGGCGAGGCGTTGGTGATGAGATACCACCGGGTGGCGTCGGCGCCAAACTGCTCAATGGTTTTAAACGGATCCACCACGTTACCGAGGCGCTTGCTCATTTTATTACCGTTCTTATCCAGCACAAGCCCATTGGAAACCACGGTTTTATACGCCACACTGTCAAACAGCATCACGCCCAGGGCATGCAGGGTGTAAAACCAGCCGCGGGTTTGGTCCACACCTTCGGCAATGAAATCGGCGGGAAAGTTCTGTTTGAACTTTGCTTCGTTTTCAAAGGGATAATGCCACTGCGCATAAGGCATAGCGCCGCTGTCGAACCAAACGTCGATCAGGTCTGGCTCGCGGTGCATGGGTTTGCCGCTGTCGGAAACGAGAATCACCTCATCAACATACGGCTTGTGCAGGTCCAGGATGCCGTCGTGCAGGTAATGCTTGTTTACATCGCCGCCCAACACTTCGCCAGCTTTCCGGATTTCAGCATTCAGCTCATCAATGGAACCAATGCATTTTTCCTCTTTGCCGTCTTCGGTGCGCCAGATGGGCAGGGGTGTACCCCAATAACGGCTGCGGCTCAGGTTCCAGTCAACCATGTTCTCCAGCCAGTTGCCAAAGCGTCCGGTGCCGGTGCTCTCGGGTTTCCAGTTGATGGTCTTGTTCAGCTCCACCATCCGGTCCTTCACCGCCGTTGTTTTGATAAACCAGGCGTCCAGCGGATAGTACACCACCGGTTTGTCGGTGCGCCAGCAGTGGGGATAGCTGTGCTCGTATTTCTCCACCTTAAAGGCGCGGTTCTCTTTTTTGAGCTTGACGGAGATGTCCACGTTGACGTCGGCATACGCCGGGTCGCTTTTGTAATCTTTGATGTAGCGGGCCGAAAACTCTCCCAGTCCATCAACAAACTTTCCTTCGCGGTCCACCAGGGTCAGGATGCCGATGTTGTATTTCTTTCCGACCCGGAAGTCATCAGCACCAAAAGCAGGGGCCGTGTGCACAATGCCGGTACCGTCTTCGGTGGTGACAAAATCACCCAGCAAAATGCGGAACGGTTTAGCGTCCGGCGTGATCTCCCGGATGGCTTCCAATGAATTGGCTTCGTAGGTCAGCAACTGCTCGTATTCCAGTCCTTCGATCTCTTTTCCTTTAAAGCCCGTCAGGATCTTCCAGGGGAGAACTTTTATTTTCTCGTTGTGGCCTTCAAAGTCGCCGTTTTCGCCCTCGGGCTTAAAGTATTTGCCCACCAGCGCTTTCGCCAAAACCACATTGACGGGCAGGTGGGTATACGGGTTGAAGGTTTTTACCAGCACGTAATCGATATTGGGCCCCACAGTAAGGCCGAGGTTGGACGGAAGCGTCCAGGGCGTGGTGGTCCAGGCCACGTAAAAGACTTCGTCATTACCCGCGGCATCGAAAAGGAACTGCGAACCATCGCTTTTTTTTGCCTTGAACATAGCCACGGCGCTGGTGTCCTTTACATCGCGGTAGGTGCCGGGCTGGTTCAGCTCGTGGGAGCTTAAGCCGGTTCCTGCAGCCGGCGAATACGGCTGGATAGAGACACTTTTATACAGAAGGCCTTTTTGGTAGAGCTGTTTCAGGCACCACCACAGGGTTTCAATGTATTCGTTGGTGAAGGTGATGTAAGGATCATTCAGGTCGACCCAATAGCCCATTTTGGTGGTTAGGTCGTCCCATTTGTCTTTGTAGCGAAGCACGGCTTCGCGGCACTTCTGGTTGTATTCTTCAACGGAGATTTTTTTGCCAATGTCTTCTTTGGTGATACCGAGCTCCTTTTCCACACCCAGTTCTACCGGCAGGCCGTGGGTATCCCAGCCGCCTTTGCGTTCCACTTTAAAGCCCTGCATCGTTTTGTAGCGGCACACCAGGTCCTTCAGCGTACGCGAAATGACGTGGTGAATGCCGGGCAGGCCGTTTGCGCTTGGCGGGCCTTCGTAAAACACAAAGGGCTGGGCGCCTTCTCGGAGTTCCACACTTTTTTGAAAGGCTTGTTCACGTTGCCACCGTTCCAAGACCTCTGTTTCAATGGCGGGCAGGTTCAGGTGTTTAAATTCTTTATATCGATTGGCCATAAAGGGCTCCTTGCTTGTTTAAAAATGGGGGCAAAGGTAAGAAAATACGGCGGGGAGCGATTGTGAAAACTGGGGCTTGCTACAGGTAAACGCTGTTATACACCAGCCTTATTTTTTGCACACAACGGAATTTTGAACCTATACAACACGGTTTCCGTCAGCAAATTGTCATTTTAAGACGCAGGAAGGCTTTCTCATCTGCTCAACTGACTTGCGTCATACGAGAGGCGACAGTAAAAAACACATTTGTGTCTCTTTTACTCCCGTTGTCAGGTAACAGAAACAGAAAGCCGAAAGAATTTCCCATATCCGTAATCTGTTTTTCCCGATCCGGCAGTAAAAGCTTGTCAGACTTTTTTCTTTTTGCAAAAACTTTGGTCACTGTGAGAAAATATATTCTGCTGTTCCTGCTCGCTTTCCGTTTACCCGCTATGGCACAACTGGCCGTTGCCGATGTGACGGCTCCTGTTGTTGTCGACGACGAAATACCGTCTGGTGTTATTTCCGGCGAAATCAAAACCACCGATGGCCAGCCTGCCGCCTTTGTTACCGTGATTGTAAAAGAAACCGGCAACCGTACGCTGACCGATGAAAACGGTGTCTTTCGCTTCAAAAACCTCCGGCAGGGACGTTATACCCTTCAGTTTACCATGGTCGGCATTCAGCCGCAGGAGCAGGTCGTCAGCATCAAAAAAGACGAGAGTTTGGCTCTTTCCCTGACTTTGCAGGAAAGTGCGGGGCAACTGTCGGAAGTGGTTGTTACCTCCGGCCGTACTTTAAACCAAAAGCCGGTGAGCATTGGCAAAATATCCATTCACCCCATGGACCTGCCGCAAAGCATTGCGGTGGTGGGACAGGGGCTCATCCGCGAACAACAGGCGCAGCGCCTGGGCGACGTGGTGAGGAATGTGAACGGGGTGTACGTGACCACCACCCGTGGTGCGGTACAGGAAAGCTTTGGTGCCCGGGGCTATTCCTTCGGCAGCAGTAATCTTTTTAAAAACGGGGCCCGCATTAATTCAGGAGTGATGCCCGAAATGAGTTCGTTGGAAAGAGTAGAGGTGTTGAAAGGAAGTGCGGCCATCCTGTACGGACAGGTAGCACCGGGCGGCATTTTGAATATGGTTACCAAACAGCCAAAATTTACCCGCGGCGGCGAAGTGTCGATGCGGATGGGCAGCTATGATTTGTACAAACCGGCTTTTGATGTGTACGGACCGCTGTCTGAAACGGTTGCCTACCGGGTGAACGGCACTTATGAAGGCGCCGGCAGCTTCCGCGACAACGTAAGCTCCAGTCGTTATTACATCAACCCTTCGCTGCTGTTTAAGCTTGGCGCAAAAACCGAACTCGTTACCGAAGGCGACTATCTCTACCACCGCTTTACGCCTGATTTCGGCATTGGTTCGCTCGACAACACCAAAATTCCCGATGTGCCCCGCAGCCGTTTTCTGGGTACATCGTGGCAATACAACAAAACAAAGCAAGCCACCGCCACCGCCACGCTGCGCCACCAGTTGAACGAAGACTGGAAGCTGAGTGGTTCGTTTTCGTACCAGCGGTACGACCGGGATTATTTCTCCGTGGAAAGAATTCAGGCGGCCGCCAACGGCGACTGGACGCGGCCCCTGGGAAAGATCCTGGCGCATGAAGACTATTACACCGCGCAGGCAAACCTGAACGGCAAGCTGTTAACCGGAGCGCTGGAGCACAACCTGCTGGTTGGCACCGATGCCGACCGGTACCTGACAACCAACAACGATTTTAGCTTTCCTGCCGTTGCTGGCTTGCCGGCAAACAGCTACGACAAAATCAACATTCTTGACCCGGTAAAATACAAGCAACGCACCGACGTACCCACAGCCACGGCTGTCCGTAAACGGGTGGCGCCGGTGAACCGGGTAGGCGTGTATGCGCAGGACCTGATTAAGCTCTCTTCGAAGTTTAATGTTTTGGCGGGTCTCCGGTGGTCGTATGTGGAAACAAAAGGCATTGACAGCACCGCGCTGCAAACCGGTGCCAAAACAAAAGGAATCACCCGCTACGATGCGGCTTTCTCACCTCGTTTGGGGTTGGTGTACAAGCCCTCCGTTACCACGTCGTTTTTTGTCAGCTACACCAATTCGTTTGTAGTGAATACCGGGCAGGATATTGAAGGAAAAGCCGTGAAGCCTTCGCTGATCGACCAGTATGAAGCCGGTGTAAAAAACGAGTTTTTCAACGGGCGGCTTTCGGCCAACCTTACCGTTTACCGCATCCTGAACAACAACCTGGCGCAAACGGCACCTTTCCTCCGCGATGGCACGCCCAACAACAATTCGGGCATCAAGCAACTCACCGGGCAAACCACCAGCGATGGTGTGGAAGTCGATATCGCTACACACCCAGTAAAGGGATTGGATATCCTGGCCGGTTATAGCTACAACTACATGCGCTACACCAAAACCGATACAACCGTGGGCAGCTTTAAAACCGGGGAGCGGCTGGTGAACAACCCGGCACACACTGCCAATGGCAGCATATTTTACACAGCAACCTCCGGTCTGCTGAAAGGGGTGAAAGCCGGTGTAACGGTAGTGTATACCGGCAACCGTTTTGCAGGCTGGAACACTGATGTGTTATCGACTAACCCGGTAAAATACCGCACACGGATTTTTTCGGTGGATGGATTTACTACTGTTGATCTTTCCGCCGGCTACTCGGGCAACAGGTTTTCGATCATGGGTAAGGTGTCCAACCTTACCAACACCCTGAACTATTACGTGCACGAGAACTACAGCATCAACCCAATTCCGCCAACGCAATTCTTAGCCACGCTGTCTTATAAACTCTTATAGCACTCATCTTTCTGCAACCTTTTAACCGGATGGCACATCTCGTTTTTGTTGAATGAGCCATCCGGTTGCTGCAACTGGAACAGACCTGGACAACCGTTACACAACATGAAGATTTTTTTTCGCCGCATACACTTGTATTTAAGCCTGGCTGCAGGCCTTGTGATTTTAATTGCCTGCCTTACGGGGGCCATTCTGGTTTTTGAAAAAGACCTGCAGATGGCGCTGAATAAAAGGCGGTATTACGTGGAGGCAGGAACGCAAAAACTGTCGCTTGACAACATTGCGAAAGCGGTGAAAAGCAGTTTCCCTGAAGCCAAGGTGAACGGCATCAAGATCTACAGCGATCCTTCCCGCTCTGCAGAAGTGGCTGTTTCTTTCGGCGGCAAGCAAAAGAAAAACGAAGAACTGCCCAAAACTGGTGCCGAGAAAAAAGGACCACCGCAACGGCAACCGGGATCTACCATTTTTGTTAACCCTTACACCGGCGCGGTGCTGGAAAAATACAGCTACCGCGAAACCACCTTTTACACTGTTTTTGCCCTGCATCGCTGGCTGCTCGGTAGCGAAGGAAGCGTTGGCAAATACATTGTGGGTGTGTCCACCTTTATTTTTCTTTTCATCCTGCTGACGGGTGTCATTCTTTGGTGGCCTAAAACAAAGAAGATCCTGCAACAGCGGCTGCGCATCAAGTGGGATGCGGGCTGGAAGCGTATCAACCATGACCTGCACCTGGTGTTTGGCTTTTACAGCGCCATCTTTTTATTCATTATTGCGTTCACAGGTCTAGCCTGGTCGTTCGAGTGGTTCAACAACGGGATTTATGCCGTCACCAACTCGCCATTGAAGGCACCGCCGCCACCAAAATCAACGATAGCGGAAGCCGGGAAAAAGATATCGTACGATGCAGCCCTTGCTGCAGCCAAAAGGGTTTACAAGGATATTGCGTTTTACAACATCAGCCTGCCCAAAGACTCGACAGATGCCGTTGTGGTGATGGCGCTTCCGTCGCGAGCCGTACACGAAAATGCCACTGATGCTGTGTATGTTGACCAATACTCCGGTGCTGTGCTGGGGCAGCTGGCGTATGCGCAACGGAGCCTGGGTGCAAGGGTTCGATCAACCTTTAAACCGGTGCACACCGGCAGCATCTGGGGATTGCCAACAAAAATCATTGCGTTTATTGTTTGCCTGTTTGGTGTGACGTTCCCCATTACCGGTACCCTCATGTGGATTAACCGCACCCGCAAAAAGACAAAAACAGGAAGCAAACGGGAAGTGGAAGAATTGGTTTAAGAAAAACATTTTCCGCTCCGATAAAGCAGCTTGTTTGCACCACCGGGTCGGTTCAAGGTGTATAAAAAACAAACGAATTATTTCGGCAACAGCAACCCCAAACTCCTAACCCCAAACTCCAAACTTCTTCTATCTTCGCCTCCATGAAAATCATCAGCTACAATGTCAATGGTCTCCGGGCGGCGATGAAAAAAGGCTTTGTCGAATGGCTGCAAACACACCCGGCCGATGTGGTCTGCATTCAGGAAAATAAAGCGCAGCAGAGCGATGTGGATGCAAAGGTTTTCAATGAGCTGGGTTACCACGACCATTGGTTTTGTGCGCAGAAAAAAGGCTACAGCGGCGTTACCGTTTTTACCAAAATTCATCCTGATGATGTACAATGCGGCACCGGTCACCAGGTGAGTGATGATGAGGGACGGGTGATCCAATTACAGTTTGGAAACGTCAAGTTGATTAATGCTTATTTTCCTTCGGGCACCACCGGCGACGAACGGCAGACGTACAAGTATCAATGGCTGGGAGAGTTTTACGACTACATACAGGACTTGCGGAAGAAGCATCCCTACCTGATTGTTTGCGGCGACTACAATATTGCACACAAAGAAATTGACATTCACAATCCTTCCGGCAACAAAAACACCTCCGGTTTTTTGCCCGATGAAAGAGCATGGATGGATAAATTGTACAGCAACGGTTGGGTGGATGTGTTTCGTCATTTTAAGCAAGACCCACACCGCTACACCTGGTGGAGCCAGCGCTTTCCGAAAGTGCGCCTTGAGAACAAAGGCTGGCGCATCGATTACATTTCGGCCACTGAAAACGTAAAGCCTTTCCTGAAAGACGCCGAGATTTATCCCGATGTGAAGCACAGCGACCATTGCCCGGTGTATGCAAAAATTGATGTAGACGCCATCAATCAACAGTAAACAATCCCACATGGCAGAAGCAATTATCTATAACGTAACCGTGAAAGTGGAGGCGTCTATTGCCGATGCATGGCTGACCTGGTTGCAACAAGAGCACATCCCGGAAATCATGCAAACGGGCTGCTTCAGCAGTTACAGGGTGGTGCGACTTTTAGAAGTGGACGACAGCGATGGACCCACCTATGCTATTCAATATGGCGCTGAATCGAAGGCTGATTACAACCGTTACATCACTGTTCATTCTAGTGGCATGCAGCAGAAATCCTTCGCAAAATGGGGCAACCGCTTTATTGCTTTTCGCAGCGTGATGCAGGTGGTGTAGAACAGATGAACAAGGAGCGGTGATGTTTGAAGAATTGGACCTGTTCATCCTATTTATTGGTAGCTTTTTGTTTGCAAACTGAAAGGATAGCAATAGAAGAAACACTGCTAAAATCATTCTTCTTTGTTCGTCCGTTCTGCTGTTGCAAACACTTCTTTTGTTACTTCCTTTTTTGTTGAATGTGCGCAAACCCTTGACCACAGCGGTTTACAGCCGGCAAGTGTGCGGAAAAAAGAAGGAAAATAATTTTGTTACTGTAGAAAAGCCTCTAAATTTGTTCATTCAATTTTTTCTTTCAAAAAAATAACTATGAACAAAGCTGAACTGATCGCGAAAATTGCCGAAGATGCCGGCATCACCAAAACACAAGCCAATACTGCTTTAGATTCTTTTGTTGAAGCCGTTACCAAAACCCTGAAAGGTGGTGGTAAAGTAACCCTGGTTGGCTTCGGCACTTTCTCTGTTTCCAAGCGTGCAGCCCGTAACGGCCGCAACCCACAAACTGGTGAAGTGATCAAGATCAAAGCCCGCAAAGTAGCCCGCTTCAAAGCCGGTAAAGAACTTTCTGCCAAGTTGTAACCAACTGCAAACCGAATTGAAAGTCCCGCAATTGGCGGGACTTTTTCTTTTCAATGCTTACATTTGCACACTAAATTTTAATTATGGGTAGAGGCGATAAAAAAACCAAAAAAGGAAAAACGTTCAAAGGTTCTTTCGGAAAATGGCGTCCGGCCAGCAAGAAAAAGACATCTGCTACAGCACCACAGGTGCGGAAAGTAACCACTGAAGAGTAAACAAGTTAATAGGTTGATAAGTTGGTAAGTTGACAGGCAATGCTTCAGTCCATTGCTTTACCAACCTATCAACTTGTCAACAAATCTACTTTACTACGGCGCCAGCCGTTCAATTTTCCAGCTCCCGGCTTCTTCAAGGCTATACTGAATACGGTCGTGTAAGCGGCTGGAGCGACCCTGCCAAAACTCGATAATCACCGGCTTTACACAATAACCTCCCCAGTGCGGCGGACGGGGAACGCGGCCATCACTGAACTCTTCTTCCCGTTTTTCAACTTCTTTTTCCAGCCAGTTGCGGTTTTCAATAATGGTGCTTTGCGGCGAGGCCCAGGCTCCAATGCGGCTTCCCACTGGTCTCGATTGAAAGTATTCATCGTTTTCCGCATCCGACAACTTGCTTACCAGGCCTATAATACGCACCTGCCGTTCCAGTTCTTTCCAGAAGAACAGAAGGCAAGCTTTGGGGTTTTCCGCCAGTTGTTCGCCTTTGTAGCTTTTGTAGTTGGTAAAAAACACAAAGCCCTTTTCATCGAATCCTTTCAGCAATACAATGCGGCCAGAGGGCAGGCCATCGGCCGAGGCGGTAGAAAGCGTCATGGCATTCGGTTCCAGTGTTTCGGAGGCAATAACCTGGTCCCACCACTTTTGAAACTGTTGAATCGGATCGGCTTCCACATCGGTTTCCAGTAGGGTTTCCGATGTGTATTCTTTTCGGATGTCGGCAATGGCTTTGTTCATGGCGGCAAAGATAGTTCTGGGTGTTCTGCAAGGAATGACGCAGGTCAGTGAAGCCAGGAATTGAACAGAAGAACAGGTGAACAAAGAACCGATGAACTGATGAAGTTTCTCAGGCTTATCATTTCTTCCTGTCATCAGTGAGGCTGCAATTGAAAAGGAAGGAAGAACAGCCGAAATCCTTCTTCTGTTTCTCGTTCATCTGGTCTACTGTTCCTCTGTTCAAATCTCCTCTTTTCCCTTTAACTTGCCCGGGTGAAACTTCTTTCCCCTGCCATATCACGCCTGGCCCGTTTGCGGCTTTGGTCCATTGAACAATGGATAGCTGATCCGGAAAAAGCACAGCACATTGTTTGGCAGGACCTGCTGGCCGCCGGCCAGTACACGGAGTTTGGTCGCCGTTACCGGTTCTCGCAAATACAGTCGCTGGAGGATTACAAAACGATGGTGCCTGTACAGCAATACGAAGACATAAAGCCGTACGTCGATCGCATGATGCAAGGCGAAGAACATGTGCTTTGGAACACACCCATTTCCTGGTTTGCCAAAAGCAGCGGTACCACCAGCGACCGTAGCAAGTTTATTCCTATCAGCGATGAAAGCTTAACAGACAATCACTATAAGGGCTCGAAAGATGTATTGTCGCTTTATTATGTGTTGCATCCTGAAAGTGATTTGCTGACCGGGAAAGGACTGGTGATTGGTGGCAGCCATCAGATCAACCAGCTTAACGAAGGCGTTCAATACGGTGACCTGAGTGCGGTGATCCTGCAGAACTCTCCCTTCTGGAGCAACTGGATTCGCACACCCGATTTATCCATTGCCCTGATGGATGAGTGGGAAGAAAAAATTGAAAAGCTGGCGCAAAGCACCATTCAGGAAAACGTGACGTCGATGGCCGGTGTGCCCACCTGGTTGATTGTGCTGCTGAAGCGCATCCTGGAGATCACCGGTAAAGAAACCATCAAAGAGGTGTGGCCCAGCCTGGAACTGTACATGCACGGTGGCGTTAGCTTTGTTCCCTACCGCCAACAATTTGAAAAGTTGATTGGTGCGCCCATCAATTACATGGAGATGTACAATGCCTCGGAAGGGTTTTTTGCCGCGCAGGATGACCTTTCTGCCGAAGGTATGCTGCTGCTTTGCGACCACGGCATTTTTTACGAGTTCATGCCGGTGAGCGAACAGGGAAAAGAGTTCCCGCAAACTTTGCAGCTCAGCGAGGTGGAAACCGGTAAAAATTACGCACCGGTGATTACCACCAACGGCGGTTTGTGGCGCTACATCATTGGCGATACCATCCAGTTTACCTCGCTACAGCCATTCCGCATCAGGGTATCGGGTCGCCTGAAACATTACATCAATGCGTTTGGCGAAGAAGTGATTGTTGACAATACCGACCAGGCAATTGCGGCTGCCTGCGCAAAAACCGGTGCCGTGGTTACCGATTATACGGCAGCACCGGTGTATTTTTCTGATAACAGCAACGGCGCTCACGAATGGCTGGTTGAATTTGACCGGCCGCCTGCTGACCTGGAGAACTTTATAACCGAACTGGATGCCGCCCTGCGGCACATCAACAGCGACTACGATGCCAAGCGCACCAAAGACATTGCCCTGCGCCAGCCGGTGGTGCACCCGGTGCCTCAACACACCTTTGTAAATTGGCTTAGCAGCAAGGGAAAGCTGGGCGGCCAACACAAGGTACCGCGGCTGAGTAATGACCGCACCTTTTTGGAAGAAATTCTTACTTTCATGACTTCTCATGGAAACAATCATCAGCACGTGTAAAAACTGCGGGCATGCCATTAACGGGAAATATTGCAGTGCCTGCGGGCAAAAAGTGTATACGCACCATGATAAAAAAGTCTCGCATTTTTTTGAAGAAGGCCTTCACTTTCTCACACACTTCGAAGGCAGTTTTTTCACCACGCTGAAAACCATCTTTTCGCGTCCCGGTAAACTGTCGCTTGAATACTGCGATGGCATCCGGAAGAAATATTTTAAACCGCTGTCCTTTTTTCTGCTACTGGTTGTTGTTTACCTGCTTTTCCCTGCGTTTGAAGGACTGAATATGCGGCTGCATTATTATGCCACGCACCCGGTGATCGGCGCCTACGCGTCTCAAAAGATTGCTGCTTTGCTGGAGCACCAACAGTTGTCGCCGGAGCAACTGGCCGATAAATTTCACCAGCAATCTGAAAAAGCTTCCAAGTTCCTGCTGCTGGTAATTATCCCATTTACGGCATTGCTTTGTTACCTGATGACGTTCAAGAAGCGGCGGTATTTCTTCGACCAAATGATTTTTTCGGCTGAAGTGAGCTCCCTTTTTCTGTTGTGGACGTTTCTACTTCTGGGGCTTCTTTTCCGGTTATCCGAAATTATCTACAAGGCCATCGTTGGGCATTTTTTTGAGCTCACCGACAACAGCCTTGGCAGTTTTGCTTACGGAACTTTTGCTGTGTTTGTTTTTGTGGCGGCCCGGCGTTTCTATGCCTTTCGTGCCTGGCAGACCATCTTGTTTACGCTGGGCTTTTTGATTGGTTTTTATGTGATCGTTAATTGGCTGTACAAATTCCTTTTATTTGCGCTCGTAATTAATCAAATTCACTAAGATGAAATTATTGGAAAACAAAGTTGTAATCGTTACCGGAGCCGCCCGTGGTATTGGCGAAGGCATAGCCCTGAAGATGGCCGAACACGGTGCACAGGTGGCCTTTACCTATGTGAGCGAAAGCAGCGCCGAAAAAGCCAAAGCACTGGAGGAAAAAATAACGGCAATGGGTGTGAAAGCAAAAGCCTACCGCAGCAATGCCGGTGAGTTTTCGGAGTGTGAAAGCTTCGTGGCTGATGTGGTAAAAGAGTTTGGCGCAGTGGATGTGTGTGTGAACAATGCCGGCATTTCCAAAGACAACCTGCTGTTGCGTATGACGCCGGAGCAGTGGGATGATGTAATGAACATTAATTTGAAGAGCGTCTTTAACATGACCAAGCAGGTGATCCGCCCTATGATGAAGGCCAAAAGCGGCAGTATCATCAACATGAGTTCTGTCATTGGTCTCATGGGCAATGCCGGGCAGGGAAGCTATGCCGCCTCCAAAGCCGGGATCATTGGTTTTACCAAATCGGTAGCGAAGGAACTAGGCAGCCGCAACATCCGTTGCAATGCCATTGCCCCAGGCTTTGTTGAAACCGACATGACCTCTTACCTAAAAGAAGGTGAACAGGCCGACAAATACAAAGCCGGTATCCCGTTGGGCAAGTTTGGAACAGCTGAGGACATCGCCAATGTAACACTGTTCCTAGCGTCGGAGTTGAGCAGCTATGTAACGGGGCAGGTGATTAGTGTGGACGGAGGGTTGTATATGTAATGTTCAAACAAAAAATTCAGGGGCGGCTTCTGCAAATGCGTGAAGCCGCTTTTTTATTTGGAAGGAGTGGTTCTGTCAAAAGCATACTTGTGGTATTTGAATAAAAAAGTTCACGATAGAGAAGCATTGCAGCGAATTTTGTTGAACAAAAAGAATAAAAAAGCTCTTAAAGGATAGCCACCTTTTACCGATTCTATTTTTTACGGAAGGAGAATTCATAATTAGCAAAAGACGAAATCACTTCGTAAAATTCTTCCGAGGTTGTTGCATAGAGACTTCTTCTACTGCACTATTTGATTTCTCAAGTGGGTGGGATGAGCCAAACGTCAGCGTTACGTGCTGGTGCTTCATCGCAAGATAACTTAAGAGACCGTAGATAAAGAGAATGATTCCTGTCATTTCCATCAACTCCTGAACCGTAGTGGTAAAGATGACAACCATCGTTCCCGGAAAATGTTTTACCAAGTGGCCTTCTAATGACTCAATGCCGGCAGCTCCTAAAACATAGATGCAGCCGGAGAGTATAAAATTATTTCTTGTTGGTTTTGGCAACTGCATCACAAAACGAAAACAGTACACAGCTAAGGCAAGGGCGAGCAGCACATAGGGTACCACCCAGGTCCATGTTAAATAGCCGTCGGCATCGTTGGTGATAATCCGGCGGATGAGCGGTTCGAGCCGTTCGTGAATTTCAATCGCTTCATCAATTGACATAAATAAGAACACAAGGGCCAGTAACAACCACCTTCTCCGTTCGTAAGCATTCTTCGTTAGTTTATGTATAAAGAAAAGCAGTGCGGATGAAAGGAAAAGGATTAGTGCCGAGAAAAAGGAAGGAAAGTTGTCTTCGTTATTGAGATTAAAATACTGATCAAGGCGTTTACTGATGTTGGAATCGGAGCCGTAGTGGTTGGAAGCCCATATGCTGACCAAGTGACAACAGAACAAGATCACGGTGATACCAACGAGAATAGCGATCGTTCTTCTAATGGCAAAATGGCAGTGGCCGCCGGAACTTGTTCCATTGACAACTTTGTTAGCAAACGCAGAAGGTTGGGGAAGAATGTTAGATGTCTCTTGGTTCATTCGATAATTGGCTACGGTGATACCGTAAATATACGGCTTTTGCAAAAAAATTATTTTAGCTGCCTCACCCTTTACTTCCATCTGATTCTTCAAAACTGCTATTGAGTTTCGATGCTGTCTACTTTACCGGGCTACTGAAAACAGGTAAATAAGAGTAGTGGTTGACGAGCTTTTAATTTTGCGGAAGAGAGCGTGTCCCGGGTAATGTTCTTTGAAAATTATTTCGATTGTCTCAACTGTTGATTGCTGTCAAACCCTTACTGATGGCGTGTTTGTGTAAGTAAGTAATTCTACGAAGTAGAGTTGCGTGGATTCCCCCATTCTTTTTAGAAAGTGGAAAAAAGACTTGTAAATCGGCAGAATTTTATGGTTTCACTTTTATCTTAGCCGCGTACAATATCCTTGTTAAACTAAACCATTTTTCTATGAATGTATTGGTGAACAACCAACGCCATTCTGTTTGTATTTCTCCTTCAATCAGATCTGCTTATAAAAGTTGGGGATGTAGTTCTCAGACATCTCTTTCTACTAGAAGTTTAATGGTAAAAGCAGTTTTTTTTCTGCTTTCGTTCTGGTCCTGCTGCAATTTTGTAGCACTTTTTTATACATTCCTCTCAATAGAAAAAAACAGCAACCGGGTATGAAATATTTTTTTGTAATCGTCGCTGCTTTTTTTGCGTTGATCAGCCGTGGGCAACAAGCATTTGAATTTGTTTCAGATGGTGTAAAACAGCAATCAGCAGGAGTGTTTGACGATGAGGGGAAATTGATCCGTTCACTTTTCACAGGGCAAGTCTTTCCTGCCGGCACTACTTCTTACACTTGGGATGGAAAAGATGATTTTGGAAAAATCGTTCCACAAGGGAAATACTCTGTTCGGCTGCTTTCGCACAATATGAAAGCTGAATGGGAGGGAACCATCGGCAATACGTCGAAACAAATTAGCAATACGAAATGGGGTGGCAGCAAGCGCCACAATGGATACTATGGTGCTGCTATTGATATATATGAACACAACAATGGTTGGGTGTATTATACAACAGGTTATTCAGAGGGCAACGTGACACTCAAAAAGTTTCATGTTGACAGCACTGATGTTGCAGTAAACCTCAAAGCCAATGCTACCACTGAATATGCTGAGAGGCCGGGTGGCCCTAGTCTGGGGCTCGCCACTTGTTATAATCTCTGCTCAGATGGTGACTACCTGTATGCAAGCGGCCTGACGTACGCGGCACAAACAGTTGTGAACGGGAGCTTTGTAATGAACAACCGCATCTTCATCATGAAGTTTGATTTGAAGAACGACCAGATGGCGCCCTTTTCTGCAGGGCAAACAATCTCCCCTGCCAATTATACGTATCCTGGCGTAATTGTTCTTCAACAGGGATTGGGCTTTCATGCAAGCTGGCCGTATATGATTTCTGGCATAGCAGTAGATGGAAATTTTCTTTATGCAACGCAAAAAGGTCAGAATAAAATAAGTGTTTTTAACAAGACCACTGGAAGCTTTGTTTCTTCTACAACAGGTATAACAAATCCCCGCAGAATGGCAAGTGAAGGAGCTTTTATTTGGGTAGTCTTTGGGGCTAACTCTGTAGGAAAATTTGCTGTAAGCAGTAATGGAACAATCAACCCTACACCTTTGTTTAAACTCAACAACCTCAGTGATCCGCACGCTATCTCTCTCCAAACTGTGGGCGGGATAAAATACATCTATGTTACCGACGGTGGTAATAATCAGGTCATAAAGCGTTATAGAACTTCGGATGGCAGTTTGGATAATACTTTTAATAGTGGCAAGGGTTACTTTGGCCAGTTAGGTGGTTATACCAACAACAGTATTGTTACGGACGACCGGTTTTATTTTGCCAGCAACAATGATAAGCTCGCAGGCATTTCTGTTAAACCAGATGGTTCGTTCTGGCTTTGTGATGATGGCAATAACCGGATGCTTCGATACAACAACTTACTGACAAAAACACACAGTGCGGAATGGCAGGGAGCCACCTATCATTTACAAATGGTGGAAGGCGACAATTCACGATTGTTGTCTGGATTGATGGAGTTCAAAGTTGATTATTCTTCACCGCTTCGATCATCGTGGAAGTTAACAAATCAATACGAGCCGTCAACTGGAATTGATCTTGATCCTAGCCTTTACTTTAAAAGTTTGGTGAAATTACCCAACGGAAGGACCTATGGACTGCATCGAACCGGAACCGGGTTTAATAACGGAACAATCAGGGGCAGCACCTATTTTGTACTATATGAACTTACCTCATCCGGCCTTCGAAACACTGGAATCTACAAAGCAGGTTTTGGCTGGTCAATACTACCTGACGGGTCGTTGATTGACTGCTCAGTAAGACCTGGTGGCTCAACAGTGGTTACCCAATACGCTCTGAATGGTTTTGATAATTTGCAAAATCCGCAGTGGTCAAATAACGGGAAAGTAGTTGGTAAAATTCAAACCGTTGGGACAGATGGCGTAAATGGAGGTCTCATTAATCGAATAACTGAAGATGGAAAACTGGTTTTCTTTGATGGTGCTGCACCCAACAATGGACAACCTCCTTATAGTAATTATAATCAAGGGTATCACATTGGTGCAATCAACTATGACCCCGAAAATGGTTCAACAGCACAAAATTGGCTGTGGCGAAATGCATACTCAACTTCACTGACCTACACAGGCGATTATCCATCTGACGGCAAGTTTGATATTGGTAACCGCACTTTCTTCCCAGGTGGTCAGGCACAAACAACTGGAGACTTCATTACGTGGAATCACCATGGTGAGTTTTGGAAACAAGGACAAACCAATATGCACCATTTATTATATAAAAATGGTTTGCAACTGATGCAATTTGGTGTAGCCGTTGCTAATACGCAGAATATACTTCCAAAGGGATATCCCGGAATGGCTGGAAATGCCCTCACAACAGCATTAACCAAAGTCGGCGATGTACTTTACTTGTGGCATGGAGATGAAAGTTATCACAGTGGAATCCACCGTTGGAAGATTAGCGGGTTGAGCACTGTAAAAGAAAGTGTTATACCGCTTTATAAGACCGACAAATTAGAATCAAGTTTTAATTTTGATCATTCTTTTGGCTGCGCACCTTTAGCAATCAATTTTACTGATGCATCTGGTACTGGCACTGAAAAAATTGAAAGTTGGTTTTGGGATTTTGGTGACGGCTCTACTTCCACTGAGCGAAACCCAACTCATACTTTTACAACAGTTGGGAAGTACAATGTATCGCTAAAAATTACAAGTGCAAACGGTGATTCAAGTTTTTTTGCTGCGTTGGACACCATCCGCGTTGCCAGCAGTCCGGCAATCAGCATTGTTGGTGATACAATTGGTTGTGTGTTTTCTAAAGTATACTTTAAAGGAAAAGCGGAAGGTGATTCTACCTCCAATCTTACCTGGGAGTGGGAATTTGGTAATGGTCAAAAAAGTGCAAGTGCTAACCCCGAGCCTCAGGTGTATTCCAGCGAAGGGTATCATCCCGTTTCAGTTAAGGTGACTGATAGTTATGGATGTAATGCCCAGGCAGAAAGCAAGTTTCTTGCCTTGTCAGCGCCAAAAATTAACATAAGTCCAGAAGTGGAGATCTGCCAGGGGGATGTAGCAAAGCTAAATGCAAGTGGCGCTGAACGTTTCACTTGGAACAACGGATCAACACTCAATTGTACAGATTGTGCTTCGCCTTCAGCTACACCTGCTCAAACCACTGTATATACGGTGACCGGTTCAAATGGATCTGGATGCCGTGCCGAGGCATTTGTGAAGGTTAGCGTACGCCAGTCACATGCTTTATCTCTTGCTAAAACGGAAGAGATTTGCGAAGGACAGTCGGTGTATTTAGCAGCCGATGGCGTGGATCAATATTCCTGGTCACCTGCTACAGAAGTGAAGGATCCGACATCGGGTGTTACAACAGCAACGCCGAAGGTTTCCACTCTTTACACGGTTGTCGGAAGAGACAAGATGGGCTGCTTCATGGATACGGCTTCAATCTTTGTCACCGTTCGATCATTACCAAAAGTAAATGCGGGTGCAGATCTTGCTATTTGCCAGGGCAGTGCACAGCAACTGCAAGCCACAGGCGCCACCTGGTACCAATGGACCTATGCTCCTACACTTAGTTGTACAGAATGCAGTAATCCGTTTGCCGCACCGGCAACAAACACTCAGTTTGTTGTGACAGGGATTGACGAATTTGGCTGCAGCGCTGCCGACACGGTTGCTGTTACCGTTCATCAGCCATTTAAACTGTCCGTTGACCAACCGGCAGATATTTGTATTGGTCAATCGGCACGTCTTGCTGCTACCGGCGCCGATCAGTATAGCTGGACGCCTGTAGCGGGAATAGCGGCTCCCTCAGCCGGTGTAACAACAGTAACACCGCAGGCTTCAACACGTTATACCGTTACCGCCAAAGACAAATACAATTGTTTCACCGATACCGCCTCTGTGTACGTGAAAGTATGGCCTTACCCAACTGTGGAAACAGGTGAAGCAAAAACTCTTCAGGTTGGAAAATCACTCGAGCTTACGCCATTATATTCTTCCGATGTTACCCGGTATCAGTGGACGCCGACAGAAACGCTGAACTGCAGTAACTGTCCCAATCCTTATGCCAGTCCAATCAATCAAACAACTTATACGATCACTGCCAGCAACAATGGTAATTGCAAGGCAAGCGCCTCGGTTACGGTTCATGTGATTTGTAATGGCGGCAACCTTTTTATCCCGAACACTTTCTCACCCAACGGTGATGGACGTAATGACCGTTTCTACGTAAAAGGTATTGGCCTTTCGAAAGTAAAAGCCTTGAAGGTTTACAATCGTTGGGGTGAACTGGTTTATTCCAAAGAAAACATGCCGGCAAATAATGAAAATGTAGGATGGGATGGCAGTTATAAAGGGCAACAGCTTCCTCCGGATGTGTATATCTATACCTGCGAGGTCGTTTGTTTAAACAATGAAGTACTGACCTATAATGGTGATGTAACCCTACTCCGGTAAAGTTGGCCAGTAAACCCATTTAATTAATTAAAATAAATGTTTATGTAAGCAGATAATCTAAAAGAACCAACAACATCCAATATCCTTTATAAAACCTAAAAATCCATTTTATGAAACAACTTTACAGAAGGGTGGCCATGCTGGCCATCGCTCTGCCCCTGCTTCCATTCTGCAGTGTGGCGCAAGACATTCACTTTTCCCAGTTTTTTGAAGCACCGCTTTACCGTAACCCGGCCCTGGCAGGTTTGGTGAATGGTGATGTGCGTGTTCAAACCGTTTACCGTTCGCAATGGAACAGCGTAGCCAATGCCTACAAAACCACGTCGGTGAACGCCGAATACAAAATGCCGGTTGCCGGTGACGATTATCTTACCCTTGGCATGCAGGTAATTCACGACAAAGCCGGCTCCATCAGCCTCACCACCACACAGGTTTTGCCAGCCATCAATTACCACAAGTCGATCAGTTCGGACCGCAATGTCTACCTGTCTCTTGGTTTTATGGGAGGATATGTGCAACGAAGCATTGACCGGACGAAAATGACAACAGCCAGCAGTTACGAAGGAATTGGAGATGGAGAAACAACCCTGCTGCAGCCCCAGCACAATTATTGGGATGGAAGTACCGGCATTAGCTTGAACACTCAACTGGGAGAGAACCCTGAAAACAACCTGGTACTGGGAGTCGCCTATCATCATTTCACAAGCCCCCAAAGCTCATTTTACAACGACCAAAAAATTGTCGTGCAGCCAAAACGTGTAATTACTGCCGATGCAAAATTTGCCTTGGGAGAACAACTGACGGCTACGCTTCACAACGACTATGTTACCCAAGGTTCGTACCGCGAAATCATCAGTGGGGGTCTGCTTGGCTACAAAATTGGCGATTACAGCGATAACCCTGATATGGTGCTCCGAGGCGGTGTTTTTTACCGGTTGAACGATGCCTTTGTTCCGGTGTTACAATTGGACTACCGGCCTTTTTCTATTTCGATGAGTTATGATGTTACCACATCCAAGCTGGCGAAAAGCAGTTATGGACGCGGAGGCTACGAAGTATCACTGACCTATGCAGGATTTCTTGAACGGGATAACTCCAGCCTTAATGCTGTCCGTTGCCCTAAGTTTTAGTAAGGTTTAAAAGATAGAGTTGAAGGTTTGTTTGTGACAACAGGGATTGCAGGAACAGCAATGAAACTCTGACGATTCATCGGCTTAGTTGTTTTTCAACCGGCACAAACCAAGGTCTCTTTACACTTCGTGGAAATACCAAAGAACAAACCGGGTGCACAGCACCCGGTTTGTTGCCTTTTATTCAACCCTATCAATTTTTTTTCCTTTTCTCCTTCTCCATTGCCGCTTCAGGGGAGGCTTTCTTTCAAAAAATTGCAACATTTTCCTGGTTCTGCTATATTTAGGCCGATTATGACCGATTACCTGAAAACATTCTGCTTCCTATTCTTTTTCTGTGCTCTTTCATCTACTTCTCGTGCACAGATTGCTGACTCACTTAAAATAGGGGTGGGTACCGTGGGAACCGCTGCGTCGGAGAACTACCAGCCTCTCTGGCTTGTTTCAAACAAATTCGGAACCATCACTGACCAAAAGAGTGATCTGTCCACACACCTCCGGGTAACCAATCGCCACCGTTTTGGCCCACACGGAAAAGACAGTGCTGCTGTATATTATGTGTCGTATGGGTTTGATTTATACAACAATGACCATTTTCAAAAGCTTTTCTTTGAGGAAGGTTTTGTGAAAGCAGGGTATAAGAACTGGCAAATCAGGGCTGGTCGTTTTGAAGAAGTGACCGGGGACCTTGATCCCGAACTTTCATCCGGTTCTTTGGGAATCAGCGGCAATTCTCTTCCCATTCCAAAAGTGGGTTTTGTTGTTACCGACTATACCAATGTTCCGTTCACCCACGGGTGGCTGCAGTTTAAAGGACAGTTCAGCCACGGCTGGTTTGGCAATGATCGTTACATGAAAGACGCATTTCTGCATGAAAAAACACTCTACTTGCGGTTTGGTAAAAAGAAACTGAAGCTTTATGGCGGCATACAGCATTTTGCCGAATGGGGCGGCCGAAGAGGAAGTCTGCAATTGGAGAAGTCATGGAAAGGGTTTATTGATGTTGTGTTGGTCAAGGAAGTGGATGATGGAAGTGTTGGTTCTGCCGTAATGCCAAACAGGCCAGGTGATCAACGGGGTTTGCTGGAGGTTGGAATAGTGTGGGAAAATGACCAATTGATTCTTCACGGGTATAATCAGACGCCTTTTGACAGCGGACTTGATATTGATTTCAGAAATGTGGATAAGCTGATCGGGTTTTCTTTTGTGTCAAAACAAAAGAAAACATTCATTCAAAAGGTAACGGGTGAAATTTTGTACACAAAAGACATGTTAAGCTTTGTTCCTCCATCTGGCCGGCAGAGCTATTACAACAATGGGTTTTATAAAACCGGGTGGGAGTACCACAATTTTATTATCGGCACACCGCTGTTCACCAACAGGGCCAGGGCCAGTCACTATTTTTACGCCATCAAGCCTTACAACTGGGATGCACCTGACAATACTATCGAAGGAAACAACAACATCATCAACAACAGGGTTGTTGGTGGGCATTTAGGACTATTGTATGGTATTGCCCCTCATCTGAACACTAAAACATTGGTCACCTTTACCAGGAATTACGGCACCCATGCACCAGGACAATTTTCTCCGCACAAAGATCAATGGTACACGTTGCAACAGTTTTCCTACACTGTGCCCAAGGGATTCCATCTTTCACTTGGCGTTGGGTATGATCGCGGTGACTTGTCAAAAAACGTAGGTGTTTCTTTTGGAATCGAAAAAGAACTTTCTATTCGAAACAAATGAGCCACTGAACCTGATGGAGGGTTTGCCTTTTCAGTAAGAACAAAAGCAGGGTAAGTTTTTAAACTCCCGGATCAGGCCGTTATTCAGCTGAATTGACACAACAATAGTAGGGGTACTCAGGTACAGTTGAGCTTCAACGTCAAATACGTTTGGCCATCTACCCCATTATAAAACGCAAACTCTTTAGGCTAAAAAGTACTTGCTTTCAATCGGCTGCTTAACCAGTGTTTTTCGGGTGAGTCTGGCATCAATTGAACAAAAAGTGCCCGAAAAGCCTGTCTGCAGCGAATAGTTTACTATATTAGCATTCTGAATCATAATCCGGACTTTGAAATTCCAAGTACCAGGCTTGAGCTCCGCAAAATATGAGTTGTTTACGCCAACGTATAGAATCTGGTTCAATCACTATCGTTGTGCAGACTTATAAAGGGGTTATTACATAGCCCAAGTTTCCAGTTCCACGTATTGTTTTGCTATTGAAAAATCTTTTAGGAATTGCCTTGTGCTTTCCCCTCTGTGCCGGGCATTGAATTGCAATGTCTAATGATGGTTGAGGTTAGTTAAACCAGTTGTTTATGAGGTAATTGTGGTGTCATATCCACAGCTTGGTGAAGAAAGCACCGAAAGAATAGGTAGAAGGCGGGTGGCAGAAATTTTGTTAGTGCATGTGGCCGGTTTTAAACAGCCAAGAGAAGCTTTATCTTAACATGAAGTTTTCCGCAGCGCTATGAGAAAAGAGAATGAATGTCTATTTTTGACCCCGCTGATTGGATGTTGAGCGAACAGATTAAGTTTTTTTTCAGTAAATTAAACTCAATTCAATATCCTGTATCAAAGCTAACTGTCAATCTTCATTGAGTATTGATGGTTCATTTGCCGAACTCCCAAACGGAAACTGTTACTGGGATTGGCGAAGCCATGAAAGCATTTATCATGAGCTCAAACCGTCTTATATGAATACAGAACCCAGGTGGTATGCTGTTTATACAAAGCCCCGGTGGGAAAAAAAAGTGGCCGAACTTTTAAGCCGGAAGGGGATTGAAAACTATTGCCCCTTAAACAAGGTTATGAAGCAGTGGCACGACCGTAAAAAGTTGGTTGAGGAACCCCTGTTTACTTCTTATGTGTTTGTTCAGGTTGGTGCCGCAGCATTAGCCGATGTGCGTAAAACCGATGGCATTCTTAATTTGGTTTACTGGCTTGGCAAGCCGGCTGTAGTTAGAGAAGAAGAAATTAGAACCATCAAAAGCTTTCTCGGCTCTTATCGGAATGTGCAGCTCGAAAAGACATGCATCAAGCCGGAAGATAAAATTCAGGTAATTAATGGTCCCCTGCTGAATCGAGAAGGAAGAGTTCTTGAAGTTTATCATAAATCTGTCAAAGTGATCCTCCCATCACTCGGCTATGCCATGGTGGCACAACTGGACAAATCCAGTGTAGAAGTAATCAATGTGAAAGAAGCCAGGCCCCAGAAAGAGTATTCTGCGGCTGTATTAAACAATTTCAAAATCGCTTAAAGTATCCCTTCAGTATGAAAGTATTCAAACAGGCCACCATGATGGTGGCTATCGCTTTTATTGCCCTTTTGCTTGCCTCCTGTACATCAACCAAAGATTTAAATCAGTACATGCTTTTTCAAAATGGCCGTGATACTCTTGCCACAACATTGAAAGAGACCATCATACAGCCTTATGATTTGCTTAGTATTCAGGTGCTGAGTAAAAGCATTAACCAGGAGCAAACAGCTCTTTTTAATTTGTTTAATGCCGGTACCGGAGTTACCAGTTCTACGAGCAGTATTGGAAGCAGTGCTGTTAAAGGAGGTGACAATCTTCCGATTGGCTATCAGGTATCTACAAACGGTAACATTGAAGTGCCGCTGGTAGGAGAAGTGAAAGCTGCAGGGCTGACCAAGCAACAATTACAAACAGTGCTTACGCAAAAACTTTCATCTTATGTAAAAGACCCGATGGTGAATATTCGCTTTTTACAGTATAACGTAAATGTGTTGGGAGAAGTGAGACAGCCAGGTATTAAAAGCTTTCCAACAGATCGTGTCACCATCATTGATGCGTTAAGTGCAGCAGGCGATGCTTCAGATTATGCCCGCCGGGATAATGTGCAGGTAATTCGGGAGGAAAATGGCCGCCGCAAATTTTACACTGTTGATCTAAGTAATAGTCGTGCTTTGTTTGCATCACCAGCGTTTCAACTTCAGGCAAATGATATTGTCTATGTCAGTCCATCAAATAGCAAAATTAGAACGATGAACACAAACCCCGAAGGACAGCGAAAGACTGCCCTTATATTGGGACTTATCAGTGCGGCATCGTTCATTACCAATTTAATCATTAACTGGAATCGATAATTTATGCAGCAGAAAAACAGTTTTTTTGAGGTTACGCCAACAGGCGAGAAAAGCATGAAGGACAGTTTAGCAAAATATTTGGCGTATTACCCGCTTGTCCTTTTATCACTTGCTGTATTTATAGGAGCCGCATACTACTATATCCATATAACCCCGCCTAAATATCAGGCAAGCACCCTCTTAATGGTAAGAAACGCTGGTAGATCATCTTCTGATGAAGACCTGGTAGCCAAGGCAATGCAGGGGAAGCAAGAAGTGGATATGGGAAACGAAATATTAATGCTCAGTTCAGGACGTATAATGCAAAGGGTGGTAAGCAAATATGGGTATAATATATCTTATTATATCAAGGGTCGCGTTTTAACTACGGAAGTGTATAAAGGGGCACCTTTTCAATTGATCGTGAAAGAATTAAAAGACAGCACTTCAACTGTTCGGTTTACACTTACAAACATGAATGGCAAAGGTGGTTCACTGTCTTACGGAAAGGATAAAAATTCCCGTTCTTTCCAGTTCAACTGGAACACCCCGTTTACTTACAAGGGCAATTTATATGTATTGGTTCCTAAACAAGATCTTGGTTTTAACGCTGATGCCGAATACATAGCCCAGTGGCGATCTGTACCAGCAGAAGCTGGAAATCTTTCGTCTAAATTTTTGGTTGAGTCAATGGATAAACGTTCAAATGTTTTAAGTCTTAAACTTACAACAGAGAATATCGACCGCAGTGCAGACATCCTTAACTCTATCTGCACAGAGTATAATCTTTCTGATATTGAGGAGCGAAATAAATTGTCGGAAAGTACCGTACGCTTTATAGATGATCGTTTGAATGTCATTTCTGGTGAATTGAAAGGCGTTGAAGGAAACTTGGAAAGCTATCAAGGTTCACGCAACCTGATTGATATAAAAAGCCAAGCCGACCAGTCCTTTGCAAATGCAAATGATATTTCGAATAGCATAAAGGAACTCAATATCAAACAGGGGGTTGTAGCAATGATCAGTGGGTACTTTAATAATAACTCGTCCTCTGGTAAGTTGGTTCCCTCATCCATGGGCTTAGACGATCCAACCTTGGCTGCACTGATTGCGCAGTATAATGAACTTCAATTGAAAAAAGACAGGGAGGCACCGCTTGTTGGTCCAAATAACCTGAATATTCAGGACATGAACAATCAATTGGTGAATCTGAAAAACAGTATCCTCGAAAGCTTGAATGGAATTTCCCGGAACCTGCGGTTGCAAGAAAATCAATTGGCAGGGCACAACACCCAATACCGGCAATTCCTTTCTTCCCTGCCACACAACGAACGGGTAATGCAGGAAATTAAACGGAAGCAAAGCATTACGGAAGGGCTATACTTGTACCTGCTGCAAAAGCGTGAAGAGGCCGCTATTTCCAGCACTTCTGCCAGTGTTTCTCATTATAAGCAATTGGATCCCGCCTATGGTTATGGGCCGGTGGAGCCAAATAAAATGAATATTTACCTGTGCGCAACACTTCTTGGTTTGTTTTTACCGATTGGTTTTGTGTACCTGAAAGATCTATTCAACAGTAAAATTCAAGGTCGGGAGGAGATTGTGAGGCAAGTAGCCGTGCCCGTTATTGGTGATGTAGTTCACGCACCAAAAGCAAAGCACCGCATTCTTTCACCCAAAAGTCGTAATCTCCTAAGTGAGCAATTTCGCTCAATTCGGACTAATCTTACTTTCCTGCACAAAGGGAAGCAAGTATTTTTGGTCACCTCGTCTGTAGGAGGTGAGGGTAAGTCGACTATCAGCATTAATTTAGCCTCTGTACTGGCTAGTCCAGGAAAAAAAGTTGCTTTACTTGAGTTTGACATACGTAAACCCTCTATTGCTAACGCACTTAATCTTGATTCCAGCAAGGGCCTCACTGACTATCTCAACGGCGACGTGCAGCATCTTTCGGCAATCAGTCATCCAATGGAGCAATTGTCCAACCTCCATGTATATCCTTCCGGTTCACTGCCTTTAAACCCTGCCGATACGCTGTTGTCGGGAAAAGTGGCCGAACTTTTTGCTTTGCTTAGAAAGGACTATGATTTTGTTGTTGTTGATACTGCTCCCGCTGGTATGGTCAGTGATCCATTCCTGCTTGATCAGTATTGCGACGCGACTTTGTTTGTTGTACGGCAGCGATTTACCCAAAAGAAGCAGTTGCACTTCATCAATGACCTTTTTGATGCACAGAAATTGCGAAACATGGTACTTGTTCTCAACGATGTTAAAACAGGCGGTCGTTATGGCTACTACGGGTATGGGTACGATAATAAGAATGGTTATTATGAGAGCAACGGGAAAGTAAACGGTGCAAAAGTTTTCTCTTGGAGAAAAGGGAAAAAAATGGTTTAAAACAGATAACACTGTTTTTCGTTTTGCACGTTGATAATTGAGTACGCATAAACAAGTAAACTTCAATATTGCCGCTAAATGTCGAAAGACAGACATCACAAAGAATGATCGCAAGTTTACGGAGACTACAGACGACGACTTTATACAATAAGATTTCTGAATGGACAAAACTGGTTTCCATCACAGGTTTTGCACAATCAGCCATTCAGGCGATTGGTTTAGTAAGCGGGATTATAATTATCCGCCTGCTGCCGCCTCAGGAATACGCCTTATATACGTTGGTTAATACCATGCTTGGTACATTAACGGTATTGGCAGATGGTGGAATTGCCACCGGTGTACTGGCACAGGGTGGTAAGGTTTGGTATGATAAGAAGAAGATGGGTGTGGTATTGGTAACCGGAATGGCACTTCGGAGGCAATTTGCCAAGGGAAGCTTGTTGGTTTCAGTGCCAATTCTCTTTTATCTTCTTTTGCATCATGGCGCAAGTTGGCTAACCGCCAGTTTTCTTATTCTCGCATTAATCCCTTCCTTTCTTGCCGCTTTGTCCGATAGTCTTTTGGAAGTGGCACCTAAACTCAACCAGGATATAGTTCCGCTGCAAAAGAATCAGGTAAGTGCAAATGTTGGACGCTTGTTTCTCATTAGTCTTTCAGTATTCTTGTTTCCATGGGCGTTTGTGGCTGTTCTTGGAAATGGCTTACCGAGAATATGGGCGAATATGCGTTTGCGAAAAATATCGGCCAAACATGCCGATATGCAGCAGGATACGAGCAAAGAGGTAAGAAAAGAAATTCTATCGACAGTTAAACGTGTGCTTCCTGGCTCAGTTTATTACTGCTTACACGGCCAGATTTCCATTTGGATTATCTCTCTTTTAGGGACAACCACTGCATTAGCAGACATCGGTGCACTGGGAAGGCTTTCGATGATGTTGACCATCTTTGGGGCCATTTACGGCACTTTGATTATTCCCCGGTTTGCACGGCTGCCGGAAAACAAAGGAAAACTCTCGAGGCGCTTTTTCCAGATTTTGATAAGTGTCTTTTTACTGAGTGTAGGAATCATGACCATTGTTCATTTGTTTCCATCCGAACTCTTGTGGATTTTGGGGAAAAACTATGCAGGTCTCGAAAAAGAATTGTTCATAAGCGTTGCTATCAGTTGCGTTGGATTTTTTATCGGGGTAACATGGGGCGTATGTACCGGCCGAAACTGGATTATCAATCCTTTTGTTTTTATCGGCATCAACATTTCGGCTTTAATTTTAGGTGCACTCTTCATTGATTTATCAACCCTAAGAGGGGTGCTGTATTTTAATTTGTTCATTGCATTAGTTGACATGGTTACCTACTTGGTTTATGTGTTTTCGCGAATTTCAAAAGTTGCAAACTGATGGGTTACCGGCTGCTGATTTGAACTTAGAAAAAGTAATCATTTTTGAACTGTGGAAAAGAATATTATCTTGTGACAATTAGCTGAAAACAACGTTTAAATCTTCAGATTTCTGAAAAAACGAGCTTGGTGTTGTCCCAGATCGTCAATTTCAAAATGATTTCCAATTCTTAGATACACCCATGATCCCGCGTTGCAAGTCCAGTACCTGTTATTAACCACCACAAAGAAGTTTTTTTACATTACAATTATAAAATCAGTTCTTCTGACAAAAATTACCTGTTTATGAAAGCAGTTATTCTTGCCGGTGGCTATGGCACCCGAATCAGCGAAGAAAGTGGAATCCGTCCCAAACCAATGGTTGAAGTAGGCGGTAAACCAATACTCTGGCACATTATGAAGTTGTATTCAGCATACGGCATTCATGATTTCATTATCTGCCTGGGTTACAAAGGTCATATGATCAAGGAGTATTTTGCCAATTACTGCCTGCACAACTCCGATGTAACGTTTAACATGCGTAACAACAGCATGGAAGTTCACCGGAATGATTCAGAACCCTGGAAAGTAACTCTTGTACACACCGGTCATAATTCAATGACGGGTGGACGGCTTAGGCGGGTAAAAGAATACATTGGAAATCACACTTTCTGTATGACCTACGGGGACGGTGTCAGTGATGTGAACATTGCCGATACGATCAAGTTTCATAGAGAACAGGGTACGCTGGCTACTTTAACAGCCGTTCAACAGCCGGGACGCTTTGGTGCATTTACACTCGGGGCTGAGCAATCCAAGATTGAACATTTTAAAGAGAAGCCGAATGGGAATGAAATGCCTTGGATAAACGGTGGTTTCTTTGTATTGGAGCCCGAAGTCATTGATTACATTGAAGACGATAATACAACCTGGGAGAAAGAGCCGATGGAAATGTTGGCCAAAGAAGGTGAACTTTCCGCCTACCGCCACACCGGTTTCTGGCAGCCCATGGATACGTTGCGGGATAAAAACTACCTTGAGGAATTATGGCAGAAAGGTGAGGCTCCCTGGTTTAATGTTATGTTTCAAAACGATCCTTCAGCAAGCCAACTCTCAAATCTTAAATAACCATCGATTGGTGATCGAAGGGGATCAGGAAATTAAACCAGTTGTTTTCACAAACGGTGCTAATTTTCTGACCACCCTCTTCGTCATGTATAAAAATCTGGTACTGTCATGAATGTTTCGATGTTAAAAGAAACGTACGCTGGTAAAAAGGTTTTCCTGACCGGGCACACCGGTTTCAAAGGATCGTGGCTATTGCAATGGCTCAAAATTCTTGGCGCACAGGTGAAAGGATTTGCACTGGCACCTGAAAACGAGAATGATCTTTATCACCTGATCGGCGGCGATCAGCAATGCGAATCTGTTATTGCTGATGTGCGTGAGAAAGATCGTGTTGTTGAAGAAATCATCCGTTTTCAGCCCGATTTTATTTTCCACCTCGCCGCTCAACCGCCGAGTGGTTCTAATACGTGTTGCCAGGGACGTACGGCTGCCGGGTTACGAACGGCAACAGGCTTCTGCGCTTCAAGCGCCCTGATAATATCGGGTATAATTCTGTCCTTTGCCCAGTCACCACCACCTATCACATTACCGGCACGGGTGCTGGCAATTGCTTTTTGGTGCTGCGCAAACTTAGTTGGATTGAAATACGATTGCGTGTAAGAATGAATGATAATTTCTGCGCAGGCCTTGCTGGCA